>Ga0194052_1000752_pt1 | contig 19906 bp, 15 predicted proteins | sample SepL226m_MetaG_FD_160117 | JGI IMG/M metagenome (GOLD analysis project Ga0194052, IMG submission 160117) | Anoxic zone freshwater microbial communities from boreal shield lake in IISD Experimental Lakes Area, Ontario, Canada - Sep2016-L227-6m | ecosystem: Environmental > Aquatic > Freshwater >...
GAGAATGGCCATGCCAGCGTTGATCTCGGCCCGCTCGGCGAGATCGGCGGCTCGACCGACGACAAGATCGCCGCTGGCGACCGGGTACGAGTCAGCATCCGGCCGACAGACGTTCGCGTCGAACACGGCGATAGCGGCGGCGCAGTGGTTCAAGATTCGGTCCTTGTTGGTGGTCATATCGCCATGAAGATCACGAGCGGCAGCGAGACAGTTGTCGCTCACGTCGGTCGTGGCTCGTCGTTTGAGCCCGGCAGCGACGTCCGCCTCCACGTCGATTCCGATCGCATCCGCATCTTTGCCGACAAGCCTGAGCCGGCCGCAGACGAGTCGCAGGACGCGGCGCAGGCATGAGCGACGCGGCCGCACAGGTCGGCCTGCCGCCGGTAACCCCGGAAGTCGACCACAAGGAAGGGAAAGGGCGCGGTAGAGCGTTTCTTGGGATTCCAGTAGTCGGCTGGATGTTCCTGTTCTTTGCGATCCCTTACACGCTGCTCTTCCTCCAGAGCCTCTGGAAGCCGACCGCATTCGGCGTCTCGCACAACTGGAACCTCGAGAACTACAAGCTCGTCTTCTTTGGCGATGCCCTCTCCGGCAACATCTACATACCCACGCTGCTTCGGTCGCTAAAGGTTGGAGCGCTGGTCACGATCTTCGCGACCACGCTGGCTTTCCCAATCGCCTACCTCCTAGCTTTCAAGATCCGCAACTCACGCACGCGGCTGGTGCTTTACGTGCTGGTCATCGTGCCGCTTTGGGCCAGCTACCTACTGCGCGCCTACGCCTGGAAAGTGATCCTCGGGCAGAACGGTCTTTTCGCCTCGGTGCTCGACCAAGTCGGACTGGCAAACACCTTCCTCTCCAACCTGCTCTATTCGCAAAGTGCCGTTGTGATCACGATGACGCACATCTTCACGCCATTCATGATCCTCACGATTTATGCCGTGCTCGAGCGTCTACCACCAAGCCTGATCGAAGCTTCGAAGGACCTCGGAGTAGGCAGATTTAAGACCTTCTTTACGCTCGTCGTGCCGTTGGCGCTGCCTGGCGTGATCGCCGGAGCAACCTTCACAATGGGGCTCTCGACCGGCGACTTCGTGGCGCCGCAGTTGGTCGGAGGCCCGCACGACGTGATGATCGCCAACCAGGTCTACAGCCAGTTTGGGGCCACCAACAACTGGCCACTCGGTTCAGCAATCGCGTTTGTGCTGCTTGGCTTCGTTGCAATCCTCGTAGCCCTCTCGACTCAGGCAGAGAGGCGCGAGCAGCTATGAGCGTAAGCATCAGCAACGAGGTACCGGGGCTCGATCTCGTTATCGATGAGGCATCGCCCGAAGGGCTCGCAGCCAGTGTCTACCGCGAACTGCGCGCCGCAATCTGTGACTTCCGGCTGGAGCCGAAACAGCGCCTAGTACAGAACAACCTCGCCGACCAATTGGGGATATCCCGAACGCCGGTACGCGATGCACTGATGCGCTTGGCGGCCGAGGGACTGGTCCACCCAGCGCCCCAGCGAGGCGGCTACCTAGTGAGCGAGTTCACGGCGCGCGAAGTACTTGACATCTACGACGTGCGCCTAGCGCTAGAGGTGAGCGCAGCAGCCCAGGCGACCGGACGGCATGGCTTAGTTGAGGTCGCAAGGCTGCGCGAACTTAACGAAGCAATCGCCAACCCGAATAACCCTGATGGACCATCGACCTTTGAGCTAAACCGCGAGTTCCACGCGCTTGTGGTCAGCCGCAGCGACAACGTGATCGTTCTGAAGGTGCTCGCCGAGCTCTGGTCGATGCCGAGCGCGCTGCGGATGTACAACCTGCAGATGATTGAGGAACATGATTCTGATTTGATGATCGCCGAGCATGAGGAGATCATCGCCGCGCTCGAGCAGGGAGACTCAGGGCGTGTCGAGGCGGCAGTGCGAACGCACATCGAAAAGGCCCGCGCCGAAGCAGTTCAGCACGTAGACCGCGCTGAGAAAACGAGCGTGTAGCGTGAGAAACGAAGCTTCATTCACTAAAGAGGGTCGCAATATTCGACTGAATTCATTGTGTACGGAGGCCTTGCTGTGAGCAATACTGCCCGCCAACCCGAGGTGATCGCCTACGACGCAGGCGGCACGATGACCGACGCCTTCATCGTCGACGGCAGCGGAAACTTTGTAGTTGGCAAAGCCCAAACGACCCCTGACGACGAATCGCGCGGCTTGATGGAATCAACGGTTGACGCGCTCGGCCAGTGGGACACCGACACAAGCACGGCGTTCCCGTCAATCGTCTCGGGAGTCTTCTCTGGGACCGCGATGCTTAACCGGCTGCTGGAGCGAAAAGGCGCGAATGTCGGCTGCCTCGTGAGCGGTGGGTTGGAGGACTACCTGCGGCTTGAGCGCGGACTCCAAACTTGGCTCGGAATGACCTACGCCGACCGGCTCCACGTCACGACCCACTACCACAACGAGCCGCTCGTTCCACGCAAGCAGATGCACGGCATCCGCGGCCGAATCGACGTTCAGGGTCGGGAGGCAATACCGCTCTACGAAGACGACGTCCGCACCGCGGTTGAGTCACTGCTGGAGCACGAGGTAGACGGAATTGTCATCTGCTTCCTGCAAAGTTTCGTGAACGATTCGCATGAGGCACTCGCTGCCGAGATTGCGCGCGCGATTGTCACTGAGGCCGGTCGCCCTGAGCTACCGATCTTTGTCTCGAGTGAGCTCTATCCGCTTCGGGGCGACTTCCCTCGCCTCAACTCGACCGTGATTGAGGCCTACGCCGCAGAGCCATCGCGCCATCAGTTCCGCCGCCTGCAAGACGCCGTCGCGGGCGCTGGTGCCGGCTTCGACCTGCGCATCATGGCCGCTCATGGAGGCACGATCGCGATCGATTCGCGCGAGCTTGCCCGCACGCTCGTCTCCGGTCCGATCGGCGGCGTCGTCGGCGCTGGACACCTCGCCGAAGCGCTCGACATTAACCGAGTCGTCTGCTCCGACATCGGCGGCACCAGCTTCGACCTCGCACTGATCAACGAAGGGCAGCTGGCGATCCGTCAGACGCCCGACATAGCTCGCTACCTGCTGAACCTGCCGATGGTTGAGATCGAATCAATCGGCGCCGGCACCGGCTCGTCCGTGCGGATTGACCCTGCGTCGTCGCGGCCCGAGATCGGCCCTGACTCGGCCGGGGCGAGCATCGGAACAGCTTGGCCAGAAGGCAACTTTGAGACCGTCACCGTTACCGACTTGAACCTTGTACTTGGTCGGCTCAACCACGAATACTTCCTTGGCGGAACCGTGCAGCTGGATATCGAACGTGCGCGCGCTGAGGTCAAACGGCAGGTCGCCGATCCACTCGGGCTAGACCTCGACAAAGCGGCCGGAGGCGTGGTTGACCTGTTCGAAGAGCAGCTCCGCTACGCAGCGCTTGCACGTGTGCTGGCGAAAGGCTACTCGCCGCTCGATTACTCGCTCTTCTGTTACGGCGGCGGTGGCCCGCTCCACGTCGCTGGGTACACCGAAGGCGCGGGATACGCCGACGTACTCGTTCCGACTTGGGCGGCTGGCTTCTCGGCCTACGGCTGCGCCTGCGGAGACTTCTCCTACCGCTTCGATCAGACCGCTGGGATCGCGATCTCCAGCGAGGACCCGGCGGGCACGACAGCCAAGCTTGACCAGGTATGGGGCAAGCTGAAAGAACGCGCCCTGGGTGCATTTGCCAGCTCCGGGATCGGCGCCGACAAGGTGCAGCTGAGGTACCTCGCAAACATGCAGTACAGCGGCCAGCTCAACGACATTGAGGTAACTGCAAACCCCGATAATCCGACCGATACCTCAGAGCTGATCTCAGGCTTTGAAGACCTCTACAGCCGCCTCTACGCAAGTGGCGCAGCCTCACCCGAGCTGGGCTACACGATCACTTCGCTGGCGCTGGTTGGGTCGGCCGACGTGGCCAAGCCGGTTCTCCCGGACGAGGAGGAGACCGACCAGCCGCCAGAGCCGAAGGGAGAGCGGCCTGTTTGGTGGACGCAGACGGAGGTCCACGTCCCAACACCGGTCTACGAGCAGGACGACGTTCGGGCAGGGCAGACAATCGTCGGCCCCGCGATCATCGAGGCCCCAGCAACGACATTCGCCGTGCCTCCAGGCCGCCAGGCGCGGCTAGATCGGCACCGCATCTTCCACCTCTCTGAGACAAGCGACTGAAAAGACAAAAATGGCAATCACAGACCAGCCCGCGCTAACTCCCCTCCAGCAGCTACTCGCCGAGCGTGAGCAGCAATTCAGCGAGACCGGCTCCTACGCGGGGCTAACCGGTGAGCTGCCGTTCAAGCGCAGCGACCCGATCCTGTTCGAGAAGATCTTCTCGCGACTACGCGGTGGCCTCGTCTCAGCGCGCGAGACGGCGCTCAACATCTCAGCCTCACCGATCGTCAAAGAGCTCGGCGAGCTGGCCTTCGCGTTTTACACACCGGAAGGCGATTCTGTTGCACTTTCGACGGGAATCATCGTGCACGTGCACACGATGTCGGACGTGATCAAACACATCATCCGCGAAGGCTTTGAAGAGAACCCGGGAGTTAACCCAGGCGACGTCTTCTGCAACAACGACTCAATGATCGGCGACGTCCACAACGCCGACGTTCAGACGATCGTGCCGGTATTTCGCGGCGAGAAGCTGGTCGGCTGGGTCGCCGGCGTAACGCACGTGATTGAGATTGGAGCAAGTACCCCGGGGAGCCTGCCGCTCGGGCCAATCTCACGCTTTGAAGACGGTCTCGACATTCCTTGCCGCAAGGTTGGAGCCAACGACGAGCTCTTCCGCGATCACACGCAGGGCGCAGCCAAGGGAACGCGTATGCCGCGCTACTGGATGCTCGATGAGCGCACGCGGCTTGCGGGCTGCCTGATTGCGCGTGATCAGATCGAACGACTGATCGACGACATCGGCGAAGAGCCGTTCGGCGAGTTTTGCCGCGAGGTGATCGAAGATGGGCGCCGCACGTTCCGCACCCACCTAGCAACGATGACCGTGCCAGGCCGCTACCGCGCGCCAGCTTTTGCCGAGATGACGCTTGGCCACGAAGAGCGGATGCCAACCCATGCGCGCGTTGACACGCTGATGCATGCCCCGGTTGAGATGCGCATCACCAGCGATGCGCGCCTCGAGCTCGACTTTGAAGGCGCCTCTAGCTGGGGGCACCACTCAGCAAACTGCACGCCTTCCGGCATGCAGGGAGCCCTCTGGGTGCTGCTGACGCAGACAGTGCTCGCCAACGACAAGATCAACGACGGCGCTTACTACGCGATCAGCACCAACTTCCCGCCCGGCTCGTGGTCTAACCACCAGAACCCCCAGGCCTCAACCGGCTCACCGTGGCGCTTCCTGATCCCGAGCTTCACCGGCCTCCTAAAAGGACTCTCGACCGGTCTCTTCGCGCGCGGCTTCCTTGAGGAGGTCTTGGCGCCGTACGCGATGTCAGCCAACACCTTCCAAGGCGGCGGCATTGACCAGTACGGCAACCAAGCCTCTGTCACCAACTTCGCGATGTCCTGCGTTGGCGGCGGCGGCAAGCCGTTCGCCGATGGGCTCGACTACGCGGCCGCGATGTTCAACCCCCAGGGCGACATGGGCGACCTTGAAACTTGGGAGATCAACGAGCCATTCGTATTCCTTGGCGCCGCGGTTAAGGCATCGACCGGAGGGCCGGGGCGCTTCCGTGGCGGCTCTGGCTGGGAATCGCTGCGGCTCTGCTGGGGTACGCCGTTCTTTGAGGTCCAGAACATGGGCAACGGCGCAGTGACTATGCAGTCGGGGCTTTGGGGCGGCTACCCCGGAGCGACCGGTTATCGCCACAACATCCGCGGAACAGATTTCTTCGATCTAGTCGCTGAGCGCGCGCCGTACCCGGTCGTTGACGGCAACACCGAGGAGTCGGCGATGCTGCTCGTAAGTGGCGAGCGGGACTTCGACCAGCGAACCTTGACGATGCCGGAAGCGATGGCCGAAGGTGACCTCGCGCTATCGCCGTTCCGCGGTGGCTCAGGACTCGGCGACCCGATCGAGCGCGATCCGCAGTCAGTGGCCGATGACGTCGAAGGCGGCTACGTGATCCCACGGCTCGCTGACAGCGTCCACGGCGTGGTGCTCAATGACGACGGTGGCGTAGACGAGGCGGCGACCGAAGCGCGGCGCGCCGAGATCCGTTCCTCACGCGAGAGCAAGTCACAGCTGACGACCGACTGGATGAAAAGCGAGCGCGAGCGAATCCTCGAGCACGGCGCCGACGCGAGCGGGCCGTTTGAGGTTCAGGTTCAGCGGATGTACGCCGAGTCGATGCGCCTCTCCGAGCAGTGGGCGGGGGAATTCCTCAGCTTCTGGGACCTACCTGAAGAGTTCGTCTTCCAGATCCCAACGCCGACCGTTGACGTCTCTCGCAAGCTAATCGCTGGCCGCGACCCTCACGAGCTTCAGCGCCAGCCACGGACAGAGGTGCGCGAGGAGGTCCCTCGCCCTGCCCCTAGCGGCGACCCGGCAGTCACGACTGAGACGCTCGAAGCGCTAATCGACGGCAAACTGCCCGACCATCAGATCCGTCAAATCCAGGGTGGCCGCAAAGACATCGAACGGTTCGCGATCAACCTTGAGATCGTCCAGCGCCGCTGGCCGTTCCCTGAAGATCGCGTGCTGCTGCCGATCGGCCTTCACCTCTGCATCGTTGAACTTCCGGACGGTCGCCGTGTTACAAAGTCAGACTCAGGCTTCGTCTTTGGCGATTACCGAGAGAATTGGAAGCTCACCGCGCGAGTCCGCGTGCGTGGCAGCTTCGAAGAGATGTACGAAATCTACCCTGAGAAGATGAGTCCAAACCCAGGCTGGAACGTGCTCCGCGAGTACTACGACCCGATCAACTTCACCTTGCTCGACGTTGAGTCGGTACCGCCCGGCTACCCCGTCGTTCACGACTTCTTGCCGGACCTTGAAGGCTTTTACCGCGACTGGCTCGGGCAGCCGCTGGCCGACGAGGGCAGCGTTGGCTAGTGAGCAGCTGACACTCGACCAGCTGCGTAGTGCCGTTGAGGACGGGAGCATTGACACCGTCCGTGTCTGCATCGCGGACCACTACGGGATGCTGCGAGGAAGAAGGCTCGTTGGTGAGGTCTTTGCCGCCGACCCGCAAGGCCTTCAGGCCTACTGCGATGGCGCACTGATCTGGGATGTCCACTGCGACATCTTCGAGTCAACCGACTACTCGAACTTCGGCACCGGCTACCCCGACGTATTTGCCCGCCCCGACCTGCCTTCGCTGATTCGCTGCGGGTGGTCGCCGGGTAGCACGCTGGTGATGAGCGAAGTACTTACGCCGCACGGCGAGCGCTCGCCGCTGGACCCGCGCGGACTGCTTCGGATCTTCGCTGAGAGGATCCCGACCGGCCCGATCGCAGCGTCGCTCGAGCTACGCGCCGGCGAAGGGGCGCTAACGACAGGTTGGAACGGTGACGAGGCGCCTGCCTTTGCTCAGCGCTGGCTCGAAGGGATTGAACTTTCGGGGATCGCCCTCAAACGCGTGGTGTGGGATAGCGACCGAGCCGTGCTGAGGGCCGAGCTAGAGCCCGCGGCGCCGCTGATGGCAGCCGATCAGCTGGTAGCTGTGCGATCGGCCGCGCGTGAGATTGGCCTAGTTGATGGCATTACCGTTACCGCTATGCCGCTGGTTGAAGCGAGCCAGAGTCCGGCGCGGATGCTGCTGGAGGCAGCGGAGCCACTCAGCGCTGACGCTGCGGCACGCCTCAATGACCTCGCTTTGCTCTGCCGCCCGCTGCCGCTTGATTGGGTCGGCGCCGAGCTGCTAACGAGCGGCGCTGAACTAGCTGCATCGCCGCAGGCCAGCCCCTACCTCGCGATCGCTGCCCTCGTGTCAGCGATCGGCGCGCCGCACGCAGCGACCGCCGAGCACGCGCCCTCAAGCTACAGCGAAGCAGCCGACCAGTTCGACGCTGCCGCCTGGACGCGTGAGTGGTTCGGTGAGATGTTCGTCCACGACACGCTCGAGCTAGCCCGCCGCGAAGCAGCTATGCGAAGCGATGCGGCAGCCGGCTCAGACCAGGTCTCGGATTGGGACATTGAGCGTTACGGGGAAGTCGGCTGATGGGAGGCTGGGCGCAGCTCGGCTGGGTTGACCGCGAAGGGCGACTGCACACGCTCGCAGCGCCATCTGGCAACGAGCCAGCAACGGTAACCGCCGCCGAGGCCGGTTGGCAATCGGTAGACGGAGAGCTGACGCTCAGGCCCGACGCCGACGCCGTCTACCTCCTCCCCGGCGACAGCGGCGGAAAGCTTGCGCTCTGCGACCTAGTCGCCGCGGACGGGTCGGAGAGCCCCTGGTGCACACGCTCAGTCCTCCGTCGCGCGATCGCGAAGGCCGCCGCGATCGGTTCGCGCGTGATCGCCGCCGCCGAGCTGGAGTTCTTCCTCAGCGACCAGGCAACCGGCCGTCCGGTCTTTGACACGATCGAGCAGTACGGGATCGTCGCTGGCGAACGCTACGAGCCGGTGCTGCGGCCGATCCGCGCGCTTCGCAACAACGGCGTGCCGGTGACGGCGAGTAACTGCGAATACGGTGGTGGGCAGTTCGAAGTCAACCTGCACCACGGTGACGCGCTCGCTGCCGCCGACCAGATCATCCTGCTGCGCTCATGGGCGCGCGAGATCGCAGAGGGCGCCGGGTATGGCATTAGCTTCGACGCCAAACCTTGGCCAGAGAACTCAGGCAGCGGCATGCACTTCCACCAGAGCCTCTGGACAGGCGATAACAACCGCTTCTGGTCGGCGGACACGGACGAGATGAGCGCCGATGGGCAGTCATATCTCGCCGGGCTGCTCGAGGCGATGCCAGAGATGACGGTGCTTGGATCGCCGACGGCGCGCGCCTATCTTCGCCGCGACGACCACTCATTCTGCCCGACCGTAGTCTGCTGGGGTGGCGACAACCGCACCGTCGCGCTGCGCGTGATCAACGAGAGCGAAGCCGTCGCACGCATCGAGCAGCGCGACGCAGCTTCCGATGCGAACCCGTATCTCCCTCTCGCGGCCCAGATCATCGCCGGCCTGAGCGGACTTGAGCGCGGCGCAACGCCGCCGCCGATGACAACCGGCGATGCCTACTCGCAGCGCGGGCTCCCACCGCTGCCAGCCTCACTCGAGCAGGCTCTAGCGCTCTTCGAGGGCAGCTCGCTAGCAACCGAGCTACTTGGCGATGAGGCTCACGCAGCGATGCTCGAGATCCTGAAAGACGAAGCTAAATCACCAACCGAATCAGCAAGGACCGTGTTCTGATGACAGGCAGCTCAATCGATACTCCGCTCGACGGCCTCAAAGTCGTTGACTTCACACGGCTCTTCGCCGGGCCACTGTGCACGATGGTGCTGGCCGATCTCGGAGCCGAAGTGATCAAAGTTGAGTCACCTGGCGGTGACGATGCGCGCCACTTCGGCCCACCCTTCCTCGGCGGCGAGGGAATGAACTTCATGGCGCTCAACCGCGGCAAGCGCAGTGTCGTCCTTGACCTAAAGACCGAAGCTGGCCGCACTGCGGCTGCAAAGCTGGTCGAAACGGCGGACATCGTTGTCGAGAACTTCCGCCCCGGTGTTGCTGAGCGAATTGGAATTGGCGAAGCCGATCTGCGTGGATCAAACGAAAGACTGATCTACTGCTCGATCTCAGGCTTCGGACCGGCCGAGGAGCTAGGCCGCAAGCCGGCGCTGGATCTGATCCTCCAGGCCCTAACCGGCGTCCTCTCGCGCCAGGGAACGCAGGACGGCGAGCCGCGGCTCGCCTGCATCACGGTTGCAGACACTTACGCTGCCGCGCAAGGCGTCCAAGGAATCCTCGCCGCACTCTACGTGCGCGAGCGAACCGGCAAAGGGCAACGGATTGACGTGTCGCTACTTGAGGCAATCCTCACGGCGCAGGCCTACCGCGTGATCTGCGACCCCGAGACGATGGAGCTGCCGGCTTTCGACGACACGATCCCGTATCAAGCCTTCGAGGCTTCAGATGGAAAGTGGCTGGCGATCGCAGTCGTCTCAGATGCAAACTGGGCTGGCCTATGTGAGGTTCTAGGCGCCGACGAGCTTACGGATGACCCTCGCTTTAGCGGGAACCCGGCTCGCGTTGATAACCGGGACGTCTTGATCCCGATGCTTTCCGAGCGGATCGCGTCGCGCGGCCGCGACGAATGGCTGGGGCTGCTCGAAGCGCGTGGGGTGCCGTGTGCAGCTGTGCAGGACCTGACCGATCTGATGGCCGACCCTTCGATGCTTGCCGCTGGCGTTCTTGCCGAAGTCGAACATCCGACTGCCGGGACGATCCGAACGCTCGGGCCGGCGATCCACTTCTCGCAAACCCCGTCGCGAACGAGCCCCGCTGCGCCGCGTCTCGGCGAGCACAGCGAAGAAATCCTGCGCGAAGCTGGGCTCGACCAAGCGACGCTCAGCGCGTGCCTTGGCGAAGACAGCTAACCGCCGGCGCTAGTTGCCACTAACAACGCTGGTAACTGAAGGAAGGTTGCGGAGGTAGTCGGCAGGACCCTCGGCGGCAGTTACTGCCGGGATCTTCGCAACGAACAGCTGCTCAGTGGCGCCCTCGGCGGAAGCAATTATCTGACCGTCGTCATCAATCAGACGCGTACCGGCAACAAACTCCAGGCCGTTCTCCGAGCCGCTGCGGTTTACGTAGATATGGCACAAGCGGTTATCTAGCGCTCGGGCACGCGACGCCAGCTCATGGTCGTCGTAATAGGGGGCCATGTTGGCCGATGCTGTAACGAGCAGATCGGCGCCTGCGAGCGCCAAAGCCCGAGCTATCTCGGGGAACTCAATCTCGTAACAGAGCATCAGGCCAATCTTGTGGCCAGCGAGATCGACGGTCGTCAAACTCTCGCCAGCCACGAACGCCTCCTCCTCGGCGCCCCAGAGCGTCGTCTTGCGGTGCACGCCGACGATCTCGCCGTCGCTGCCAATCGCCACCAGCGAATTTGCGGCGCCGCCATCGCACTGCTCGGCTATGCCGATTATCACCGCTGTGCTCGCACCCTTCGCAGCGCCTCGAACAACCGCGACCTCCGGGCCGTCCAGGCCCGTAGCAGTCTCGCTAACGCGGCTCAGGTCGTAGCCACCGAGGAACATCTCCGGAAATACTGCGAGGTCAACGTCGCCATGCGCCCCGAGCGCCGCCGCGACCGCGGAGGCGTTCGCCGCCAAGTCACCTGGCAGCGGGGTCAGCTGGGCGAGCAGGACGTTGGCCACGTTGCTACTTCCCGGCTCCAGCGTGGAATGCCATCGCTTCGATCGCGATCCGCCCGGCGATTAGTGAGGTCGCTGGGGTCGCGTCGAGGCTTGGGGCAGCTTCGACGACGTCAACTCCGAGCAGTCCGTTCGCACTGACGCCGCGGACGATCTCGATTGCCTCGCGACTTGTCAGGCCGCCCGGGGTCGGGCAGCAGGTCCCGGGTGCGTGCGCCGAGTCAAGGCTGTCGACGTCGAACGAGAGGTAGTGGCCGTCGCTAGATGCGCCAGCAACCTCGAGCGCCTTATTCACGGCCCAGGCTGTTCCGTTCTCCCAGATGTCCTCAAGCCAGATCACGGTGATTCCCTGCTCGCGGCAGTACTCAATCTCGGTCCGCGGGTTCATCCAGCCGGAGATTCCGACTAGGGCGATCTTCTTTGGATCGAAGCCAGCGTCAACGGCGCGGGTGATTGGGCAGCAGTGGTTAAGCAGCTCTCCTCCAACGTCGGGGGCGGTGTCGAGGTGGGTGTCAACGAGGATCAGCCCTGGATCGTCATTGACCTCGCGCACGGCGCGAACCGCGGGGATCGAGATCGAATGGTCGCCGCCGAGAGTGACTGGCAGAGCGCCGGCAGCCAAGATCTGGCCGATGTCTGCCTGGGCATTCTCAAACGTGCGCTCGGCGTTGGCGAGGATTACGTCGCAGTCGCCGCAGTCAACAGGTGCTAGCGCGTCGATTAGATCGAAGTCGAACATCGCGTTGTAGGAGAGGAACTGGCAGGAGACCTCGCGGATCCCTCGCGGACCGTAGTTGGCGCCGGTGCGGCTGATGTTCGTGGCGTCAAAGGGAATCCCATAAATCGCGGCCTTTGCACCCGCAGCTTTCAAGGCTGCGGAATCGGCTGGGACGTGCGGCAGGCGCATGAATGACCCGACCAAACCTGCGTGCAGGAGGCTGGTCCACATCGTTCGATCTTCTGGCTCTGTTCTTCCCATTTAGTGCCTTTCGTGGTAGGTTGCCAAAACGTTTTTGCAAGCTCTACGTTCACACTCTCAAACCCTCCCCACATTGTCAACATAAATGGCCACTTCAAGAGCACCAGAGCGCAGGCCCCGGATCACCGAAGTTGCCGCTGCAGCGGGTGTTTCAATCACGACCGTCTCCCACGCGCTGAACGGCAAGGGCCGAATCTCTGACGCCACTAGAACGCACGTTCACGAGGTAGCGCGCAGCCTCGGCTACCGGCCGTCAGCGAACGCGCGCAGCCTCGGCAGCGGCCGCTACGGCCTAATCGCGCTGAAGGTCTCGATGCTGGGCGGCAGCTCTGCAGCCTTCGTCGAGTTCGACTACTTCAGGCGGCTACTCAACGCAGCCACCTCGGCAGCGCTCGAACATGGCTTCGCGCTGGTAACACTTCCTGGCGGCAACGCTGACGGAGAGCCGCCGCCAGATTTCAGCGCCGACGGAATGATTGCGATCGATCCTGAACCAGGCGACGAAGCACTAGCAGCGGCGCGCCAGCGCGGGCTGCAGATCGTCAGTACCGGGCGTGATCTCGACGATGACGCGACTCCGTGGATTGACACCGACCACCGCAATGGAACGACTGCGGTGCTAGACCACCTAGCTGCCAGCGGCGCAAAACGGATCGCACTGATCGCGTTGGAGCGCGTCAATTCATTCGCAATCGACATTACCGGCGAATACGAGGACTGGTGCGCGCGTAACGGTTGCGAGCCGATCGAATCGAGGGCTGTCGCTGACTACTCAGCTGCGACCGGCAGGGAGGCCGCTCTTGAGCTGCTTTCAACTCCAAACCCTCCGGACGCGATCTACGCCCCGCTTGACGGGCTCGGCCTTGGCGCGCTATCAGCGGCGCGCGAACTTGGCCTCGACGTCCCGGGCGATCTTATGCTTGCAGCATGCACCGACAGCGCTTCCGCAGCGACGAGCAAACCTGGCCTTACATCGCTCTCGCTCGCCCCCGAAGAGATCGGCGCCGGCGCAGTCGACATGCTGCTTGAGCTGATCGGGGATCCGAGCACGCCGATCAAAAACCGTTACGTCCCAACGAAGCTTGTGGTTCGCCAGTCGAGCCGCAGCGCGTCTTAGTCACGGTTGCCGCGGCCATAAAGGAACGCGAACAACTTGCCGAGGCGATTGGTCATCTTCTCGGTGTACGGGAACATGTGCACGTCGCGCTTGGGATGCAGGCGCGAGACGAGGATCGACTGCTGCTGGCAGAACTTGCGGATTCCGCCGGCGCCGTGGCGCGAGCCGATTCCGGAGGTCTTAGCGCCGCCCATCGGCAGCTCCAGCGCAACGTAGTTGAGCATCGCGTCGTTGACGCAGACAGCTCCTGCGTGGACGCGCTTAGCGACCTCCTCGCCGCGAGCAACGTCGCGCGTGAAGACCGAAGCACCAAGCCCAAACTCACTGTCGTTGGCGAGACGGATAGCTTCCTCGGCATCCTCGACCTTCATAATCGGCATAGTCGGCCCGAAGGTCTCCTCGTTCATCGCCGTCATCGAATGGTCAACATCAACGAGCACTGTCGGCTCGAAGAAGTCGCCGGGGCCACTGCCGCGCTTGCCGCCGGTCAGAACCTTCGCGCCACCAGCAACTGCCTCGTTGACGTGCCGCTCCACGATGTCAACCTGCGGAGGGAAGGTCATAGCGCCAATCTCGGCTGTGCCTGGGCCGGAGCTGATGCCCTGGCGTAGCGCCTTGACCTTCTCCGTCACCTTGCCGACAAACTCGTCGTAAACCGGCGCCTCAACATAAACGCGCTCGGTCGAGATGCAGGTCTGGCCGGAGTTCTGCATCGAGAAGAAGACGGCAGCGTTGGCTGCTCGCTCAACGTCGGCATCGCGCAGAACGATCATTGGGTCCTTGCCGCCAAGCTCCAGCGAGCACGGGATCAGCCGCTCGGCAGCCATCACCGCGACCTTGCGACCTGTTGCAGTTGAGCCGGTGAACATGATCATGTCGACCTGCTCAATCAGCGCGCGACCGGTGTCGCCGCGGCCGGTTGCCACTTGGAATACGCCGGCCGGCATGCCGCACTCATCGAGGCAGCGGGCCATGATTAGCGACGTCAGCGGCGTTACTTCGCTCGGCTTGAGAATCACGCTGTTGCCGGCAGCCATCGCCGGGATGCAGTCGCCAAAGGAGTTCGTCAGCGGGTAGTTCCAAGGTCCGATGATGCCGATCAGCCCAAGCGGGCGATAGGTGACCATCAGTTTCTTGCCCTTGACCATCAGGCTGCCGGACTTGACCTTCACGTCGGCGAGGTACTCGGGCGCGTGCTTGGCCCAGAAACCGAAGGCCGAGGCGCCGTAGGAGATTTCAGCAAGCTGAGCGTCCTCGTAGGTCTTGCCGGTCTCGGAGACGATCGTTTCGATCACCTCTTCCTTGTGATCGATGATCCACTTCTGAGCACGCAGCAGAATCTTTGCGCGGCCCTCAAAGCCAAGCGCCTCCCATGCAGGCTGCACGGCGCGGCCGCGCTCAGCCATTGCCTGCACGTCGGCAGGCCCGAGGTCAGGGACGTTGTCGATGATCTGGCCGGTGGCCGGATTAACAACGTCAATCGACGAAGCGGCCGACGGGGCGGTCTCTTCGGTGGACTCTGGACTCTGCTTAACGGTCGTCATCTGCATCTCCTCTACTTGGCTGAAAACCCTTCTAAAACATTACTCCACTTCAAGCAACGTGATCCCAACCGGTTCTACCGGCATGTCGCGGCCATCGGTGGTGACGCTCTGAATCTTGTCTACAACGTCCATTCCGCCCGTAACTTCGCCGAAAACGGTGTGCTTGCCGTCAAGGTGCGGGCATGCAGCGGCGGTGACGATGAAGAACTGTGAGCCGTTCGTGTTCGGGCCGGCGTTGGCCATTGCCAGCGCGCCGCGAACAACTGCGTGGTCGTTGAACTCATCTTCAAACTGGTAGCCGGGGCCACCGGTTCCTGTCCCCTCAGGGCAGCCGCCCTGAATCATGAAGTCGGGAATTACGCGGTGGAAGGTCAATCCGTCGTAGAAGCCGTCTTGGGCGAGCTTGCGGAAGTTTTCAACCGTCTTCGGAGCGTCGTCCTCGAACAGCTCGATCGTGATATCGCCTTCACTGGTGGTCATCGTCGCGGCGGACATAAACGGCGTTCCTCTCGTATGCGGGTTTAGTGCGCGTCAACTTGCGCAATAGGAACCTAAACGATGGAGCACTACTGAGGGGCTCAGCCGTAGTACTTCAGCTGCGAGATACGAACCGTCGGCCCTGCCGTCGGCGGCACCGTGAACCAAAGAACAATGTTGCGGTACTTCTTGCTCTGGCCGCCTAGGCCAAGCAGCAGCGTCTTATCGCCTGGCTTGTCGGCCTTGTTTGGCTGCGGATCGGTCGTACTTAGCGCGGCCTGATCAACCGAGGCGGCCTGACCGAGCTTGGTCCAGGCCGGATCATCGATCGATTGCGGCGGATCGGTCGTTGCCGAACCGAGCACGGTCACGGTGAAACCCGGAGTAACGGTTGTGAGAGTCAGCTTCGTAACCTTCTGCGTCGAGCCAAGGTCGACGTTGAGACCGACATCCATCGGTGCGATCACTCCGGGCGTATTGCCGGGTGCCGTCGTGACGAACCAAGTCGGAGTTGCCTTCGTGCCGACCGCCTTACTCGGCTCGTTGTAACTGGTTGCACTCTCGTCGGGGTCGTAAAGCGATGCTGCGTCAGCTGCGAGCGGAATCACCGGGTGGGCGGGCTTCGGAACCACCGGGGTGATTGGCACCGGTACCGGGCTTGGGCCAACGCTAGGGGTAACCGGGGCAGGATCGACTGGTGGCAGATTGGTTGGCACGGGATCGCTCAAAGGCGGGACCGAAGAGGAAGGCGTGGTCGGAACTGCAGCCGCGGTCTGCGCGACAACCTTGACTGCTGTCTTACGCGCCGGAAGCGTGTCGTTGATCGCAGCCACACCGGCAGCGACGGCGGCTCCCGTCATCAGCAGCGTGAAAACGCCCGCCAGAGCGATCGTTTGCACGCCAGGGATTCCGCGCGGACCGGAAAAAGCGGTGCCGCACTCGAGGCACCAGTCCTGTCCAACAACGCGGCTTGCGCCGCAAACCGTGCAAGCCGAGCCAAAGCTAGCGGGCACTTCGCCGCCGGCAGGGGCGAGAACGTCATCTCCGGGCAGCTGGAACTCAGGCTCGCCAGGAATCATGACTGGGTTAAGAAGTCCGTCCATCATCCGTTATCTTCGCACAGTCGGCCGCGGCCAACCACAGGTTCGATTCAGCCCTCAGCGCCAACCGGCTCGAGCGTGATCGTCGTTCCCTTGATGCTCGCTCCGCTAACGGCCTCGATAATCCGCGCTGCATCCCCTTCGGGAACCGAAAGGAATGAGAAGCGCTCGAAGATCTTGACGTCGCGAACGGCCTCCCCGCCGACTCCCGCCGCAGAGGTCACGGCCTTGACCAGATCGGCCGGTTTGATTCCCTCGGCCTTACCGGCAGCGACGATCAGCTTCGACCATGGACCTTCCTGATCAACGCTCTTGTCAACGTGAGGCTTGTCGTGGCGGTGCGGCTTCTCGGCAACCGGAGCGGCGGCGGTCTTAGCCCCCGGCGCCCAAGCCGTCATCTTGACGCCGGTGTGCTTCTCAATTGCCTCCAGCTCGCTCTGCTGCTTGGGCTCGACAAATGTGATCGCGCGGCCAGAGCGGCCAACGCGGCCGGTGCGGCCGATGCGGTGAACGTACGTGTCAGGCGAGATCGGCACGTCGAAGTTGACGACGTGCGTGACCGATGAGATGTCGAGCCCTCGGGCGGCAACGTCGGTGGCAACGAGAATCGGCACGCGCCCGCCCTTGAACGCCAGCATCACTCCGTCGCGTGAGCCCTGTGACATATCGCCGTGGAGCGCCCGGACGTTCATCCCCTTGTCGCGAAGCGTGCGGAAGAGCTGGTCGCAGCGAATCTTCGTGCGCGCGAACACAATTGCCTGCGTCGGCTTCTCGGCGGCCAGCACTTCGACCAGCTTGGTGGGCTTATCCTTCTGACCAACCTCGAGCCGGAACTGCTCGACCGTGTCAACGGTCAGCGTCTTCGCCTCAACCTTGATTACCTCAGGCTCATATAGGTAACGGTCGGCGAGCTTGCGGATCGGCGGCGGCATTGTCGCGCTGAAGAGCGCGGTCTGGCGGCCGCTTGGCGTGCGCGAGAGGATCTTCTCGACATCCTCGAGGAACCCGAGGTCGAGCATTTCATCGGCCTCGTCTAGGACTACGAAGCGGCAATCGTGAAGAATTAGCGAGGCGCGCGTGATTAAGTCGAGCACGCGGCCGACAGTGCCGACGACGATCTGACCACCGGCGCGAAGCTGAGCCTGCTGAGTGCGGATCGGCGCGCCGCCGAAAACGGCCACAACGTCAACGCCTTTTGTCTCGCCGTAGGCGCGCAGCGCCTGCGTTACCTGAATGCAAAGCTCGCGCGTCGGGGTGAGGACGATCGCTTGGCAATCTTTGATCTCCGGATCTATGTACTCAACAAGCGGCAACCCGAAGGCGGCTGTCTTTCCAGAGCCGGTCTGAGCTTGGCCGATAATGTCGCGCCCTTCCATCAGCGGCGGGATCGTCTGCTCCTGAATCGGGCTTGGCTCTGTGTAGCCAACGTCGCGCAGCGCTTGGAGGGTCGTCTCGGAGAGTCCGAGGTCGGCAAATGAAGTCACGGCAGGCAGACTAGGGCTTTGCGGCAGCAGTGCACGGAACGCAGCGACCAGACGCTCAACCGCGCCGGCAGGCTAACCTCGCTGCGCATATGAGTCTTACCGTTGTTGGATCGATTGCTTATGACGCCGTAACAACCCCGTTCGGGGAGCGCGAGCGGATGCTCGGCGGCGCCGCGACCCACTTCGCCTTGGCCGCCTCGTTCTTCGACGAGGTCCGCGTGATTGGCCCGGTCGGCGACGACTTTGACGCTGAATCCTGGGAGGCGCTGCGCACGCGCGGCACGATCACCGACGACGTCGAACAGATTGCCGGCGGCAAGACCTTCTTCTGGAAAGGCGAGTACCACGACAACCTCAATAGCCGCGAGACCCACGTAACTGAGCTGAACGTGTTCGAACAGTTCAAGCCGAAGCTCTCCGACGAGGCGAAGGACTGCGACGTGCTGTTCCTTGCCAACATCGTTCCCGAGCTACAGAACGAAGTTCGCGGCCAGTGCCAGCAGGCTCGCTTCGTAGCGATGGACTCGATGGACCTTTGGATCAACATCGCACGTGATTCGCTGCTGGAGACAATCGCAAACGTTGACTGTCTGATCCTCAACGACGAGGAACTCGAGCTGCTGACCGAGGCCCCGAACTTCGTCGCTGCCGCAGGCGAGATCCTTAAGTGGGGTCCCAGCTCGGTGATCGCCAAGCAAGGGAAGTACGGTGCGGCACTCTTCACGGCCGACGGCTACTTCGCTCTACCAGCCTTCCCGCTTTCATCTGTGGTCGATCCAACCGGCGCCGGCGACAGCTTCGCCGGTGGCTTCGTTGGCTATGTTGCCGCCCACCCGGAGCGACCGGTCAACCATCAACTGCTCGCGCAAGCGATGGTCTACGGAACCGCGCTGGCTTCATTCAACGTCGAAGATTTCGGCACCGAGCGGATCGTCTCACTGACCGGGCCAGAGATCGCGGCGCGGGTTGACGAACTGCAGCAGATGACGACCTTTGCGCACGAGCCAATAACGCTTCGCAGCTAGCGCCAGAATCGCTTCTAGCGCCCGCGCGCCAAAACACTGCGCTTGACAGCAGCTGCCTGTACTATCGCTCAATTATGAGCACGTGGGTATTCATTTTTTTGATGGTCGTCCTCAAAATTCCGATCTTGGGACTCTTCGGAATCATCTGGTGGGCCATAAAACAGACGCCGGAAGAGGCCGAGGATGCAAGCGGCAGCGGCGGCTCGCTTAAGCCGCGATCACCGCATCCGCGCAGCCCGCTCCCGCGCGCACCGCGGCGTGGCCCTCACGGCGATCCGGCCGTCTCAGCGCCCGATCGAATGCGCGTCACCAGCTCGCACCAGCACGACCGAGCCTAAGCTCGCGACGAGCGGTACGGGCAGCCGTTTAGGATCAGCCGATGGCTACTGCTTCGGTTCTCTCTGACGGAACAATCCGCCGCCTCGTAGGCGAAGGGCGGATCGTGATCGAACCGTGGGACGAAACAATGGTCCAGCCGGCCAGCGTTGACCTGCGGCTTGGGAATTCGTTCCGCGTATTTCACAACCACCGCGTCAGCGCGATCGACCTTAAGGACCCGCCTCAGGATCTGACAGAACCGGTGACGATCGAGCCGGGCGAGCCATTCATTATCCACCCGGGCGAGTTCTGCCTCGGCCGCACCGAAGAATGGGTCGAGCTGCCCGACGACATCGTTGCGCGGATTGAAGGCAAATCTTCGCTTGGCCGACTGGGGCTAATCGTCCACGCTACGGCGGGCTTCTGCGACCCGGGATGGAAGGGCACGCTGACGCTGGAGCTGAACAACTTGACGCGGGTGCCGATCAAACTTTGGGCCGGACTGCCGATCGCGCAGCTCTCGTTCATGACACTCGACCAAGCCGCGGAGCGACCCTACGGCCACCCCGAAC
>Ga0194052_1000753_pt1 | contig 19903 bp, 21 predicted proteins | sample SepL226m_MetaG_FD_160117 | JGI IMG/M metagenome (GOLD analysis project Ga0194052, IMG submission 160117) | Anoxic zone freshwater microbial communities from boreal shield lake in IISD Experimental Lakes Area, Ontario, Canada - Sep2016-L227-6m | ecosystem: Environmental > Aquatic > Freshwater >...
ATCCAGAAGAGCGTACGGATTCAGGAATTTTGAAAACTATCGTTTGAGAGTTAGAGCGCTATGCGCTTAATTAATAACGGCCCCTGTTGTTGGGGAAGAGCCCATGAAGTAAAAGTGGTGGGCGATGAGGGACTTGAACCCCCGACACCTTGGGTGTAAACCAAGTGCTCTAGCCAACTGAGCTAATCGCCCACTAATTTGTAAGAGTTGATAAATTAGGTTATCAATAATAAAAAACAAGTTTTAAAATAATTATCGTTTCAAAAATTGATTAAAGTTTGAACATTTAGGCTTTGCCGGCAAACATAATTATTTTCAAACCATCTATCAACATTTGAGTAGCAAGAATAACTAGAAGCATCCCCATTAATTTTTCCATCGCAATCAGTCCGCGAACTTTTAAAAGCTTATAGAGATTTGTAGAGAATGCAAGAATAATAGAAGTTCCAAACCATGCCACTAGAATTGCACAAAGATTTAACATCAATGTCGTTGTAGGAGTTTGAGGCAACAGCAAAATTACGGCAAAAGCCGATGGTCCTGCCACAAGAGGGATTGCTAAAGGGACGATAAAAGGTTCTTCAGTGAATTGTTCCGAGACTTCATGCTTTTGAGGAAAAATCATCTTAAGCGCAATAATTAGAAGAATCAGACCGCCGCTGATACTTATAGATTCCTGGGTTAAGTGAAGCAAAGACATTATATATTTTCCGACGAAGAAAAATACAAGAAGGACTATTAGTGAAATGAAGAGTTCCCTTATCAAAACTCTTCTCCTTCTTTCGGGTTTTACTCCTTTGAGAATTGACAAAAAAACAGGCACATTGCCTAGCGGGTCCATAATGAAAAACATTATTAATACAGTAGATAGAAAAGCATCCATTGCTACCTCTTTGTAATTCTATAAAGGAAGTAAAGCCCTCCAGCCTGGTACACTATATTTGGAATCCAGAGGAGATATTGAGGATATAGATCAGCCCTTTCGTTAAGCGTATTGCATAAGATCACAAAGAAAAAGAAAATTCCTGCGAGGATTATGCTTATAAAGAGTCCGACTGAAGTTTCCTTTCGTGAAGTCCTGATTGCCAAAGGAAACCCAAGAAGCAAGAAAGCTATGGGGGAAAGCCCCATAGCAAACATTAAATTGAGCTGAGTTTCCATTTCAGTAGTAGAAAATCCCAATTTTTTGTAAAGAGTTATTTTACCCATTAATTCATTGTAGGTCATAAAGTCAACTCTCTTTTGGATTGGCTGATCATTTAATTCTTTATCTACATTGATAGAAAGGACAAACTCCTTGCCGTAAAGTCTGTCCTGAGCAGAATCGCCCTGATAGCTTATTATATTGTAGTTATATAGCGTAATAGACAATATCCCTGTTTCTCTGTCAGGCTTGATAAACCCTGTAGCTGCGGTAATATCCTGTGCGATATTTTGTTTGCTTTTATCAAAAGTAAATATCTGTATATCTTTAATATTGCCAATATTATCTCTATTTTTGACATATACTACCATATCATCAAAATTACATGGCTGTCCGGGCGGTATCAATGCTTCAGGATTATTGAAGCCTACACTTTTAGTAAGAACTCTAGCCTGCCCCATATAGTATGGCGCCCAAGTAGTCTGCAAACTTATGCATATTGCTGTAAGTACAAAAATTAAAATGATTAATGGCGATATTATCTGAAAAATAGAAATACCACATGCCCTCATTGCGGTAATTTCGTTATCGGCAGACATTTTGCCGAACATCAATAAAACAGCGACTAGAATGCCCATCGGCACCGTAAAAGAAAATATCATCGGCATCATGTACAGCAATACCTTTATTGCAGATGTAATAGGTATTCCGTTAGATACAAGCCTAAGCACTTGTATAAGATTCCCTCCCAGCATACCAAAAGTCAGGATAAGGATAGCTGAGAATAGAATTAGAACGAGACTTTTGGTAACATATATATTAAGAGTTTTCATTGACTAATAATCTGCTCCTACATCAAAGTAAAATTGGGCGCCGTTATTATAAGAACTTTCTACACTACGAACAGGGAATCCCAAATCGAATCTAAGAGGCACAGATGAAATCATAGGAATATTTACTTTTATACCATAACCTGCACCGACATTCATATCAAAATTGTAATCAAAAGGATTGCTCCAGGCATTACCTATATCAACAAAAGGAGAACCTTTGATCCACTTATAAATAGGATGCTCTAGCTCAAATGTGCCTGTCCACATCGAGAGACCTCCTGCCGGCAAATTACTACTGCCATTGACAAGCGGAGAAACTGTCATAAATTGAAAGCCTCTGAGAGAGTTCTGACCGCCAAGGAAATACTTCTGATATATCGGAACATCGTCATTGCCATTGCCGCCAATGCCGCCTGTCGTTCCTATTTTACTTCCCACATGGGCTATAAGGAATTTATCGAAGAAGTTCCAATATCCATGTCCATTACCTTCCAGTCCATAGTAGTTTGTATCGCTACCCAAAGCAACGGTATCTCCTAAAGCTTTACCTGACAGCAAATAACCTGAAGTAGGACTAAAAAGATCGTCTCTGGTATCTCTTGCAGCATTCAAAGTTAGAGCGCCTTTTCTAGAATTTCCTTCATAGGTGTTAGTGAAACTAGTAGGATATCCGCTCGAAAAATTGTAAGTTTTGACAAAGTCGAAGACATAACCTAATCCGATGCTGTTAAAACTCCCTACTTGTTTTGTTAAACCTAAGTTTAGACCAAGATGCCTTTCACTCCAATTAGGAAGCGCTCTGACATTAAAGAAAGCGCTTGTGTCTAATCTTAGAGGAATCCCGAAAAGCCATGGTTCAGTAAAATTAGCCACAAGGCTCGAATCTTCAGTACCTATCTGGGCAATTAAACTAGCTCTCTGACCGCCGCCCCTAAAATATGTGGATGGATCGGCAATATCAAAATTCGTCTCAGTAAGCGAGAGTCTGGCAACAGGGCCGGCATCCGTAGAATATCCACCGCCGAGTGACACCTTGGCCGTAGCTTTCTCTGTTACTTCATAGTTTACATCTTTCTCTCCAGGAACTTGTGTATTTGAGCTGAATGTCTCTATTTTATCGAAATAGTTCATTGCCATCAGCCTAGATTTTCCTGTGTCTATAAGTTTATTATTTACAGGGTCTCCCGGTTGAATTGGAAGTTCTCTTCTTATTACATAGTCTTTTGTAATCTTATTTCCGGAAATATTTATATTCCTGACATTGTACGGCTGACCCTCAAAGATATCGAAAGTTATGTCAACAATATGAGTATTGAAGTCTGGCGCGATATCCGCTTTACAATTAATGTCGCAGTAGCCTAACTTATCAAACTTACCTTTTATAGAAGATATGGACGCTTCTTCTTTTAAATAGTCATACATTTGGCCTGCTTTCATATGAACCAGACTCATTATTTCTTCTTCAGAAAAAACTGTATTCCCTTTAGCTTTAATAGTGCCGACTTTGTATGGTTCACCTTCAGTTATATTAAAAGTCACATTTACAAAATCGGTTTCTCCTTCGACTTTTTGAATATCGTAAGTTGCCTTAAAGTCAAGGTAACCTTTTGTCCAGTAAAGATTTCTTAGCCTCATTTCATCCTGTTTGGCTACAGCTTCATCATAAAGCCCCCAATCCATGATCCAATTTAAATAAGAATGTGATGTTTGAACTTCATCCTTAAGCGTCCAACTTGAAAAAACCGTATTGCCTTTGAAATATACATTATCAATTTTTACTCTTAGATTTTCCTGAATAGTGAAAGTAACAACCACTTCTCCATCTTTTTCAGAAATAGTAGAAGGAAAGACAGTTGCCTGATAATAGCCATTGCTTTGATACAAATTCTTAATATTAGCTATACTTTCCTGAAGGAGTTTCTGTACTAATGGTTCGGACTTATGAAGTTTGACTTCTTCCATTATTTTTTCAGTAGTATATTTTTCATTGCCCTTAATGACTATATTTTTGATTCGTGGAGTATTGGTAAGAATATATTTTATATCCATCTTGCCGTTTAATCCCGTAGAAGTCTTAGCTTCTACATCTGTAAAGTAACCGGTATCGTAGAGAGATTTTATATCCTCATTAAGTTTATCCTGTGAAAACTCTTCGCCTGACTTAAGGTGGATATTGTAGTCAATAAGGTCTTTAGGAACTTTTGATGTGCCAGTCTGGTCGAATGTTATATTGCCTACTTGAGATGAGTATAAGCTAGAACACAAAAGGAATAGACACGCAAAAAAGGTATATTTTTTATTCAATGGACCACTTCCGTAACTTGGAGTTAATACAATGTAGGATGACAATTATCCTTCATTATATCTCGACAAGCTGCGAAATGTCATTATTTTTGGAAAAAATTGTAATTTTGCTACGCCAGTCTGTCCATTCCTGTTTTTTTCTACTATTAATTCGGCTTCTACGCACTCAACTGAGTTATCTTTTTGAGGATCTCTGTCTCTATGCAGAAACATAACAATATCTGCATCCTGTTCTATGGCGCCTGATTCTCTCAGATGACTGAGCTTTGGTCTGTCTTGAGTTTCTGCCTGACGGTTTAACTGAGCAAGTACAACAACTGGGACATTAAGCTCTTTAGCAAGCGCTTTTATTCCAACTGATATTTTTGCTACTTCTACCTGTCGATTGTCGCTTTTACTAACTGAGGCCTGCATTAACTGCAAATAGTCAATAATAATAATATCAATCTTATAATTTGCTTTTAGCCTTAATGCTCTTGCCTTCAATTCATTAATATCCAATCCTGGCGTAGGGTCGATATAGAAAACTGCGCTGCTAAGTTCACTTGCTGCTCTGGTTATTCGCGACCACTTTGAATTAAATTCGTTTTCATCAAATCTTTTGTCGTAAAAATCCTTCTCAGATATTTCTGCAATACTGCAAAGCATTCTGCGAGTAAGTTGTTCCGCAGACATTTCCAAACTAAAAAATGCAACATTCTTTTTCTTTCTCAATGAAATATGGGTCGCAATATTCAAAGCGAGTGATGTTTTGCCTATTGAAGGTCTGGCTGCAATAACTATCATTTCCTGATTTTTAAGACCGATAATTATATCGTCCAGGGTAGGAAACCCGGTGGAAATTCCAGTTGCTTCAGTTTTTCTGCTGCTTAGACTCTCCAGATACTTAACCGCATCGACAAGATGATCTGAAAGTTTTGAAGCAGAACTTGATACATTCTCATTTCTGACCTCAAATATTGAACTTTCGATCTCTCCCATCAGATTGGATGCTTCATCTGCTGAAGCATCATAGCATTTGTTGATAGTTGAAGCGCACACAGCGATCATTTTCCTAAGCGCTGCTAGATTTTTTAGCGTCTCACACCAGTTCTCAATGTTTGCCGTTGTTGCAATACTATTTTGAAGTCCTATAAGGTATTCGTCTCCGCCAATACTCTCAAGAATACCTTCTTGTTTTAGTGCGGAGCTAACGGAAAGAACATCAAAAAAAACACCTTTTTCATGATAGAGTTTGTGAAAAATCCGAAAGATTCTTTGGTGTGCAGGGTAGAAAAAATATGCAAGATTGTTCTTTTCGGAATATGGCAGCTTTTCGATGGCTATATTCCTGGCTTCTTCTTCAAGAAGCATAGCCCCCAACACAGCTTTTTCTATATTTAAATCGTGTGGCGGGGGCTGATCACTAGGGAAAAAAAAATCGTTTTTTCTTTTTTCCTGTGACATTAATTTAAGCCTAAGCCTTTACAACAGCCAGTTTTATTACAGCTATAACTTCAGGATGAAGCTTAACTTTTACTTCGTAAGAACCAAGTTCTTTAATTGGCGCAGAAAGGATAACTTTAGCATGCTCGACTGCTACGCCTAATTCAGTTATAGCTTGAGCGACTGTATGGGAAGTAACAGAGCCGAAAAGTCTGCCATCATCGCCGACATTCATGGTAATATTGACTTTAAGTTCCGCAAGTTTGGAAGCAATCTGCTGTAATTTTTCAATTTCAACTTTTCGCTTCGCTTCAATGCTTTCTCTGCGAGCCTCAAACTGCCTCAAAGCGCCTTTAGAAGCTTTTAAAGCAAGTTTTTTAGGAACAAGGAAATTCCTCGCAAAACCTGGAAGGACAGCAATTACATCGCCTGCGTTGCCGAGGGTTTCTACATCTTCTAAGAGTATATATTTTTCTTTCATAATAAGTCTCTTGAGTTACTGTGTTTATCTTACAATGCTAAAGCAAGTACTCTTGCTCTCTTAATTGCAGTACAAAGCATTTTCTGGTGTATCTTGCATGTACCTGTAACGCGGCTGCCCAATATTTTACCGTTTTCTGTCTGAAATCTTGCCAGAAGTTCTGTATCAAGGAAATCTATATAGTTAACCTTATTTTCACAAAATCTGCAGATTCTAGGTCTTACATCTCTTCTTACGGTTCTTCTTCTTGGTTTATTATTTTGCATCATTTTAAAAATTCTCCGAATAAATTTTAGATTTCACTCAAAATGGGATATCATCTTCGTGCTCAATATTATCAACAAAAATATCCTTATCATGGGATGGAACAGGCATTGGCTGTCTTGTTTGTTGCTCTCTCTGAGCATTTTGATTAAAATTCTGTTTTGGACTTTCTTGATAAGAATACCCGTCTTCCTGAGAGCCTGAACTATCAGGCGAAGACTGAAATTTTCTGTCTTCTGATCTGTTAGAACTCATAAATTGGACTCTATCAGCAGTAACGCGAAGCCTGGATTTTTTGTTTCCGTCCTTATCGTTCCACATGTCAGCTTTAAGCCTGCCTTCAACTAACACAGAAGAGCCTTTTTGTAAATACTTGCCACAATTATCTGCCTGTTTGCCCCATGTGACTATGTCAACATAGCAAACTTCTTCTCTTTCTTGTCCATTGCTTGTGAATTTGCTGTTTATGGCTATAGAGAAATCACAAACTGCAGAACCTGAAGGGTTAGATCCTATTCTTGGATCTTTGGTCAGATTTCCCATTAGGATTACTTTATTAAAAGACGGCATACAAATATCCTCTCAACTATTCTTGAGTATGTTATAAGGAAGCTTCCTTCTGTAGAATGGCTTCACTGGCTTTTATCTGATTTTCAGGTCTGTCATATACAAAAACCTGCACGCGCAAAGTACGCTCATCAAGCTTATATCTTTCGGATAAATCCTTTGCAAAGCTCTCTTTTGCGCTAAAAACGAAATCATAATAAATTCCTGCCTTACGCTTCTTTATTTCTCTTGCGAACTGCTTACGACCTAGAGGAGTAACGCTAACCATTTCTCCACCGGCCCCGGAAATCACTGAGGAAAATTCCTCTGCGAATGCTTTTCCTTCGTCCTGAACTTTTCTTTCATCCAGGATGAATACGGTTTCGTACTTTTTCAATTTTGTGCTCCTAGTTATTATTATTGGGTTTATTCGCATTGACGATATTCATAGCCATAAAAATATCTCTTGCGATTGTTAATTTAATTGCTTCAAATGATAAACTGACTGATTTTTTTAATTCTTCCAACTCAGTATCTTTAAATTTGTCTAATACATGATCTATCGTTGAAGTTTCTTCTGCTCTCCCTATTCCTACCCTCAGCCTTGCAAAATCGCTTGTCTGAAGCGATGACATAATAGACTCTATGCCATTATGCCCTGCGCTTCCTCCTCCCAACTTCAGCTTTACACATCCAAGTTCAAAATCCATATCATCTTGAACAACTAATATTTCTGAAGGCTCGATATTTTCGGAATCAGTTAATCTTTTAACAGCAGTTCCGCTTAAATTCATATAAGTCATAGGCTTCAAGAAATGAATTTTTCTGCCGGCTATATTTTTAGCGGAATAAACTCCTCCGTATTTATCGAATGATATAATTTCTCCTTTTAAGGTTGATAAGAATTCATCAACTATCTTAAACCCTATATTATGTCTTGTGCCTTCATACTTTTTCCCGGGATTGCCTAACCCTATAATCGCTCTTATTATATTTGTATTGAGTAATGGCATTGGAATATCTTATTCGGGGGGCAAGAGGCAAAAATTTGCCTCTTGAAATACTTTTAATAAACTTCTCAGGTTATTCTTTTTTATCCTTTGCTGCAGCAGTTTTAGCAGGAGCGGCTTTAGTTGGAGCAGCTTTTGCATCAGATGCCTTTGCTGAACCTTCAGCGCCTGCGGCTTTTTCACCTTCAGCGCCTGCAACAGTTTCAGTAGCTTCAGCAGTTTTTTCTACTTCGATCTTAACCTTCGGCAAGCCTACATGGAATATTACCTGCTCCATATCTCCTACTGCTTTTACATTAGCAGGGAGAATAATATCTTTTAGGTGAAGAGATGCATTCAAAGCCAAATCAGTAATATTGACTGTAATTGACACTGGCAGATCAGCTGGTAGAGAAGAAACCTGAATTTCATGTACATACTGGTCAAGCACTCCACCCTGGACCAATCCTGCGGCATGTCCGTGAGGATAAACAGCTACAGAAGCAACTATCTCTTCATTCATATTAATTTCAATGAAGTCAACATGAGTAGTTTGAGCAGCCAGATAATTATATTGAACATCTTTAATCAGCGCATTTATTTCTTGACCATTTGATGCAACTAAGGATATAATACTTACATCTTTGCTTAGTACTTTATCTAACTCCTTAGCATTCATTTCGAAATGTCTTGGATCTTTATGTAAGCCATAGACTATTGCCGGAACCTGTCCTGCTTTTCTAGCTCTACGCGAAGAACCAGAGCCAAGAACTGTTCTTTCAATAACATTTAATTTGCTAATAGTAGCCATTTTCTAATCCTTTTACTTTTATTCTTTTAACAATATATAAATAATGCTTATTTTACATTAGTCTTAAAAAGTGATGATAACGAGCCGCCGGCATGAATTCTTCTTATAGCTTCAGCCATCATTGGAGCTATACTCATGATTTTTAGTTTTTTTGTTTTTCCGATAAGCTCAGGAACCGAATCTGTAGTAATAAGTTCTTCGATTTCACTGTTCTCAAGTCTTTCAATACCAACATCATTTAAAAGGCAGTGAGAAATTGCCGCGATAACTCTACCAGCGCCTTCTTTCTTAAGAAGTTTTTCGCCTGCAATAAGAGTTCCTGCTGTCGAAGTTAAATCATCTATAATAAGGCATGTTCTACCTTTAACATCTCCAACAAGGTGAGAAGATTCGACTGAGACTGCATCAGTTCTTCTCTTGGCAATAACTGCTAACCCTGCGCCAAGAGCGCTACTGTAGTTGTGAGCCATTTTTACACTTCCTGAGTCAGGGGCAACAACAACTGCATTTTCTCCCATTATTTTTTTTAAGTGAGGGTACATAATCGGCGCAGCATAAAGATGATCTACTGGTATATCAAAAAACCCCATGATTTGCTGGGCATGTAAATCTAAAGTTAAAATTCTATTCGCACCGGCAGCGGTAAGAAGATTGGCTACGAGTTTGGAAGTTATAGCAACTCTTGGCTTATCTTTTCTGTCTTGTCTTGCGTATCCGAAGTAAGGAATTACGGCTGTTATGCGTCCTGCTGATGCGCGCATTGCCGCATCGATCATTATCAACAGCTCCATAAGCGTTTCATTAGGGGGATAACAGGTAGGCTGAATCAGGAAAACATCTCCGCCGCGAATATTCTGAAGATACTGAACAAAAATTTCTCCATCAGGAAAATGCTCAATTTTAATACTCCCAAGAGTAATACCGAGCTGCTCTGCTATGTCTTTGGCTAATTTAGGATGAGCAGTACCCGAAAAAACGAATAATTCCTGACTTTTAGTGTACATAATGGCACATATCCCTTAAAAATTGTTTATTTTCTCAAACTGGAGATTATAAATCTTGTTCATTACTATAAAATAGCTCATACAATCAGCAAGGAAAGAACCTCTTCCAATGCCGGTTCCGACTATAAAAGAGCCTTACTATACACGAAAGCTTTTGTTAGTCAACTTTCAATACTATTGAAACTTAAATATATGACTCTTGAAAATAATATAGATGCAAAATCGCACCTACTTGAGCTAAAGCAGGAGGGAAAAGTACTTACTGTTTTAAACTTTTCCAGCAATGATATGGATGAAATATCGCTGAGAGAAAATTTTCTCATTTTAAAAAACAAGTTTAAAAGCAAGCAATTAGAACTTGTAATATTCGATCTAACTAATCTTACACCTAATCTAAAGAAATCAGTAAGCTTTCTTGACGCCTGCATTTCTTTCTGCATGAGTAAATGCTTAAAGGCTAAAATTCATAACGCAACTCCGCTTCTCCATGCGTTTCTAAAAGAGATTGATTTTATAATAACTCCTACAGAAGTTAGAATCAGACACAAAAAGCAAAAAAGTGTATCAGCCTTTGTCTCGATCGGCGAAGCAGTTGTAAAATTCTTTTCAGACCTGAAATCTTATCTAGGGTTTATAGGAGAGATAGTTTCTGCTTTGATATATTCGATTTTTCATCCAAGAAAAATACAGTGGAAAGAAACACTGTATTATATGGATAAAACAGGCGCAGATGCGGTCCCAATTGTTTTTGCTGTCTGCTTTCTTACCGGAGCAATCATAGCTTATCAGGGCGTTGTACAAATGGGAAGATTCGGACTATCAATTTTTACATCTGACTTAATAGGCCTTTCGATGACCAAAGAGCTTGGAGCGCTAATGACTTCAATGGTTTGCATCGGAAGAGCAGGTTCATCTTTTGCTGCCGAAATTGGAACAATGCAGGTTTCAGAAGAAGTTGACGCTATGGAAACTATGGGACTTAGAACCTCAAGATTTCTCGTTATTCCAAAAGTAATTGCCTTAGCCTGCGTAATGCCGTTTCTTGTAATAATCGCTGATGTCGCCGGAATTTTGGGCGGCTCAATTGCAGCAGTATTAAAAAGTAATATGTCCTTTCAAGAGTTCTTCACAAGAACAATATCAGCTATAAGTTTTGGCAATGTGATGGAGGGATTCTCCAAAAGTATTATTTTCGCAATCCTTATAGCCGCAATAGGATGTTTACGAGGATATGAAGCTGAGCGGGATGCCAAAGGAGTCGGACGAGCGGCGACATCGTCAGTAGTCAGCGGAATATTTTTAATAGTTGTAGCAGATGGTCTTCTAACATTAGTTTTCAATTAGTTTTTGATATGCAAGAAATTCCAATCGTTATAAAAGCAGAGAATTTGACTGTAGGTTACGGCGATACAGTCATCCTTAAAGATATAAATTTTTCCGTAAAAAAAGGTGAAATCTTTGCTATCCTCGGCGGTTCAGGCAGCGGCAAAAGTACAGTTATAAAACATTTAACCGGGTTAAACAAACCAATAGGCGGCAAAATTCTAATCAATGGAGTAGATATAGTTACTGCTGAAGATTATGAACTTGGAGAACTCAGAAAAAACTTTGGAATATTATATCAGTCAGGTGCCCTCTTCAGTTCTCTTACCTTGGAAGAAAATATTGCTCTTCCACTTTTTGAATATTCAACTTATCCCAAAGAAACTATTTACTCAATCGCAAAAATCAAGCTCAATACTGTGGGACTGGGCGGATACGAAAAGTTTATGCCTTATGAAATTAGTGGCGGGATGAAAAAAAGAGCTGCATTGGCCAGAGCGATGGCGCTTGACCCGCAGATTCTCTTCTTTGATGAGCCTTCAGCAGGACTAGATCCGATAAATTCTGCCAAACTTGATGACTTAATACTAAAGCTAAATGCCGAAACAGGCGTTACAATTGTAATTGTGACACATGAACTTGAAAGCCTTTTCTCGGTAGCAGATAGAGTCATCATAGTTGATAAAAATACCAAAAGCATACTAGATGAAGGTGAACCAAAGAGTTTAAGAGGCAATAGTAAAAATGAATGGGTTAGAAATTTCTTGAACAGAAAATATTTAGGATAACATCATGTCTAATGTAGCTAACAAGTATAAACTTGGCGTTTTCGTAATTTTGACTTTTATTCTCATTATTATAATTGCAATTTTACTTGGATCCCTCTCCTTATTTGAAAGAAGAATTAAATGTATGACAGTTGTAAACTCTTCTGTACAAGGACTATCAAAGGGCGCAAAAGTTAAATTTAGCGGGGTGACAATCGGGCAGGTTGATTCAATTCAAATTTCTCCCAAAGGAGATTACATTTATATATATATGGAGCTAACATCTGAAGCTATAGCCCCGTCAGAAACCTTAAACTCAGATGAGACGGCAACCTTTACGAATTTCTTAAAAAGCGAGGTTAAAAATGGTCTTTGCTGTCAGTTAAGATATGAGGGAATTACGGGTACCCTCTATCAGGAAATTAAGTACTTCCCACAGGATACTTATAAGATTCCAGCTCCTGAATTACCTGAAGGGCATCCACTTTTTATGCCGTCAACTCCGCCGATATTGCTCGTGGATCTTATGAACAAAGTTAATTCTTCACTAGAAAAAATATCAAAAATCGATGAAATCTTTATCAGAGTAGCTTCTACAGTCGATACTATCAACAGATATCTCGAAGGTCCGCAGGTTGCTACATTTATTAAAGAAACTGAAAAAATATCAGTTAATCTGGCACAAGTATCTGAGAAGTTTAATTCTATTTTAACCAAAGAAAAAATAGCACACATAATTGATGATATAGAAATTGCTTCAGCCCAAGTAAAGGACCTTTCAATTAAGATGAATACTCAACTTCAAGAAGCAAAAATAGCCGAAACAACTTTAAAAGCCAGACAACTCCTTGATTCAGCAAAAGCGAATATCAATGAGATTACAGGGTCAATAGACACTGCAAGCGAAAGCGTAACTGAACTTTCCGATTCTTTAAACAGGAATCCAAATTCAATTATAATGGGCTCAGATAATAGCAATGTTGTCCCGGCTTTCTAGTTCTGCTCCTAATACTTCACATGATATACTTAGTTCATTTTTTTATTTCTTGCTTGATTCTGTAAATTCAGTGACAATATTTCTGTAATCTAATCTTGCTATTTATATTCCCTCAAAACAGAAGGATTTAAAACATTATGGATCATGTATCTCAAGTTTTGGATTTTATAAAAACAAATCTAAGAAAAAATTTAAGTCTCTTGAATTTCATTGAAGAAAACCCCATTTATAGCGCAGAAAAGGACGGCAACTCCGTTCTGGTAAGAGGTGTAAGCGATTATCCATGGGTCTATCTAGAGAGCCGCAACGAGGGAGAACTGAAAAACCTTGTTTCAAAACTAAAACCTGAAGATAATTATTTTGCTGCTGTTCAGGATTGGATCATCCCATTCCTCCTTCAAAAGAAAAACAAACACTGGGATATAAGAACTTACCAATACCATCTGCCTCCCGAAGCACAAATTCCTCAGGCTCAGGCTGAAATTCTTCCTCTGCAGACCTCAGATGTCGATACAATTTATGAGCATGTAATCTATAAAATGGCTCTGACTAAAAATTATATCAAAGACAGAATAATGAAAGGATATACCGCCTCTATCAGAATAGATGGCAAATTAGTAGCATGGGTTCTTACATACGATGACGGAGCTATCGGATGTTTATGCGTGTTAGACGGATACAGAAATCAGGGACTTGGAACCAGTCTTTGCGCAAAACTGATTTTTAAAATAAGAAGAGAGGGAAAAACACCTTTTCTATATCTTGGCGACCAAAATAATAAAGAAGCCGAAACATTTTTCCTAAACCTTGGTTTTAAGAAAACTATTCCGGCTAATTGGTTATATCTTCACTAAAAAAAATGTAGCCGATAAACCGGCCACATATTTTAGTTAATCTTAATTTTTTACGGTTAAACTACCGGATTGATACTCAATTGAATTAGTACCTATATATAGATTGTAGTCTCCTGATTCTACTGTCCAATTCATATCTTTATCAAGAAGAGCCAGGTCTTTTGACCCCAAAGTAAATGTGACATTAACCGTTTCTCCTGATTTGATCAACACTTTCTTGAATGCCTTGAGCTGCTTTACAGGTCTAGCAATAGGCGAAACCGGCTTGTTTATATAAAGCTGAACTACTTCTTCGCCGTCGATACTTCCTGCATTAGTAACATTTACTGAAGCTGTTACCGATCCATTGGCAGGAATTTCCTTAGCGCTTAATTCAACTGGAGAATACGAGAACTTTGTGTAGCTAAGTCCATATCCGAAAGGATAAAGCGGAGCATTATCAATATCCAAATATCTTGAGACATATTTGGAAGTTGGACCGCCAAGCGCAACCGCGTTCATAGTATTGATAGGATTCATATATTTCGAAACACTCTGCTGAGTAAAATTCTCTATCCCTGCAGGTCTTCCGGTATTGAGATAGCTATAGAAAATTGGAATCTGTCCGACTGATTTCGGGAATGTAACCGGAAGTTTTCCGGAAGGATTATACTTGCCGAACATCACATCTGCTATAGCATTACCAGCTTCACTTCCAGGATACCATACCTCAAGGATTGCAGGTATATTCCTATCTTCCCAAACGAGTGTGAGTGGACGACCATTAAAAAGAACTAGAACGACAGGTTTACCTGTCTCATAAAGAGCTTTGAGTAGTTTCTGCTGAACGCCTGGGAGTCCGATTTCTGACCTTACAGCTGCTTCACCTGACATTGCGCTGCTTTCGCCTAGTACGGCAATTATTACATCTGCATTTTTTGCTATTTTGCATGCCGGTTCAATCATTGTTTCATCTGAGGTATTAATATCGCAGCCAGGCTGATAAAGAAGTTCTGTGCCTTCAGGAAGGGCATTTTTAATCCCCTGAAAAACTGATACAGTGGCGCTTCCATCACCAAGGCCAGACCATGGCCCGATTGGTTCAACTGTGCTTGTAGAAAGAGGTCCTACCACAGCAATCGTTTTCAGATCTTTTTTAAGAGGAAGCAGAGAGTTAGCATTTTTTAAAAGCACTATTGAGCGTTTTGCCACATCTCTGGCATCGTCTTTAATTGGTTGAGAAAGTACAATTTTGGCTTCTCTTTCGGAGTCGCAATATTTGTAAGGAGTCTCGAAAAGGCCCAGTTGGAATTTCTTTGTAAGAATATTTGCTACAGCTTTATTGAGGGTTTCTTCGGAAACTTTCTTTGCCTTGATTAGGTCAGGAAGTTGATTACTATAGGCGCTCGCCATCATATCAATATCCATTCCGGCATTTATGGACATTTCAGCTGCCTGCAACTGGGAACCTGCAACTCCCCAGTTGATCATTTCATTAATTGCATTCCAGTCTGAAACTGTTATGCCAGAGAAACCCCACTGTTTTCTGAGAACATCTGTCAAAAGTTGCTTATTTGCAGACATTGGAATCCCGTTAATGGGTGTAAACGCTGGCATAACAGAGGCTACTCCGGCATCAACTGTAGCTTTGAATGGAGGCAGATATACTTCGTTAAGAGTTCTTTCAGAAATATCAACTGTGAAATAATCTCTTCCGGCCTGTACGGCTCCATACCCTACATAATGTTTGGCTGTAGCCATAACAGAATCTTTTTCAGAATAGCCAGAGCCCTGGAAGGCCTTTACGCATGCAACTCCCATTACTGATGTCAAGTACGGGTCTTCTCCAAAACCTTCCACAATTCTTCCCCATCTCGGATCTCTTGCAATATCAAGCATAGGGGTGAAAGTCCAGCATATTCCTGAGGCTGAAGCTTCCATTGCTGCCGCACGCTGAGCTTTGGTAATCGCTTCAAGATCCCAGCTAGAAGCCATAGCAAGAGGCACAGGAAAGATAGTTTTATATCCGTGTATTACATCAAGTCCGAAAAGAAGAGGAATGCCCAAGCGTGACTGTTCGACGGCCACTTTCTGGTATTTGGCAACTTCATCGGCTCCGGTAATATTTAAAAGAGACCCGACTTTCCCTGCTTTAATGTAGGTAGTCACATCTATTTGTTCTCCGGCAGGACCGGTCAGCATGGTTCCTGAATACTGAACAAGCTGTCCTATTTTTTCCTCGAGAGTCATTTTTGAAATTAAATCTGCTACTTTTTTATCCACATCACCCTGCCCAAGGCATATGCTTGATAAAAAAGCAATTGTGAATGCTACTGCTAGTGCCATTAAACTTTTTTTCATCTAGTTACCTTTTTTTAGCTTTATTACTAATTAATCAACGACGATAACTAGATGATAGTATATTTGAAGAAATTTGTAAGAGTAAATTGAAAAGTGGCGGAGAGAGAGTGAGCTACCTTAATTTTAGTTTCCTACTCAAAATCCCCTAGGCTCTAGTTTTATAAGCTCAAAAGTATCGGATTTGGCTGACCTTAAGCAAAAAATATAATCTTGTTAAAACGGTACTTTTTGGTGCTTTGAAGTCTCCAAATGGTACTAAATGGCACCCTTTTAAAACTGTGCATTTGAACTCATTTTCTATTCTCTAATATTATAACTTGAGGAATTACATTTTCCAGTCTTCACAGAAAAACAGTCTTCACAGCGTCAACGCTATTGCATTTTATCGCCTCTGTCCATGTTCAGATATGAATGAAACAAAACAGGGCTTTATTCTGCACGCAATTAATTTGCTCCAAAAGTATCTCTCTTCTACTGCTTAGAATTTCAATAAACAGGGGGGCAAGGATCCCCATCAGTCTCTCGGATACAGGAATCCTTCAGAAATTCACTATAAGAGAGAGGCAGCATGAAAACCCAAAGAATGGACCAAAGGACGGTAGACGCTTGCCTGCTCGCTTTTTCCGCCATTGCGACGAGCAAAAAAACCATTCTCACGGCGTGCGTGCAGGCTGCGCTATTGAAGAACCAAGAAATATTACACCTTATTTTTCTTATACTCTGTCCTTGACAGAGGGTCCACTTCACCTGTCACATATTGAGATGGCCGATAAAAGGGCAGAAAATGTAGCAGCTCAACTATTAATTACCTGCGCCAGCAGTACAGGTGTGGGCTGTAGTAGCACCGGTGACCGAGCATACATTCCAACTAGGCGCCCCTCCCGAATCGCAGAAAGGATTTACTACGCTTCCACCGCCACTACAGGTGAGAGAGTCGGAAGGAGCTAGGCTGCCAGATTTGCAAGAACAGGCAGTAATTGTCGAACCAACGCTGCAGTCTACCAAGCCAGCGGTCGCACCAGAGCCGGTGGCATTGCAATATGCGGTAAAGGGGACAACACCAATCAATAGTGGCGTCTGATAAGTTAATTTCTTTTTCGTCATATATAGTTCTTCGCCCTTTATTTTGGTTACCCGTTAAACACGTTGATTCATAAAATCTTGTGATAATGCACATTACACTTCATAAACTGGTAAACAAATGAAACACGGGAATTCCTAGCAATCTTTCTTATGACTTTGAGTAGAATTGTTAGCAGCTTTTTATAAGACCGCGTTTCTAGCAAAATGAGATTCCGCGTTTTGTAAGAGTGCAGAGCATATAACCTATGGCTTTGGCTAAATCCGAAGAAGGAAGCAAAGTGTTATTTCTTATCTTTTCACGAAACATGCTGAAGATTTTATTGACTATCGGCTTTTCTTTTTCCTGTCTGATCTTTAGCCGCTCTTCTGAGTTTCGATTCCAGGCAACTCTTTCATACCGGAAAAGATTCCTCGTCTCTGTTAGAACACATAACCTGAACTTTTCATCCATGCTCGTGGAGTTTTCAAATTTCCTCCTTCCGTGTGACCAGCACGCCGCCCAGGAAATACCTTCATGTCCGTCGAGATAATCATATTGGCATAGCAAAAAGAGGGATATTTTAACCTTTCACATCCGTCTTCGACCAGGCATTTTAGCCTCATTTCCTGTACTTAAGTATTTATCAAAAAAAATGATTTAAGCATATTAAAGGAATAAACCCTCTGCCTCCTTTATAGGGGACAGAGGATAAATCTATTTTGAATTTCAATAATGATAATCGAGGGTATTGCCGATATAAAACTTGTTGGGCTTATAATCTGTAACCAAAGACTGGAAGGTATTGAGGATACCGTTTTCATAAAACCGGAATGAATATTTCGCCGATATTTCCATTTTCATCCTGTGCAAAAGCATACCTGGAGATTTGCTTTCAATACTGAGGTAATCGGAATACAGGCTATTTATCTCAGCCCATATTTCTTTAATCAGCTCATCTTTAGCTCCTTCACTGATTTCAATAAAGTAGCCTTTGTCATCTTTACCGCATTTTATATAAGGCTTGGTTTGTAGCCAGCTGAAGAGCCATTCAATATCTTCGACTCTGTTCGTATCTTCGCTGACATAATCAAACCCATGCCGGCTTGACTCGTCATAGAGCGATGATTCAACCAACTCGAATTCATAGCCATCGATATTTTCAGTAGCAATAATTTCATAAACTTTAGAGTGCATCTAATCCCTCCTCATAAAAAAGAAAGCTGTACCGGAAGTGATTCCGATACAGCCCATTTTGTTTTTGAACTTATTTAGATCTCCGATGTTGGAGCTTCTTCGTTAGCCTCCCTATGCGGAATATGAAATGGTGCTTCATGATGCGTGAGTTCATTATTACAGATTAAAGCGACAGTTGCTCCGACAACTGCGCCGACTACGAATATGATTATCTTTTCCATGATTTAATTTCCTTTATCTTTTAAAAGTTGTGTTACAATTACTGCATTTGTATCTGGAGATCACATTTTTATCTATGTGGTTTCCGATACTGTTTCCAATGGCAGCTCCTGTAAAGAATCCAGCTAAAGCTCCAGCGAGCCCGCCTGTTAAAGTTCCAGCAAGAGTTCCTACAACAGGAACGGCGGATCCAATGATAGCTCCTATAGTTGCTCCTGTTGTAGTAAATCCGTATCTGCTGAAATACCCTATAGCTGCCCCTATGCTTCCGCCTATAGCAGTGCCAACTCTTTGACTCTGCGATAGTAGGTAAATGTAATCCGATGAATTACAGATTGGGCATTTAAAATTGTTATTAAACATTTTTGATTACCTTTTTAATTTGAATTTCTATCCACTCAATTAAGCCCAAATAGACTTCCTAACTTTCGATAGCATAAGTCTGCCCTTGGTGCGGAATACTTCTTTGCTACTTCAGTAAAGCTGTTATACAGGCTCCATCGGTTCTGCTCTTTGAACTCGTCATGTTGAGGATTTTGAAACTCTTCAAGTATCGGAATAATATCACAGCTGGGCACGGCATTGAGTTCAGCGGCTTGGACTACAAGCAATTTCGCATTATTTATGCTTACCATCTCAAGCTTTAGCCTGCCGACATTTTGCTCAAGTCTTATGTACTGGTGAGTGAGCCCATCGAATGCCTGCGGAATAAGACTTTCAATCTCTATTCCACTTGTGTGTTTACGGTGAATTGTGGTCTCTCCACCGAAGCACAAGTTGTCGCAAACTATGATTTTTAGACCTACAGTTAGACCAACGGCTAAACTTTTGTCGTGGCTGTTGCGGAAACCCAATGCTCTTGAATATTCAGGATGACCTTCGGGATGGAATCTAAAGACTCCAAACATCTTTTCACCTTCTTTACTTAATCCATACTCCTCCGATGTAATGGAGTAACCTCTATCTTGTGCTTCATTTGCTATTATCTCAGCAATATGAATGTGAGGTACTGGTTTATGGGTTCTTGTTGGTGCCGGCGTTGTAACTTGCATCAGGTCACTTCGATTGACCCGTTTAGCTCCGCAGTGGAGCATTAAACTATTTTGCATTTATAAATCTCCTTATTAAACTGCTATAGGCAGTGAGACGGTTTTGGATTGTTGACGATGCCAGGACTTGCAAGCGGAATTATAAGCACAGCTTGAACAGTAGAAGCTTGTTTCATTAGGCATAAAAACTTCTGCTTTTATAGCCTTCTCTGCTATTCTGATAAGTTGAGATAGCCTTTTAAAATCATCCTGAGTTCTGTAAGTATAATGCTGAGTGTAGCTAGGCTCCTTAGCCT
>Ga0194052_1000754_pt1 | contig 19889 bp, 14 predicted proteins | sample SepL226m_MetaG_FD_160117 | JGI IMG/M metagenome (GOLD analysis project Ga0194052, IMG submission 160117) | Anoxic zone freshwater microbial communities from boreal shield lake in IISD Experimental Lakes Area, Ontario, Canada - Sep2016-L227-6m | ecosystem: Environmental > Aquatic > Freshwater >...
AGGCCTCATCGAGAGATCGGCGGACTTCCGGGTCATGGGTTACGAAGTAGAGTTCGGTCAGCGCTTCCATTAAATGCAGGTGTGCGTTGGCGCTCTTGAGACCGCCCACCTCGACCATCGCCTCCGCGGAAGGTTTGAGGATGGGGGTCCAGTCGCGGTCGAAATGCTCGACCCAACCTCCAAATCTCGAGTCGTGGGAACGGCGCTGCAAGACGTGGTAAAGGTCGTTGGCCTGGTTCAACGCCCGGGCATCGCCGCTGGCTCGATAGTATTCCACCAGGCTATAAATCACAAACGCCTCGCCGTAAATGATTTTGTGCTGATTCACCGGTTGACCCTGCAGGTCGGTGGCCCAATAATAACCACCGAATTCCCGGTCCAAGAAATGGGTCGTAAGGAATTGATAACCCAGTTCGGCAGCCTTCAGGTAGTTGCGTTCGGGAGTGCTGAACCCATGAATGTGGGCGTGGGCAAAGCCCCAGATCATTCGCGCCTGGCCGACCAGCCACTTCTCGGTGGCAGGCGGCACCTGTTTGGCGGCGTCGTCCGCCAGGATGTAACCGCCATTGGTCCAATCGATAGCGGTATTGAACCAATAGGGCAGTATCTTGTTTGAAAGCTGCGCCCGAAACTCGGAGGCGTAATGAGCCCTGGCAACCGAGTTTGTGGCGGACACCGCCTGCTCTGCGTGCAATGAAAAAAGGAAGCAACCGAAACCGGCCAGGCCGGATTGGAGACTCCGGGAAAAGATTGAGTCCATCATGATGCTTTAAATTTAACAGCGAAGACGCGATGACGCGAAGAAATTAGGAAAGGTTGTATGGAAATCATTGCCTCATCTCCTTGCCGTCTTCCCTGTTCATCTCCTGCAACCGTAAATTAAACGAACCCCCTGCACTAAACGGCTACGAATTTCCTGCCGCAGAGCGGCTCAGTCCAACGGGGCTGGACCGTCCAATGCCACTAGGATTTGAGCCAGCCTTGCGGAGATTTCAGATGAATCCCAAAGGGATTCCGCCTCAAAGCCCAGCAGCCTCGCGGACTCGGTTGCTGGGCTGGAGGACACAATCCCTTTGGGACTGCAGAGCCACCGGTCTTTCCGTCGTTTCGTAGGGCAATGGCCTCGCACAGAATATCCGAAAGGCATTGGGTCAAATCCTAGCGGCATTGGACAAAAATGTCCACGTTCCATTCCTCGATGGACTCTCTGCTCGAAAAAGATGCGCACGGCCAGCGGAAATGATGCGGGAGATTGTTGACCAAAGCACACAAATGGGTTTACACTCAACATCCGCAGCCACGATCAAAGCCAGGAGCCGATGGTTGTCGGGCAGCAAAATTTTATTGAAATCAATTATGACGAAAGAACCTGTCGGAAAGTGCAGCACGAGCAATAAAGCCGTGTTGGCTTGGGTCGAGGAGATGGTGAATCTGTGCAAACCTGACGAGGTCTATTGGTGCAACGGCTCAAAATCGGAACGGAAGGTATTACTCGCTGAAGCGGTCGAGAAGGGCATTCTGGTCAAACTCAACCAGAAGAAGCTGCCTGGCTGTTATTATCATCGCTCGGTGGCCAACGACGTTGCCCGCGTCGAGCAGGCCACGTTCATCTGCACCGAAAGCGAGGAGGAAGCTGGTCCAACCAATAATTGGATGGCGCCGAAGGAAATGTACCAGAAGCTGCGTGGCTATTGTGCCGGCTCGATGCGGGGCCGCACCATGTATGTCATTCCCTATCTGATGGGGCCGCCCGGCTCGCCGCTTGCTAAAGTTGGCGTTGAATTGACGGACTCCATTTACGTGGCCTTGAGCATGGGGACCATGACTCGCATGGGTGCAATTGCGTTCCGGCAACTCAAGGATGATGACGATTTCAATCGCGGTCTGCATTGCATGTTGGACGTGAATCCGGACCGGCGTTTTATCGCGCATTTCCCGAAGGATAATGCCATCATTTCGGTTGGCTCGAATTACGGGGGCAACGTCTTGCTCGGCAAGAAGTGCCTGGCCCTGCGCATCGGCTCATACCTTGGACGCCAGGGAGGATGGTTTGCTGAACACATGCTGGTTCTTGGCGTGGAATCGCCCACCGGAGAAAAGACCTTTGTGGCGGCTGCGTTCCCCAGCTCCTGCGGCAAGACCAATTTCGCGATGATGCTTCCTCCGCCGCACCTCGAGGGCTGGAGGATTTGGACAATCGGCGATGATATTGCGTGGATGAAGCCTGGGGCCGACGGCCGGCTTTACGCGATCAATCCCGAGGCCGGCTATTTCGGTGTGGTGCCGGGGACCAATTCAAAATCAAACCCGGCTGCGGTCCAGATGATTTCCCGCGACACGATTTATACCAACGTCGCGCTCACCCCGGACCTGGATGTCTGGTGGGAAGGCAAAGATGGTCCGGTTCCGGCAGAGTGTCTGGACTGGAAGGGCAATAAGTGGACGCCCGAATCGAAGGAGAAAGCCGCCCATCCGAATAGCCGCTTCACCTCTCCCATGGTCAACAATCCGCTATTGGCTCCCGAAGCCTACGATCCTCATGGGGTGCCAATCAGCGCGATCATTTTCGGCGGCCGACGCAGCGATACGATGCCACTGGTCTATCAGGCATTTAACTGGGTGCATGGCGTTTACATCGGCGCGACGATGGGATCGGAAATGACGGCCGCCGCCGTGGGTGGCGCGGGCCAGGTGCGTCGCGATCCGTTGGCAATGCTGCCGTTTTGCGGTTACCACATGGGGGACTATTTCCGGCACTGGATCAACATGCACAAAACCATCAAGCACCCTCCCCGAATCTTCCACGTGAACTGGTTCCGGAAGAACAGCGAGGGAGAATATCTCTGGCCCGGCTTTGGTGAGAATATGCGCGTGCTGAAATGGATTGTGGATCGATGTCACGCGCGCACGGATGCGATGGAAACCGCTTTGGGCTGGGTGCCCGGCGCCGGGAGTATCGAACTCACCGGCATGACCAACTTCGCGCCCGAGAAACTCGAGCAGGTTCAAGCCATCAAAGAGGAAGAGTGGCGGCGTGAAATCATCATGCAAGATGAGCTGTTCATGAAACTCCACGCCCGCCTGCCCAAAGAATTGATCTTCCAACGCGAGCTGCTGCTCGCCCGGCTTTGAACTCCGGCCAAAAAGGCGCGGCTGTTACTTGCCGGCTATGGAGGCGGCCTTCGGGCTTAGCAAAGCGTCCTGTTTGACCGCTTTCCCTTTGCAAGCGCTCTTACCGGCAGCAAAGGGGCAGGCCGCTTTAGCTTGATCCGAGTTTTTGGTGGGACAGCAAGAAGGCTTGCTGCTATCTTTGACTTGACAGGGCTTCGCATCGTCCGCTTGCGCGGCGACTGCGAAAGCCATCAATGCTATCGAGAGGATAATTTTTTTCATGGCTTAACTGATACCAGTCTATTGTTGTTATTTCAAGTAGAACTTGCAAGAATATCGACAAAGTTGAAAACAGACATTGACCTAACGTGAAACTGACCGATCTGCGGGGCATCCTGCAGTACATTCCCCAATTCCGCGAAAAGACGTTTATCATCAATGTGGATGGCGCGATCGTCACGGACGAGAACTTCGCCAACATCCTGATGGACATTGCGGTATTGCGGTCGCTGAGCATTCGTGTCGTGCTCGTTCATGGCGCGTCCGCGCAGATCATGGCGCTGGCGGCGGAACAAGGCATCACGGCATCCAACCTGGACGGTTCGGGCATTACCGATGAAGCCACGCTGAAGCTTGCCCTGACGGCCGCCAATCGTCTCACGCACGAAATCCTCGAGGGGCTTTCGGCCAACGACCTCCGCGCCGCCTGCACCAATGCGGTCATCGCCCACCCGGTCGGCATCCTCCACGGGGTGGACCACTTGTTTACCGGCAAGGTCGAACGCATTGATGTCGAGATGTGCCAAAAGTTGCTCGACAATGGAATTGTTCCGGTGCTGCCTCCGCTGGGGTTCGATGGCAACGGCAAGACCTACCGCGTGAACTCTGATGGCGTGGCGCTTGCGGTGGCCGAAGCGCTCAAGGCCACCAAACTCATGTTCATCACCACGCAGGACGGCATCCGCGTGCGCGACCATGTCATTCGGCAAATGCCGGTCAGCGATCTCGAATCGGTGTTGGCCCTGCAAAAGACCGATGTGCATCCCGCCATGCTATCCAAGGCCATCCATGCCGCCGCGGCTTGCAAGGCGGGTGTGCCACGAGTTCATGTCATCAACGGTGCGGTCGAGGAAGGCTTGCTTGCGGAGGTGTTCACCAACGAAGGAGTCGGCACCCTCATTTACGGAAACGAATTCCAACAGATTCGACGCGCCCTCAAGAAGGACATCCGCAGCATTCTCAATCTCACCAAGGGTTCGGTGGCGAACGAGGAACTAGTGAAACGGACACGTTCCACCATTGAAAAACAACTCGGTGACTATTACATTTTTGAGATCGACAAAAACCCGGTTGCTTTCGTTGCGCTGCATCCCTATCCCGAGCAAGGCAAAGGCGAACTCGCCTTCCTTTACGTAAGCCCCTCCCACGAAAACCAAGGCATTGGCCGGAAACTGATTCAATTCGTCGAGAACAAGGCCCGAGATATGGGTTTGAACGAACTGATTACGCTCTCCACCCAGGCATTCACCTATTTCCAGTCAAAAGGCGGATTTATCGAAGGCACGCCCGATGATTTGCCCTTCGGCCGGCGCGAGAAATACGATCAGAGTGGGCGCAATTCCAAAGTGCTCGTGAAAAAGCTCAGGCAGACGGGCGGAGCATAACTATTACCGTGCCACCGGCGCACACCGGCGAGGTTGCCAACGCCCCTGGGGATAAATCGGATGTTCGATTTTTGTGGTGTCCACACTAAGAATGGGGTTCAATCGTATCAGTTAGAAACCCGCGACGGCGATAGCCGTCCACAACATTACAATGATATGAAACGACGCGAATTCATCAAAACATCGGTGGCGGCTTCCACCCTCATCGGCCTAAGCTGCGCCGGAAAACAAGACCGGTCGGCTTCCGGCCAAACCGACTCCAAAGCGCAGGAATACTACGCTTTGAGAGTTTACCATTTAAAAGCCGGCGCAAATCACGATCTGCTGCATGGCTACCTCGAGAAGGCCGTCGTCCCCGGTCTGAACCGGTTGGGCATCAAGCCGGTCGGCGTGTTTGCACAGCAGGAACGAACCGAGGCGGCTGGGGCTGGCGAGGTCAGGGACGCGTCATCGGTGCTGGTGCTGATTCCCTATCCTTCCATCGCAGCGTTCGCCACCTCTGACGCGCGTTTGCATGCCGATCCGCAGTTTCAGAGTGCCGGCGCGGACTATCTCCAATCCCTCAAAACCAATCCGGCTTTCGAGCGGATAGACAGTTGGTTGATGCTGGCGTTTGCCGGGATGCCAAAGGTCGAATTGCCGGCCTACTGCCGTGAGAAGAAGCCGCGCATGTTCGAGATTCGCACCTATGAGAGCTATAGCGAACTGAAGGCGCTTAAGAAGGTGGAAATGTTCAACTCTGGCGAGATCGAGACGATGCGGGACGTGGGACTGGGCCCGATATTCTTTGGGCAGGCGCTCATCGGGAGCAATCTGCCGCACCTGACTTACATGCTCTCGGCGGAGGACCAGGCAGGGCACAAAACGCATTGGGGCGCGTTCGGTCAGCATGCTACCTGGAAGAAGCTCAAGGACGACCCGCAATACGCCGACACGGTTTCCAAGATATACAATCGATTTCTGGTGCCGACCGCCTATTCGCAGATTTGAGATGCCCAGGAAGTGTTGGACTCTCGCCGTCGCAGGGTGGTTGCTGTGGGCCTTTTGCTCCAATGCCACCGCGGCCTCGAATGCGCGTTTTGCGGTCGAGAAATGGACGACCGAGGATGGTCTGCCGCAAAGCGTGGTGCTGGCGATGGTTCAGACGCGGGATGGTTATTTGTGGCTGGGTACGCTCAAGGGCCTCGCGCGGTTCGACGGAGTTCACTTCGAGAAATATGATGAGAGCAACACTCCGGGACTCAGTAGCGGCCGTATCCTCAAGCTCTTCGAGGACAGCCAGACCAACCTGTGGGTGGGCACAGAAAACGCCGGCGTTGTGCTGGTCAATAAAGAGGGCAAGGTCACCAGCCTGGACATCGGACGGACAGTTGGCGTGGGATCCCTGTGTGAGGATTCCGATGGCGGGATGTGGTTTTACACGGGCGATGGGCAACTAGCGCGCTATCGGAATAGGCAGGTCGATATCTGGAACGTGGGAGTCGGTGTGCCCAATCGATTCCGTGGCATGGCCCTCGAGAACTCAGGGTTGCTGTGGGTGGGGGCGGATTGGGGATTGTCGGCTTTCGACCCTCGGCAGGCGATCGCCGAGCGCGAACTGCCGCGCACCAACGAGGTGCGGGTGGCCAATCTCGATTTTCTTCTCCCCAGCAAGAAGGGTGGGTATTGGCGACTGGCCGATGGCCAGATTCAGAAGTGGCGGGGGAACCAATTTGAACAGGATTTTGGGAAATATCCCTGGGCGGCTGGACAGATCATTCCTGCTGCGTGTGAAGACCAGGAGGGCAACCTTGTAGTCGGCACTTTCACGGACGGGGTTTATTGGTTCGATGCCAAAGGCGGGTTCACGCGGCTCTCAGGAGGAAAGGAATTGTCGCATAACAGCATCCTTTCATTGCTCGTGGATCGCGAGGGCTGCCTGTGGGTGGGAACGAACGGCGGCGGGTTGAATCGAGCCAGGCGACAGGTGTTCGACGTGTTGGAGCCTTCGCATGGGCTTACAGTGCAATCGGTGTGCGAAGACGAGCGCGGAGGCATTTGGATCGGCTACAACGGCGCAGAAATCGAATACTGGACCACGAATGCCTTGCAGAAATTCACCGTTCGGTCGCTTCGGGGAGAACTGGCTGTGCGGTCAGTGTTCGTGGGTCGGGACCAGAAAGTTTGGGCGGGCACCTACGGCGGGGGGCTGTTCGAGTTGCAGAATGACCGCTTCCTATCTGTGCCGGTCACCGAAATCGTCAACCCGCTGCTTTCGCTGGTGTCCGCCATCCATCAAGATCGGAATGGAATGATTTGGTTTGGGGCCCAAGGCGGTCTCGTCCGTTGGGCGGCCTGGGACAACCCGAATTGGCGAGTCATCACGAATCCTGCCAGCGCCTCCGGCAGCGCAGTGCGGGCGATTGCGGATGACGTGGCGGGCAACTTTTGGATTGGCACTGACGGCGGTGGCCTCATTCGTTTGCGCGAGAGCGGTCTGACTGTTTTCACGCGGACCAACGGATTTCCGAGCGACAACATCTCGTCGCTATGCGTCGATGAGGAGCAGGTTGTGTGGGCCGGCACATCCCGCGGACTGGCGCGGTTTGATGGCAGCAAGTGGACTACCTACACCACCCGCGAGGGCCTGGTTGACAACAGCATCGGCTACCTCCTGGCGGACGGCGAAGGTTACTTGTGGATAGGCTCGAGCGCCGGCTTGACGCGCGTGCGAAGAAAAGCGTTAAAGGACTTCGTCCCGGGGGTCACCAACTCGATCCCCATACGGGTCTATGGAAAAGCGGACGGGTTACCGACGGGCGAATGCACTGAGGGTTCGCAGCCGGCAGCCTGCCGCACACGGAACGGCAACCTCTGGTTCCCGACGACCAAGGGTCTGGCTTTCGTCAACCCGGCTCTGCTGCATCCCAACACCAATCCACCGCCTGTCATCATCGAGTCGGTGCGTATTGATGGGCTGTTGCAGAATAGCAACACCCTTCGAGCCCCGCTGCCGGAGGCGGTGACAGTTCCCGCCGGCAAAGAAGGACTGGATGTTCTTTACACCAGCCTGAACCTTGCGGCGCCGGAGAAAGGCCATTTCCGCTACCGGTTGGGCGGGCACGAGACGGCCTGGATCGAGCGGCCCTGGAACGTTCGGGCCGTCCATTACAGCAAGCTGCCGCCCGGTGACTACCAGTTCCAGGTGCAGGCGTGCAACGAAGACGGCGTCTGGAGTGACAAGGCCAGCACGCTGGCGATCAAAGTCCTGCCGCCCTTCTGGCGGACCGGATGGTTTATCAGCGTGACCGCCGCGTGTCTGCTGGGAATGATCGTCGGATCGGTCCATTACGTTTCCACGCAAAAACTTCAGCGCCAGTTGGCCGGCTTGCGCCAGCAGGAGGCCCTTGAAAAGGAACGAGCCCGCATCGCCCGCGACATCCACGACCAGGTCGGCGCCAACCTCACCCAGGTCTCCCTTCTGGGCGAGTTGGTGGAAAGCGACAAAGACCAACCGGCGGAGATCGCGGCCCACGGCCGCCAAATCTCGCAGACTGCCCTCGAAACCACCCGCGCCCTTGATGAGATCGTCTGGACCGTTAATCCATCCAATGACACCCTGGACGGCCTGATCAATTACGTCTGCAAATACGCCCAGGAATACCTCGCGCTGGCGGCGCTGCGTTATCGTTTGGAAGTTCCGCCGCAGCTTCCCAACATCCCTATTTCTCCCGAGCTCCGCCATAACGTATTTCTGGCGGCCAAGGAAGCCGTCAACAACGTCGTCAAACACTCCCACGCCACGGCCGCCTGGCTGCGCCTGCGGCTCGATCCCAGCCGCTTCACCCTCGAGATCGAAGACAACGGCCACGGGCTAAGCGTGGACGCTGCCGACAAAGGCCGCAATGGGCTGCGCAATATGCGCAAACGCCTCGAAGACATTGGCGGGGAATTCTCCATCGGCCCTGGCGCCGAAGGTGGCACGCGCGTCTGCCTCACCGCGCCGCTTGGCCGCAGGACGGGCGACGCGGGCTAACTTGCAACCCTTCCAGTTCGTCTGCACAAGACCGCCACCCCAGAGGGCTTGTTTTATTTCGAGTTCCACCATAAACTGTGTACATGAAGAACGACGTCGTGCCGGTTCAGATCCGCGGCATCCTGCCCGCCAACAGCGGCTGCGCCCTGTTCGTGGGCAATGACCAGAAGGTCTTTGTCATCAACGTCGAGCCCAATATGGGCGCCATCATCGGCATGTTTTTACGCGACACACCCAAAGAGCGGCCGCTCACGCACGACCTTATTCAAAGCATCTTCAAAGGCTTCAGCATTTCGGTCGAGCGGGTCGTCATTACTGAGCTGAAGAACTCGACCTATTTCGCCCGGCTGATTTTGCACCAGCAGAACGAACTCGCTCGCAAGATTGTAGAGATCGATGCGCGGCCCAGTGATTGTCTCGCTCTGGCCACGGCCCAGAAACGCCCCATCTACGTTACCAACACCCTCTTTGAACAGGTGGAGGACATGTCGGAAGTTCTCGACCGCATCAACGAGAACGGCAGCGAGGCTGAATAGGCAAATGCCTCCCTCGGCTGCCAGTCACATTGTCCCGCTGCTCCTTGTTTGCGGTGAAGACGAGTTCGCCGTCAAACAGCGCGCCAAACAAATCTACCTTCAATGGACCGAGGAACTTGGCGGCATGGACCATGAGATCATCGATGCCGGCGTTTCGCACAGTGGCGAGGCCCTCAAGGCCCTCGCCAAGCTTCGCGAAGCGCTGCAAACCTTACCGTTCTTCGGCAGCGGCAAAGTCGTTTGGCTCAAGAACTGCAATTTCCTCGGTGACGAAAGGGCTGCCAGCGCTCAAGCTGTCACCGAATCACTAGTCAGCCTTGCCCAGGATTTGAAAGTATTTGACTGGCAAAACGTCCGGCTCCTTATCAGTGCCGGCAAGGTGGACAAGCGCAAGGTTTTTTACAAAACCTTCGACAAGATAGGAACCGTGGAAACGTTTGCCGGCTGGTCTGTGGACGATCGCAACTGGGCGGAGCAGGCCGAAGTCTGGGCGCGCAAAGCGCTTCGGACCCGGCAAAAAGGGATTTCGGACGAGGCGCTAGCCGAGCTGATCGGCCGTGTCGGGCCTAACGCCCGCCAGCTCGACAACGAAATTGAGAAGGTCGCCCTTTACGTCGGCGACCAGGAGGAGATCGAGCTCGGCGACGTCGAGATGATTTGCACCCGCAACAAGACCGCGCGCGCCTTTGCCTTGGGCGACGCTCTTGGCGACCGTGATTTGCCTCGCCTGCTACGCTGCCTGGACGAGGCGTTGTGGGAGGTGAAATTGGATCCGCAAAAGTCGGGAATCGGTTTGCTCTACGGGCTTATCGGCAAAGTCCGCGCTCTGATTCTGCTGAAGGAGATGCTCTGCGAAGGTTGGGTGAAACCGGAGATGGACTACAACCGGTTCAAGGCCCAACTCGAACGTGTGCCGCAGGAGCAATTGCCCGAAGATCGGCGTTTTAATCCTCTGGCGATTAACTCCTACGTGCTCTTCAAGGCATTGCCCCAGGTAAAACGATTCAGCCAGGCCGAATTGATCCGCGCCATGGACATCTTGTTTCAGTGCAACCATCGGCTTGTGTCGAGCAACCTGGATGAATCACTGCTTCTACAGCAAGCCTTGGTGCAGATTGTCGCAGGCAAGCCATGAACCTGGCCTCAGCATCGATGTCGGTAATGGTGACCGATGAGTTCGCCTGCATCCGGATTATCGGACGCGCCAATTTCACTTCCAGCATCGACTTTAAAGCCCTCGTCACCGAGCTCAGTCAAAGAGGTTTCCAACGTTTCGTGCTGGACCTTTCGGAGTGTGTGCTGATGGACAGCACGTTTCTCGGAGTACTGGCCGGATTTGGCCTGAAGCTTGACGGCGGCAACAGTGATCAGGCCCCACGCGGCGTCGAGTTGTTCAACCCCAATGCGCGCATCATCGAACTGCTCGAAACGCTCGGCGTGCTCCAACTCTTCAAGCTCACCCCAGCCACCTTTACTCTGCCGCCAGAAGCCGGCTCCATCGAGCACTCACCCTCCACCCCCGGGAAAGCAGAACTCACCCAGACCTGCCTCGATGCTCACCAGACCTTGATGGACATCAATCCCGCGAACGTCGTAAGATTCAAGGATGTCACCCGGTTCCTGGCCGAAAACCTGAAGAAGCTCAAACCTGTCTAGATTCCGTGTCCCATTCCATCAGTCCGCTGCGTTGCCGCACCATTCCTTCCCGCTCATTTCATCCATAGGGCTGGAACGGCTTGAGGCTCCATTCCTCGATCAGCTCGCGGGGAATCTCACCCAGGAACCGGGACGGTTGCTGCATCGTGTCATCGCTGTCACCAAACCCGAGGCGGATCAGCGGATAGCTCAGGTACAGTTCGTTCCGCGCCCGTGTGATGGCGACATATAGCAGTCGCCTTTCCTCTTCCTCCCCCTCGACCGTCTCCAATGAACGCCGGGAAGGGAAAAGCCCATCACACAGCATAATCACGAATACTACATCAAATTCGAGCCCCTTCGCCTGGTGAATCGTGGAGAGCCGAAGTCGTTCGTTGTCGGTCTTGGCCGGCTGTTCGACTTCGGCTTCAAGGCTCGTTAGCAGCGCAAGTTGGGTCAAAAACTCTTGAGTCGCCGGAAACTGCCGGGCAAAAACGGCCAACTGCTCGATATCCTCCACGCGTGAGCGATGATTCGCGTAGTTCTCTTCGAGATGCTCCTCGTAACCCGCCTCGATCACCAAACCGATCATCTTCGAGGGGTCGTTTCGGACCACATCCGCTTCGAGTTGCGCGATGGTCGCCACGCATTGCTCCCACGCCTCGGCCGCTTTCTTCGGCACACTGCCCGCACACCCCCGCATTGCACATGCCACCGGCTGAGCCAATCCGGTTGACCCTGATTTTGCATCGGCCGGCGACGCTTCTCCTTCTGCTGCGGCAGAAGGGGAACGTTCTTCCGCTGGTGGACTGGGGACTGAAGACTGCGGACCCTGAACGTCCTTTCGCCCCTCAAAACTTTTCCACAACTTTTCCGCCCCCTTCCCACCAATGCCCGGGAGCAGTTGCACCAGACGTTTGAAGGAAAGTTCGTCCCGTGGGTTTGAGACCAACTTCAGATACGCCGTCACGTCTTTGACATGCGCCTGCTCGAAGAACCGGATGCCGCTGGTGATGCTGAATGGAATCTGGCGTTTGGTCAATTCAAGCTGCAATTCCAGCGCGTGGAAATGAGACCGATAAAGAACCGCCATCTTGTTCAAATCCCCTCCTTCCTCCCGCAGCTCGAGCACCCGCTGCGCGACGAACGCCGCTTGTTCGGATGCGTCATTGCACACCACGAGGACCGGTTTTTCCCCCGGTTTGCGCGCCGGAGCAAGTTCCTTCGCGAATTGTTGCACGTTCGCGCTGATCGCTGCATTGGCCACGTTTAGAATCTCGGGCGTGCTCCGATAGTTCGTCTCGATTTTGTAAACCTTCGCCGCCGGATACCGTTCAGGGAATTTCAGGATGTTCTGATAATTCGCCCCGCGCCAGGCGTAGATGCTCTGCGCATCATCCCCCACCACCATCACATTTTGATGCCGCGCCGCCATCAGGTCGATGAGATCGCTTTGGAGCTTGTTCGTGTCCTGGTATTCATCCACCAGCACAAACTGAAACCGGCGCTGGTAAGTCTCGCGCACCTCTGCCTCTTTCTGAATCAGCCGCAGCCAGAGTGCGAGCAAATCGTCAAAATCCATCGCGTTCGTTGCCTTTTTGCGCGCTGCATACCGTTGCTGAATCTCCGCGATCTTGGGCGCCAACTGTGAAAAATAGTCGTAATCCTGACTCAGAATCTCGACGACCGACTTATGTGTATTGACTGCGAGGGAAAAGATGTCTCCCAGCACATCAGCCTTCGGAAACCGCATCGCCTTGGTGTCGATCTCCGACTCCGCCACACAGGCGGTGATGAGGTGCTTGGCGTCCTCTCGATCCAGGATCGTGAAATCGCGATGGTAGCCGAGCAGGTCCGCGTGCCGGCGCAGAATCCGGTTGCCAACGGAATGGAACGTCCCTCCCCAGAGCGACGCAACTTCCTGTTCCAGCAGGTCCGCCACCCGCCGCATCATTTCTTTGGCCGCCTTATTCGTGAATGTCAGCAGCAGAATCCGCTCAGCCGGTATGCCCTGCTCGAGTAAATACGCCACGCGATAGGTAAGCGTCCGCGTCTTGCCCGAACCCGCCCCCGCGATCACCAGCGCCGGCCCCGGCGGCGCCGTTACCGCCGCATACTGCTGCTCGTTCAGTTCCTTTGCGTAATCGATCTGAAAGTGGATCGGCGCTCGGAACGGCTGCAATACATACTCACGCGACATCTTGAAACCGTAATCACCCGCGTTGGCAATGTCGAACTGTGAATCCTGGCGAAAAATGGTGACACCACCGGTAATCCGCATCCACCGCCGCGAGCACCCGGCGCGTTTCCTCGCGCGTCATCACCTCTGGCAACCGATGCGGTCGGCGCGCTCGCGCAAACGCGTCCAACTCCCCCAGCGGCTGGTGCAGCACCTCCCCATACAGAAACACCAGTGCGTTCAACGCCTGACTTTGGGTGGAAGCCGACACCTCCCGCTCCGCCGCCAGGTGGCTCAGGAACGCCGTCACCTCCGATTCGCCCAATTCGCGCGGATGCCGCCAAGCCCCCCGCGCCGCCGACCTCTGCCCGCTTGTGAAACCGCAGAAACCGCTCAGCCCACTGCCAGTACGCCACCTCCGTCCGGGGTGAATAATGCCGGAATCGCATCACCTCCCGCACCTGCTCCCGCAACGTCGCCGAGGGGTTGGGCACCAACTTCTCGCGGGGTGCAGAACGGTTTGCTGGCGTGGTGGGCGACTCACGGGAACGGCGCATCATAAAACACCATAAAATAAAGCTTGCCGTCACCCTTCACAACCGCCAGTCTTTGGGGCAGTAGGGATATCACGACAAAACAACAAGCGACAATTTCGCACACTTAACTGCAGGCGGCAATGTAACTATTTTCGACAAACAAAAACTAAATACAATGAACGCAACAAAACAACAATACATAGCCACCATTCGCTCAAATACCGCGTATCCTACATATCGTGGGATGATTGGCATTATCGCATTATTGGGATACATACTCGCTGCATTTAGCGCTTTGGGATCACTTATTTCAGGGTTTGGTGCTATGAGAGCTTCATTTCTGGGCGGGCTTGGGATGCTAATCGCTGGCTTGATTATTGCGGCGCTTATATTCTTCATTACTCGTTTCTGGAAGGAGGCTGCCTTGATTTTAGTAGATATGGGTGATTCAATCACGGAAACGAATTCTCGGATGCAGTCCAGTCAGTAAGGTATTACGACTTAGTCGCCCAACCATCCGCTGCAGCGAACGGCGGTGGGCCGTCGCGGTTGCAATCGGCGGGCCTCGTGGCCGCCGTCGCTGAGCTTGGGTCGTTCGGTCACATGAAGCCACCCGCCATGCTCAAAATGTTTGCCTGCCTTGATTCGGTTGAACTGGCCACATCCCGACGAATGGAATTGGATGTGCCGCGACATGTCGCTGCTGAACTCGGAAGGTCGGCAGTAGCCGGAGCGGAAGTTCCTTGGGCCTTTCCGCGACGTGTTCGCTCCCGGAGTGACCGCACAAGACGGTCCAGCGAACGGGAGCCAGCCGATTCGTTCAGAGAGCAATCGAACGTCACCGGCGGTTGGCTCCCGTCGGTGACCTTACGTTCGGCAGGAACATCTCGCAGCGTATGACATCGCACGAACACAGTGATCAAAATCGCACCTTCAATCTAACTCGCTTCGTATCCGCACAGGAGGGCACTTTCGATGTCGCGCTGTCAGAATTGCGTCGGGGGCGGAAGGAAAGTCATTGGATGTGGTTCATTTTCCCTCAGATAGATGGTCTCGGGAGTAGTCCCACCTCAAGGAAGTATGCTATTCGGAGTAAGGATGAGGCCCGAGCGTATCTGAATCATCCCGTTCTTGGGCCGCGACTTCTCGACTGCTGCAGGGCCATCCTGTCGGCCGAGGCAAAGTCAGCGTCGGACATCATGGGATATCCCGATGACATGAAGCTTAGGTCTTCGATGACGATCTTCTCGCTCGTCGCTGGCCCGCATTCCGAGTTTCGAGAAGTCATTGAGAAATATTTCAAGGGGCAGCCGGATCGGCGCACGATGGAATTGGTGAACGTTCAGTCATGACAAGACAAGACCACATGCCGAACAAGATCACTGGAGCGAACGCGGGCGGGCCACGTCAGTTGGCAATGCGAACGCGCTGGGCCGCCCGCGTCGCTCACATCTGACGTTCGGCGTATATGACTCGCGTCTCTCTTCAAGAACTCCAGAATGTCCGCATGACAGCGAAAAGATTTTATGACTGGCAGACGGTCGGGGGCACCGATGACGTCATGCGACTGGTCGATTGCTTGGAGCGAGCGGACATTCCGTGGTGTGCTATCGGAGGGATCGCCGTCAATCATTGGGCGGCCGAGCCGATGGTTACTCAGGATGTTGATTTTGTGGTCGGGGCGGAGGCCATCGACCGGGCCGTGGCGGTTCTCACTGAAGCCGGCTTCCGCCCCGAACGATTCGAGTGGTCAATCAACTTCAAGGGACACTCGCGAGTCAGTCTGCAACTGAGCACCGAAGATTTCTATCGTGACTTTCCGACCAGAGCTATTCCTGCCGATGTGCATGGCATTCTGCTCCGAGTTGCCGCGCTTGAGGATACGCTCCAAGGCAAGATCAAGGCTTGGAGCGATTCAGCGCGACGACAGAGCAAACGAATTAAAGATCTTGGCGATATAGCTCGGTTGATCGAGCAGCATCCGCGTTTATGGGAGTTGCTCTCCGATGACCTCAAACAGCAAATCGAACGACCAATGGCCTAACAGAGAGCCTTTCGCCAGGTGTCCGGGTGTCGGTGCAAATGCATTACCGAGACGACGAGGATATGATCCTGTTGCATTGTGTAGATAACCCCGTAAGGGAACCGCGAAGTGCTTCCTCGCCGTCCAGGGTCTTGAGCTTGCCTTGACGGTGCGCTTCCAGACGATCGCGAGATTCGGCCAGCCACGCCTGGTCAATGGACGGTTGTTCGGCGGGGTCGAGGCTGTGCCAGAGTGCGTCAATAAGTTGCGCCCGCTCCCAAGCTGGCAGTTTCAGAGCTTCGTTGGCCAAAATCACGTTATCCATGGTCAAACATGTAACCGAATTCATGGACGAAAGCAACGGTTCGACATCAGGGCGGATTCAAGAACCTGCAAAATCGTAGCCGCCGACGGCAGTCGGCGCACTTTTCGTCGATTATCCGAGTGTTAGCGCCGACTGCGGTCGGCGGCTACGATTTCTTGAAACCACCCTGACAGCGGCAAACCGGCGAAGATTACCAGTTGACATCCTCCGCGCGGTCTGGCACGACGAGGCCGCAATGACTGAGATCGAAAACGAATTCTTACTTTACCGCCAGATCGAGGGGCGGGCGTCTCGCCTGCCACCGGGGCGACTCGCCCTGAAACACTCCAACGCGGGCCAGACGCCCGGTGCGGCAGGCGAGACGCCCGCCCTACTATTCGGCTCGGCCGGTTCCGGGGCGCAAAGCTCTTCAGGACGCACTGCGCTCTGCGCTTTCACCCTCATCGAGTTGCTGGTGGTCATTGCCATCATCGCCATCCTCGCGGCACTGTTGCTGCCGGCGTTAAGCCGGGCCAAGGATAAGGCCCAGTCGATAAGTTGTCTCAATAACCTGAGGCAACTGAACTTCTGCTGGTATCTTTATACCGGAGATAGCAATGATCGATTGGTGATGAACAATCCGTTTACCACCACGCCGGACAGTTCCTGGCTGACGGGCAATATGAGCGACCCGACGCAGGCCACCAACGCGAATTTGATCCGGATCGGCTATTTGTGGAAATACAACAAGTCGCTGGCCATTTATCGATGTCCGAGTGATAAATCGGTGGCGGGAAAGGTTCCTAAAGTGCGCAGTTATTCGTTGGGCGGCCAGATGGGCAGCACCGACAACCCCCAGGGGTCGCCTTGGGATGGGCAGAGCTTGATGCTGGGTAACCCGGGCTATCCACCCAACATGAAATTCACCCAGATCAACAGACCTCCGCCTTCCCGCGCGTTGACGTTTGTGGAAGAGAGCGAGCTGTCCATTGATGATGGCTTTTACTTCATCTGGCTGCCCAAGATTGACGGCACCCCCAATGACATGTGGGGCAATCTGCCCGCCCTCCGACGCCACAGCAATAACGGCACCTGCTTTGCCTTTGCCGATGGGCATTCGGAGGTCTGGAAGTGGCGTGATGCGCGAACCACCAATCCGGCCACCCAGCCAAATGAGACGCAGGCGGGCAATCAGGATATTCGTCGGGTGCAAAGCGCCTACGCCACTCCTTAGCCGCGGAGGGGGGCTGCAGGCGATGCCACGGGCTTTCGGCGTCGGATGAGGCCCGTCCAGGGCTAACCCTTCAACAGAGCCTCAGCATGTTTGCGGGCGGCGTCGGTTTGGCCGCCGAACATGCGGGCCAGCTCGGTGACGCGGTCTTTGGGGTCGAGCCGGTTGATCTCGGAAACTGTGCGGCCCGCTTTGACTTGCTTGGTGGCGACGTAGTGGGCGGAGGCGGGGGCGGCGACTTGTGGCAGGTGGGTGATGCAGAGCACCTGCCGGTTGTGCGCAATCTGCCGCATCTTTTCGCCCACCGCGTTGGCGGTCTCACCGCCGACATTGGCATCGACCTCATCGAACACGAGCAAAGGAATCTCGTCTTCGGCGGCGAGCACGGTTTTCAGGGCCAGCATCACGCGGGCCAGTTCGCCCGAAGAGGCAATGGCGCGCAAGGGTCTGGCCGGCTCGCCAGGGTTGGGAGCGAATTGGAATTCGATGGTATCGAGACCGTGAAGCGTGAAACGTGAAGCGTGAAACGCGGGGTCGGAGGCGTCCAGCGTGGTGATGGCGATGTCGAGGCGGCTTTGTTTGAAGCCGAGGTCATCGAGTTGCTTGCTGACAGACTTGCTGAGCAGGGGAATGAGTTTCCGGCGTTTGGCGGAGAGGGCCTGGCCAGCGCGCCAGAGGCCGGCTTCGAGGGTCTGGAGTTCGGAATTGATCCGGCCCAGTTCGGCGTCGCGTTGCTCGAGGCTTTGAAGTTTGCCGCGGGATTCTTCTCCGAAAGCGATGACCTGGGGCAGAGTGGCGCCGTATTTGCGTTTGAGGGAGTGGATCAGGTTCAGACGCTCTTCGAGTTGCTGGAAGCGCGCAGGGTCAATGTCGGCCTTGTCGGAATAATGGGAGAGGGCCGCTTGCAGTTCGCGCAGCACGGACAGGGCTTGTTCGTGGAGGGAAAGCAGGGGAGCCGCCGCGCTATCGAGGCGCTGCAATTCCTGCAAGGCGCGCCCGATGCTGCCGGCCTGGGTGAGGAGGGAGGTTTCGTTCTCGTTCAATGCTTCCATCGCGGACTGGCTAAGCTGCAGGAGTTTGGCGGCGTTGCTGGCGCGGCGGTAGTCCTGCTCGACCTGGGCTTCTTCGTCCGGCTGGAGGCGTGCGGCGCTGATTTCCTGGGACTGAAAACGAAGCAGTTCAAGCTGCTGGGCGTATGTTTTTTCATCGACAATCAACGCGGCCTTGTCCGCTTCGAGCGCCGCGCGGCGGCGGACCAGTTCGGCAAAAGCCTCGCGTTCGCTGTCCAGGTTTCCGAAGGCATCCAGAATGGCGAGTTGCCGGGCTGGATGCAGGAGGGATTGGTGCTCGTGGGGGCCGTGAATATCGACCAGCCACTGGCCCAGGGTCGCAAGGATGTTCAGGGTTGTGGGCGAGCCGTTGATGAACTGGCGATTCGTGCCGGCGCTGCTGAAGGTGCGTTTCAGGACAAGCTGGTGGTCTTCGCAGGGCTCGAGGCCATTCTCCTCGAGGAAGGGTTTGAGCGGCGCTCGGAGTCGGCTGGTGTCGAACACTGCTTCGACGGCGCAACTCTCGCTGCCGCTGCGGATGAGCGTGCGATCTGCACGCTCGCCCAGCGCGAGATTCAAGGCGCCGATGAGAATGGATTTGCCGGCGCCGGTTTCGCCGGTAATGACGTTGTACCCCGGCTGGAGTTCGAGGGTCAGGTCAGCCACCAGGGCGAGATTCTTGATACGCAGGGTTGTCAGCATGTCACGGTTGCAGCGCTGAATCTGGCGGTTGCGAAGGCATTGAGCAAAAGAAAAGTGCGGGGAGATTGCGGAGAGGAGGTCTCCTGCCGCTTGCCGTGGCTGGCTGCGTTCGCTAGAGTAAGCCTCAAATCATGTCGTTTTCGTTCATCTTCCTCGGCTCGGCCACCTCTCAGGGCGTGCCGATCATTGGCAAAGAATACCCGCCGGCTTTTCTGGCCAATCCCAAGAATCATCGCACGCGGCCATCCATTTACGTGGCAACCGAGCAGACCAAACTGGTGGTGGATACTCCCCCGGAATTCCGCATCCAGATGTTGCGCGAGAGAATCTGCTGGTTGGACGCAGTTTTGTTCACGCACTCGCACGCCGACCATATCATGGGGTTGGACGACTGCCGCCGGTTTTGCGATCTGCGCGGCGGAAAAGCGCTGCCCATCTATGCGAGCGGCCCGACGATGACGGACTTGAAGCGGGTATTCCGATATGCGTTTCATGACGGGCCGTGGCCAAAGGGTTACTTTATCCCTGACCCGCATATCATCGAGGGGCCTTTCAAGATTGGCGATCTGGAGATCGTTCCCTTGCCCTTGCCGCACGGGTCAACCGTAACGCTCGGGTTTCTATTCATTCAACAGGGCATCAAGCGGCTGGCTTACATGAGCGATTGCAAAGAGATACCGGCGCCAGCCCTGGAACAGATTCGTGGAGTGGAAGTGGCGGTGCTGGATGCCTTGCGACCGAAGCCGCATCCCACACACATGTGTCTCGACGAAGCCCTGGCCGCGGCGCGACGCATCGGCGCCTCGCGGACGTATCTTACACATCTGACGCATGATTATGACCATGACCTGGCACAGGCGGAGCTGCCGGCGGGAGTGGAGATGGCGTATGATGGGTTGTGGGT
>Ga0194052_1000755_pt1 | contig 19884 bp, 16 predicted proteins | sample SepL226m_MetaG_FD_160117 | JGI IMG/M metagenome (GOLD analysis project Ga0194052, IMG submission 160117) | Anoxic zone freshwater microbial communities from boreal shield lake in IISD Experimental Lakes Area, Ontario, Canada - Sep2016-L227-6m | ecosystem: Environmental > Aquatic > Freshwater >...
TAGTATCACTCCGTAGACACATGGTAAATATCATCTGGTGCATGATGAAAAACAAAACTGAATACCGATCAGATATGAAAAATTAGTTATCCACAAAAATCATTGACTTTCTCTCATAGCGGATCTCTCCTGCGGGCGGGAAATCAGCCGAGGCAGGGCGAATCCATTCCCCCAGACAAATTGTTTCGCCCTGCCGAGTCCGCATTAGTAGTTTTAATCGTTTGGATTTTGCTCGAAATAGTTTCGAACTTTGTCCAACAAACACCGCAACGACTGATGAGGACGCCTGAACGGCGTCCGAATCTGTCGTCGTTGCGTGAGAAGGTGGAGATGAGAATCCTCGGACGATCTAGCAAGATCGCCTACTGGGTCGTGCGAGTCTAGCAAGAGCGAGCCGTGAGGCGGTGCCCAGACCGAACGAGCGGGTAGCGAGTGAGAGTCGCGGGCGAATCTCTCACCCTCCGCAAAAATAATGAGCGAAGCGAATATATTTTTGCCAGTGCAAGACAAGGAGCGATAGCGACTATGTAATTGCCTCCGCCAAGTCGAGCTAGCTCGAGACGCTTGAAAAATCACGCGTTTTTTGCTATTAAAAAATGTTAATAGGAATGAGATTCGAATATTGTATACTGACTTTATTCTACTTTTCTATCCATTCTTTCAATGGTTGTATCTTTACTTCTTCAGCGGTATCAGTATCTCCTGGAATCATGTTAACAACAATATCTATTTTACTGTCAGCGGGAATATTCACTTCAAAACCTACAAGTGTCGTACCACTATTATCTGCATCATAACTATTAGGTGAGACAGTTGACCACGTCTTCATTGTTATGCTAACTGGCTCTTTCACGTAAAGAATCAATTTTTTTCCATCCTTGGTTAGCTCCGCTGTATTCTTGCTAATTATCTTAACATCAGCAGGTGTCAGTAACGTCCAGCGAACGCTAACCTCTTTCGAATGGGTCTCAATCTCATCTCGAATCACAACATGTTTCTGGTCTACAATTGCTATTCCTCTATTTGCTTTTAAAAGAGATTTTTTATAAACCTCTGTCATATCGATAATAGCACTCATAAAAGAAGCTTTGGATGAAGAGTTAACTATGGGTGCGTATCCATCAACCTCCTGAAATTCATTATTTACTGTAAGCGTATTGTGAACTAAGTTGTTATAACGAAATATATTCCATCTTTCGGCATCTTGTGTTCTTCCAAAAACATATATCCCTTTCGATTCCAATGATTCATAATCCTGCATTCCAAAATCCATAGCCCATCTCACCCCATTGGCCTCCATTACAAAAGAGCCAATATCCATATGTGCATGATTTATCGAAGCTGAACCTCCTTTTGTTCCAACGAAAATTGCATCAGGGTTGGTCCATGATGTACGCATTATTGCAACAGGGTTTTTGCCTTGACCAACATACATTTTGGATTTGGGCTCTGTTACTTTATTAAAATCAATACCGTTGCCCCACACCATAATTGCTGGTAATAAACGGTCCTTAACAAAATTTCCTTTTTTAGCCTTTAACAATTTATTGTATTCAACCCATATTAGTGATGGGTCTTTTAGTTTTGCACCGAACCAAAACATCGGAACTTGAAGTTTGCCTCGTGGCATTGCATCAGAATAATTGAAAGGATCTCCCGTCGGCCCTGTCATATGTTCGAGATATGTTGCTGTCTTTAAAAAACCAGGCTGTTCACTTAATCCAAAATCTTTTCCAAATACTTTCTCAATAGCACTAAGAAACATTAAATTAAAACTGGTGCCATAATTCCAGTACATGTATCCTTCTGAATATACTCCGTCAGGTTCGTAGCTTTTCATTGTAGGTTTGATGGATTCGATAGCACGATTAATGATCTGTTTTGCCAGGTCGGGGTGGTCTTCATAGATAGCGATTGCTCCGTAAGTCATTCCTGCATTACATACCTGATTCCAATTATCTACTCTCTTAAGCCAGCCATTATGCAAGGTTTCTTCCATGGATGGTTCCAGTCCTTTCTTTAAAATCCCTTCTTTAATAATTGATTTAGATTCTTCTGAAAGACCACTATATAACCAATCGTATCCTATCGAAACCGCCATAGTCATTTCAGCCGTATCGAGAAAACTTGAATGATTCCAATCTGTAAATGAACATACTGATAACATTTCTTTCAGAGCCCGTTCAAAGTATTTTTGTTCTTTTGTTAGCCGATAAGCATAAGAGAGAAAAAATATACGACGTAAGGCTTCTCTTGAAGTATCAAGTAAACGCCGTCCTATCTGAACCCTTTCTAAAGGAGCAATGGATATTAGATTCTCACATTCAGAAAGTATCGTTTGGTGTAGTTTATTCCATGTTTCATTAGCTATTATATTGGTGCTAATAGTATTCTCCTCTCCCTTTAACATCAATATTCGAGGATGGGCAGGAATTGATATATCTTTGCCGATAAAATCCTGCTGATGTATATCAAGTAAAAGCGTTGATGCATGTTTTGAGACATTGTCTTCCATTCTTTAATTCTATCAGTTTTCGAATGAAAACGTTATCTTGACGATTCACACTCACGGTTCCCACCTCATTCATCATTGCCTCCGCAAAAAAATAGCCGACCACTCAGAAATGTAGTAAAATGTGGCTATGCAAACACTAAAGAAAAACACCACGCTCATCATAGGAATATCGATCCCGATACTCATGATTTTGTTCGTGGCGGCTAGAAATTTATGAACGCACAAAATTTCTACAAAAAAGTTAATGAGACCATAGCTCGATGGTCAAAAGATACACCGAAGCTAGTTGTCGCAATTGATGGCTACACTGGAGTTGGCAAAACGACCTTACTCAATGAGTTGTCTAAACTAAACAAGGATATTCTGCCAGTTAACCGAGATGATTTCCAAATATCGCGATCTAAATTTGAAAAGCTTTATAAAAATGTGAAAGACAGATCGCGTATCTTTGAGCTCGAAAGTAATGATAGCGCAAAACTCAATAAGCTTGTTCAGGCATTCCGAAAAAGTAATAAATCCTACAAAATCAAAACTTATGATGGTGTGTCTGGTAAAATAAATATTCCTAAAACATTTGATTTTTCCAAAAAGATTATGGTCATTGAAGGAGTGTTCATGTTTCATCCAAAGTTATTGAATAGAATTTGGGATAAGCGAATTTATCTCCAAGGCAACATCAATCAAATTGATAAAAGAAGAGTAGCTCGCGAGAAAAAACGTTGGGGTAAAGATTACTTTCCTGAAACTCACCCCGATTCTTATTTTAGACAAGTTATTATTGCTTTGAGAAGATACCAAAAATTATATGAACCTCAAGGAATTGCTGATTTGGTTTTAGATGTAGATTAATTTTATTGTAAGGGAGCAATCCCCGCAGTTTTATAATATCTCTTCAAAACGGCGGGAACTATTGTGCGCGCACAGGGCGGACGAGGTGCGCATCATTGGTCGTCAGGATTCTCCGCAAAAATAGCCGACCACTCAGAAATGTAGTAAAATGTGGTTATGCAAACACTAAAGAAAAACACCACGCTCATCATAGGAATATCGATCCCGATACTCATGATCTTGTTCGTGGCGGGAAGTATATATTTACCAGGACTTTTTATAAAACCACAAGTCGATTTTCTGTATGTGAACGGTGATGATAACTACTATTACTACAACAGCGGTTATCAGTATACCGTCGTAAATGACAAGATCACAAAAAATGATGTGAAGCAGCCCGCAGATCCTAGTCTGAAACCGCCGCAAGTAGAGCCAAAGTTGTACATCTATGATGTTACAGAGAATGTCTCGAGGGAAATCTCACTTGAAGAAGCAAAAAAGCTGGATCTGAACTCCAGCACGATATCTCCGGACGGATTCGAGGTGGTATATGGCAGTCGTAATGACGGAGGTTTCCCATTCTTCTGGGGCGGGGGGACGGATTACAATGCTCGGTATTTGAAAGGTCATAACGTCAGTAGGAAGGTCAATCTCCCGACGACCGGAAGTCCGTACTATAGTGGCATGCACTTTATCGGCTGGATAAAATAAATATATGTCAACAAAAGAAGAAGTAATACAATATATCAAGAATCTTGCGGAACAAAAGATCCTGACGAAGATGGAAGTAAACTCCGCATATGATGCTGGTAGCGGCATTCAAACTGACGTAGTTCTGAGCAAGAAACTCGGCATCTCAGAGATCCTATATTACATCGGCGGGGCAGTCGTATTCCTAGGCATCGCTATCTTGCTCGCACAAAATTGGTCAACATTGGGTTTCGTAACAAAGTTATTGGCAACACTCGGTGCAGGTATCGCCGCTTATTTTGTCGGGGTTCTATTCAGTAGAGATGAACGAACAGAAAATGTTGGCTCCGCCTTCTATCTCATCTCCGCTCTCGTGATACCGATGGGTCTCTATGTTGTTTTCAATAACGCAGGCTACGATGCTGGCAGTTATGGCTCTCAGAGTTTGATCTCTGGGATACTTTTCGCGATGTATATATCATCATATTTCGTCTTTCGAAAAAATATCTTTACTCTGTTCAGTATCATTTTCGGGACGTGGCTATTCTTCAGTCTGACTAGCGCCATGGTAGGTAGTGGCCCGTATTTCGATGCTGGTAGATTCTATGAGTACCGCATTCTCGTTGCAGGATTGACCTATATTCTGTTGGGTCATGCTTTTTCGAAGAACGCACGATCGGCATTGTCTGGTTTTCTTTACAGTTTTGGTATCCTGAGTTTCCTCGGTTCAGCTCTCGCGCTCGGAGGTTGGGAACCGAACCAAAATGTGTTTTGGGAATTGATCTATCCCGGTCTCATTTTCGGAACTTTGTTCCTCAGTGTGTATATAAAGAGCAAGTCATTCCTCACTTGGGGAACGCTCTTTCTCATGGCCTATATATTGAAAATTACCTCAGAATATTTCTCTGGTGGCCTGGGCTGGCCGCTCGCACTCGTTATCGCGGGGCTTGCCATGATCGGTGCTGGATACATGTCTATCTCGTTAAAGAAGAAGTACCTGACTGCTTGAGAAAGCCCTCGGCCTTATGTGAATTGAGACCATTCTGACCTCTACTTGAAATGATTCAATGTATACTCGACTAGAGTCTCTGCATCGATCTTTTCGTTCGGTGACTTTAGGACGATGGTGACGATAGGTCTCTTGGTCTGACCGACGGGGAATTCGAAAACTGAGAGATTGGACTCGGCGGCAGCGGTAGTCTTGCCGTTCTTGCCGCCAAAGAAATACTCGCTGTCTATGAAGTCATTGAAATTGCCAATATCGGCAAATCCACTGGTACCATAGGCACTGCTTTTAAGCTTGCCTGATGTGATATTGAATATAAAGCTGCGGTTATTGTAAATATATTTCGCCAGCATGAAGAGATCTTCCGCCGTCGATACGTTTTCCTCGGATGCGCCGGACGGGTCTGCGAAATGGCTATGCGTCATACCTATGGAGGCAGCTTTGTCGTTCATGTGTTTGATAAAATCATCACGTCCGTAGTACCTGGCGATCGTTTCGGCAGCTTCATTCGAGGATTCCATGAGTAGAGGAAAGAGTAGCTGATATATCGTGTATTTCTGTCCCGTACCTAGTCTAGCCTTGGATGTGTAGACGATAGCCGCTTTCGGTACAGTGGCAATGCTGTCGAGGTTGATGTACTCCGTCGTAACTAGAGCAGTTACCAATTTTGTGATAGAAGCGATAGGTACAACAGTAGTAGGATTCTTGCTGGTAAAGACGTGGTTGTTCTGCAGATCGGCAGAGAGATAGTTTGGTGAAGAAAGCGATGGAACACTATCGGTATATGCGAAATCATCGGGTGAAAAACTCTGTTCGAACACCAGCACGGAAGTCCCCTCGTCGATGGCGTTGTAAACCTTCTCAGCGTCGTCAGTAGCTAGACGTATACAACCACCGGTGTAGGCATTGGAGGTGAGACTGCCGTCCGGGTAGTAGGTTCTGCCGTGGATGTAAAAGTTTCCCTGGAAATTCATACTCCATGGCATCCAGACATGTCCCATACCAGAGAAATGGGCTTTTTCTTTGCTACTGATCTTGTATAGACCCGCAGGAGTTTCCCACCACGAACCGGGCCGCCCTTTGGTAACTATAGGTACTTCTAGAAAGAGGACGCCACCTTTGTACACCAGGATCTTCATGGCGGATAGATCAGCCTCTAGAAAATCCGCTTTACTGTCGATGAACCGCTGTTTGACACTGCCAAAGAAATCAGGATTGGACAGGGCAGGCTGTTCGCCATATGAGAATTGGACTCGCTGTGCCGGAGGGTTGGAAGGTAGATTGATCGTGTAGTTCGTTGATTTGCTACTGTATGCATAGGAGAATCCCCCGATACCCATGACCGTGATCATGAGAAGTACGATAGTGACAGCGGCTGAAACCTCGGAATGCAGAATTCTCCAGAATGAAAAGTGACCGAGCTTTCCGGGGAACGAACTATAGTAGAATGCTTCCTTGATATCATCCTCCGTCCAACCGTCCATGATGAGCTCATTCTGGATGGCATCATTCTGCATACCAGCTTGTTGTCTCACGGACACATGATGTACTAGTTGCTTGTGATACATATAGATAAATTTGCATATATTATAGCATTAGAGCCAGTCTCGTCATAGGCGAAATTCTCATTCTTTATGAAGACAATATGGATTCCTTCTGATATAGTGCTAGATACGAGGAATATCTCGTTAATAGGTCATTTCTATCGCTAGAGTGCACATAGATAATACGAGATTTATTTAAATATTATGAAGAATAATAATAAACAAAATTTTGTCAAACGGTTGATTACGATCGCCAAGGAAAAAGAGGTGATACGTATCGAACTTTTGAAGACAGCCAAGAGGCTCGCACTGATCGCGAGAGAAAAAGAGGTGACACGTATCAAACTCCTGAAGACAGCCAAAAGGTTAGCGGCCGTCGCCAACGAAAAGGAAATCATGAGGCTGAAGCTCATTATAACGGCTGACAAGCTCCGCCTGGGATCAAAAAAAGCGACAGTGGATGCAGAGAAAATCAAGACGATGGTGAGTAGTATCACTGATGGACTATTGGTTCTAGACCATGAATGGCGATTCAGTTATTTTAGTGAGACGGGCGCGAAATTGATCGGCATGCGCCGAAAAGATCTCCTCGGTAAATGTATTTGGAAAATATTCCCTCATACTAGAGGTACGAAATTCTATAAATATTATCATGAGGCAGTCAAAACGGGCCAGTCGATAACATTCGAGGAGTATTACCCTGAACCGACCAATAAATGGTTCGAGTGTCGGTGTTATCCATCATTGGACGGTTTGTCGGTATATTTTCGGAATATATCCAGGAGAAAACAGTTGGAGGAGCAATTACGAGAAAACGAGAGGAAATTCCGAACTTTATCCGAAAAGTCGAATGCGGCGATGATGCTGACCTCTCCAGTCGGAGAAATATTGTACATCAGCCCTACTACTTTACAGGTTTTCGGTTGGCCGGCGAAGGATATAGTGGGAGGTAAAAAAAAGATTTTTCATCCTGAAGATTTTGATAGGGTTCAAGAGAGGTTGCGGGATGCACTGAATGGACAAGGTGCCAGTAATTTCCGTTATAGGATCATCGGTAAGGACAAAAAAGTACGCTGGGTTTCTCATTCCTGCAATCCTATTTTTGAGGGCAAAAAGCTGAAGGAGATCGTTAGTATCATCATCAATATTGACGCGATCAGGGAAAGAGAAGAAGAAATGAGAAAAAGTCAGGAAAAGTTCAGAGACATGATCGAAACCACTAGTGACCTGATCTGGGAGACCGACACGGAGCTGAAATATATCTATGTCAATCCGAATTTCAAATCATTACTAGGCTATGAATATAACGAAGTGGTCGGGAAGTATGTCGTGAATTTCATGCAGGAGAAGGAAGCTCAGAGGGTATTCGGTGATCTGGCTGAAATTTTCAGGGACAAGAAACCCATCGTCGCTTACGAAAACTGGAACGTTCATAAAGATGGTGAACTGGTACTCCTCGAAATTAATGCTGTACCAGTCTTTGATAGCGGTGGAAATTATACAGGTTATCGAGGTGTATGCCGAGATGTAACTGAGAGGAAGAAGGCGGAGGAAGCGCTGAGAGCGAGTGAAGCCAATCTGCGAAGTTTTTTGGACAATTCATCGATAGGTATGGCAAAAGTAGATTGGGAACACGGGATATTGTATGCGAATGCTGTTTTTTGTAAAAACCTGGGTTATACCGCGGAGGAGATAACAAAGATCACTTTCAGAGACTTTACACATCCTGATGATCTAGTGGAATCTCGGGATTATGTAGAAAAACTCACTGCCGGTATCATAGACAAATTTCAGGTTGAAAAAAGGTACATAAGAAAAGATGGAAGCATGATCTGGGGAAGGGTAAATGTCGCTTCTGTAAAGGATGATGTTGGTAAGATCATCTATCATACAGTATCGATGGAGGATATCACCGAACGTAGGAATGCAGAAGAGAAATTGAAAGAACTGGATAAGCTGAAGGATGACTTCCTGTCCGTAACTACTCATGAGCTCCGGACTCCACTCATCCCGATCAAATCTCAAGCACAGTTATTCTTGTCTGGGGACTATGGAGAGTTGACCCGAGAACAGAGATCAGCTGTGGAAATGATCCTCCGCAATGAAGAGGCACTGAATATGCTGACGGGCGATCTTCTAGATATCGTGAAGATCAAGTCTAGGAAACTCAATCTCGTCCCAAAGAAGATCATCCTGGAAGATATAGTCACAGAGGTGGTCGATAGTTTGAATGGTTTGGCGATGGAGAAACAGGTTAGTATTTCCATATTACATTTTTCCGATATATCGAGGATATTGGCTGATGAGTTTCGGATCACTCAGGTGGTGAACAATCTGCTCTACAATGCCATCAAGTTTACTCCTCCGAATGGTAATATAGAAATAGGGATCACCAATCAAGGTGACTGTGTCAGAGTGGCTGTTAAGGATACTGGCATCGGTATAGAGGCTGAAAATATAGAGAAATTATTTATGCCATTTTTCCAGATTGACGGAGGCGTAGAGAGGAAGTATCGTGGTACTGGGCTTGGTCTAGCGATCTCCAAGGGGATCATCGAGGCACATGGAGGAAAGATATGGGCGGAAAGTGAAGGGGCGGACAAGGGTAGTTCCTTTATTTTTACTTTGCCTACAGAAGGTTGATATTTATCATATAATCTTTAATAATTAATCCAAAAAAATTACATAAATACAATATAAAACTCTTCAATATCGCGCCTCGAGCATCTCGTAAATAAAGTAAAAAGTTATTGGTAGTCGAAAATCTACTAATATTAATAATCAACAAATAACAAATACGTCAATGAAAAAAATTCTTCACATTGATGACGATGCAGATATCCTATCAAGTGTTAAGACTATATTGGACAAGAGGGGAGGATTTGAGGTTACGAATCTATATAGTGGTGCAGCGGCATTGAAGGATATAGAATCGAATGATTACTCACTGATATTGCTCGATGTTATGTTGCCAGATATGTCTGGCTGGGAAATCAGCAAACGTATTTTGAAGATGAAGCCGGACAGCAAGATTATATTTATGTCGGTTCTAGAGTTGACTGCAGAGAAGGAGAAAGAAATAGCTGCAGCTGGGGTCAAGGACTACATACGAAAGCCATTTGATCAGGATGATCTGGTTGAGAGAATCATGAAGGCCTTAAAGAGCTAGTTTAAGGAGGTGGTGCTATTTCTCGACTTGGTATAAGTCGGTTTGCGGTTTTTTGCTTTATATATACGAACATCGCTGGTAAGCAGATGCATCATAAACGTACCGGGTGAATTTGACGAAAAGTTAGTCAAAAACTGTCCCTCTGGAAAACCTCTTTCGAAGAAACCTGGGGCAGTTTTTGTATGTGTGTGATTTACCAATGTATGGAATAGTGTTTTTTATAAGTGGGGAGCGCGTGAAAAAGGCCGTTTTCCGTGGTATTCTTAGATGGTAAATATGGACATCATTCCTCAACTCATCCTAAATAGCATTATTGCAGGGGCTATCTATTCCATGATCGCTCTGGGCTTCAATCTCATATATGGCACGACGAAATTCTTTGACCTCGGTTACGGAGCGCTGTCGGCTGTCGGGGGATATTCAGTATTTTATTTCTACAAAACATTAGGTTTGGACCTATATGTATCTATCGTTCTCGGAATACTGATCGCGGGTACGATAGGTCTCATAGTCTACAAATCAGTCTATTCGAAACTCCGTGAACGCAAATCCTCCGGCATGGTACTCATGGTTGCAGCGCTCGGAGTACTCACTGCACTACAAGCCATCATCGCTATACTATTCACTAGTCAATTCCAAACATTGTCACAAAGCGCAGGTTCTGAAAGAATATTCAATATTCTAGGAGGTGTTATCACACAGACACAACTCATCACTCTCTTGATCGGTCTAGTGATCATGACGATCATTGGTTTGGTTTTCAGGTATACACTTTTCGGTAAAGCTGTGAAAGCGATCGGAGATGATGAAGAAGTGTCGAAGATAGTAGGTATTAATACCGAAAAGATCGTGAGCTGGGTATTTTTCTTCGGTTCAGCTATCGGTGGTCTGGCAGGAATATTGATCGGTTTTGATACTGGTATTGAGCCGACGATGGGCTTGTCACTTCTATTAAAAGGAGTGATCGCTTGTATTATTGGTGGCATAGGGAATGTTTATGGGGGAGTACTCGGTGCATTCTTACTGGCGTTCATAGAGAATTTCGGAATATGGCAGATATCAGGTGAATGGAAGGATGCTATAGCTTTCGTTGTGCTCATAATTTTCTTGCTGTTTCGACCGCAGGGGATATTGAAGCGCTAATGTAAAATGGAATACCTCATACACATCGCAATACTGATAAGCATCTATGGCATCCTAGGTTTGTCATTGAACTTGGTCGTAGGCTTCACAGGACTACTATCGATCACTCAAGCCGCCTTCTACGGTATCGGCGCATATACGACGGCGATCTTGCTCACTGGAACGGGCATGAATTTCTTTCTAGCCATGATATTGGGAATGGTTATAAGCGGAGTTTGTAGTCTGGCTATCGGTTTCGTTCTTTCCAAATTCAAAGATGATTATTACGCACTAGGTTCATTTGGTTTCAACGTCATTATTTACAGCATATTTTTGAACTGGCAAAGCCTAACTCGTGGACCTCTCGGCATTCCTGGCATACCCCGACCTTCACTTTTCGGATTTACTTTCTCTGAAAATATTTGGTTTCTTCTTCTTTCAATTATTTTTCTCATTCTCGTATATTTTGTCTGTCGATTTATTACGGGTTCATCATTTGGTCGTGTACTTAAGTCGATCCGTGAAGATGAAGAAGCGATATCGGTCTTTGGATACCGCACACTTTGGTACAAGCTTGCAATATTCGTTATCAGTGCCATGATGGCTTCAATCGCTGGATCTCTTTTTGCTAGTTACATAACATTTATTGATCCTTCGTCGTTTACTTTGTCGGAATCGATATTCATACTAGCTATCATTATTCTTGGTGGTCTTGCAAACAATAAGGGTGCGATGATCGGCGCCGCATGTTTGATTCTATTGCCTGAAATTCTACGCTTTGTCGGCTTTCCCGATGACATCGCAGCACAGATGCGTCAGGTTACATATGGGGTGATCCTAATTCTGCTCATGCTTTACAGACCCCAGGGTCTTGTGGGAGAATATAAATTATAGTCAAATAGCAAATTTTATTAACAAATAATTTTATGAAAAATAAATACATTGTTCCTGCGGTCGTTGTCTTAGTAGTACTAGTCATAGGGGTTCTATATTTTAATAATAGTGGCAGTAAAAACTCCAATCCTTCTAGCATAAAACTTGGTCTCATGCTTCCTTTGACGGGAGACTATTCCGCGGCAGGTCAGAATATCCAAAAAGGAATGGAGCTTGCGCTCGATGACTACAGAAAAGCACACCCTGGATCCTCTATCACTACGGTGATTGAAGATGATGCCTATAATGCTAAAATGGGTGTGACAGCATACAAGAAGCTAACTGACATTGACAAAGTCGATTCTATATTGATGCTATCGACTCCAGTCATTGATGCCATCTATAAAGACGTAGTGAAGTCAGGTATTCCTGTCATTCAGCTCGGCGTTCAGACGGTTGGAGTGGCAGACGATAATATTTTCCAGTTCAGTCCTGCAGCGGAAGCACCGATAGGATTCTTGGCGAGATACCTCGGCGATAACTCAGGCTTTTATTCAAAGAAGGTTGCAGTCGTCTACGATAATTCTTCGGCACAGCTCAGTTTCTTCAAAGCTTTTCAGGATAATTATAAGAAGGATTTCACTCCATTCATCGTCAATAGCAAAAATGATTTGCAGGACTATGCAAGCAAAATTGCTAATGGTAAATATGGTGCAGTAGTTGTTATTGAATCTCCTCAGAACGGAGCACTCTTGGCCAAAGACATTCTGACAGTAGATTCGACTATGCCTCTATTGGCATTTGATGCGCAATTACAAACTGGCTTTGCAGACTTCGGGCGTATACTTGGGGACACGAATAAGATCAACGGCGCGATATCTATGTGGTTCAAGGCTGGCAAGGTAGATCAATTCAAGCAGGAGTTCAAGACTAAGTATGGAGAGGATCCTGGTTTTCTGACAGACTTCGGCTACGATATGATCAATGCCGCACTTAATACGTACGATAAAAATGATGCGACATGGGTCAGCAATCTCAAGAAATTCAGTGACCCAAATGGTGTCTCAGGTTCAATCTCGTTTGACAGGGATGGTGTGAGAATTCAACCAATGACTATCACTGTAATCAAAAATGGGCAATTGGTGCCAACCGATCAGGTCAATCTGTAAGTAGGTCTTATAAGTTATAAAAAAGCAGCCACCAGAGGTCCTAAGACATGGTGGCTGTTGTGTTGGGTAAGGAACTATTTCTTTTTCCGTTTTTTAGGCGGGCTGAGCTTTTTCAGAGTCTCAGCAACTCCGTGTGTCATCGGCTGAAGACGAGAGTTGCTACCGATGCGTTGACCTTCAGCCTGGTGTTCTGCGTCACGCCATTTCTGGTACTCGTCCAGCCCTTCGACTAATGACGGGTCCTTCTTCAGCGCCTCAGCGATGTTTCCAGTGTGGCCGAGCTGATCGGCCAGTGCCCTTGCTTTTGGAGAAAGGCTTTCCATTTCAGTACTCATACTTGTTGTCCTTTCAGAATGCGTGACTCAAGCGCCTTCTACAGAGGGGGTGTTGTACCGGCAGAGCCCTTAGCGACTTGGCAGCCGCTATGCCGATCATTGTTTCTTCCTGACTGCTCCATCGTGACATGACGCCACGGAGAGCGTTGAACATTGAAGTCTGATCGAAGCTGTAATCCATAAAGAAACGGTTCACTTCCGGTCCATATTGGTCTACCAGCGAATTGATCGCTGAGATAGCCACGCTGTATTCCGGATTGGTGAATTCGCATTCTGGATGAATCAACATTCCGTCCTCGCTCCATTGGTGATTGAGCTCATTCATCGCCACACAGTGATGTGAGGTAATGATCGAGTGAAGACGTTTTTTCATGAAGTCTGTGTCCATCATGATTTTGAACGGGTCCCACATGTCTTCGCCGAGGACAAACGTCATGGCGACCATGCGAATGTATTCCGGATCAGTCAACGCCTTGTCGAGCTTTTCCTGATCATGCTTACTGAAGCTCTCGATCATGAATCGGATTTCTCCGGAACTGATGAGTGCATCAATGAGCTCGATGGGATTACTTGCGGTGGCGAGGTGCTGTTCGAGTTTGACTGACCGAGCGATGAGTTCATCAGCTCTCTTGTCAGCCATCTTCATCAACCTCTCATGCCGTCCTTTGTCAGTTGCAAGTAGATGCAGTCCAGGAAGGACTTCACTGTACCGGTCAAGTCTTTCGACTATTTCCGGCATGTTCCATTCCTCACCCATGATGCCAAAGTTTAGTCCGTGCGGGTCTATGAGGACCCACCGGCCATCGGCGATCTGGATGCAGGCACATACATGGAAGTATTCGTCTGCTGCCCGACGAAGCAGATCTATGCGTCCTGCATGTAGGGATTCGGCGAATGGCTTGTCGAGATGTGTTAGACCCCGCTTTGCTATGTCGGCCACAACTTTTTCGTAAATGTGGCGACGAATAGAGTTGATGACTTTTCCCGCGTGTTTCAGCGGGTGAGCCACGATCACACGCGCCTTTGCGAGGCGAGCGAATGCGATGATCATCTGAGTTTTGCCTTGGCAGTTAGCGACACAGGAATCAGGATTCCACATGCCATACTGTTTGGGCAACACCTTTCTAACCTCATGTACATTCGACTGTTCGTGCGACTCCATGCTCCGCATCAACACTGCCATAGTTAGATCACCCTTTGAATCCTGACTGGTCGAGCGTAGGTGATCGTAAAGAGATCGACAGATTTCGACTTGCTTATCTGCCGTACTATCTTTCCATTGCTTTGCCATATCCTTGATGTCAGGATTCAGGCAACGTGTTGCAGCCTGAACGAGCTTTTCACCCGTGATCTGCACCAGCGGCCGAAGTTCAATACCTAAACCGAGGTCAGGGTGTATTCCTTTGGCACCGATGAGAGCCATCTGTTCGCCTACAGTGTTAATGAGGCGACCAAATTCCATATGACCAGCCCGAAGTGCAACGCCGGTGTCTGAATTGGCATCATGCCGAGCTTTGATGGTCTTGCCTGCTTCACTAAGTGCTTCATAGCGCTTGGAACGGAGAACCTTAGAAAGGCTCGTACCGCAGCCAAGAGCAAGCACCTTACCGATTGCATTCATTATTTCCATAATCTGCCTTTCTGTAATTGGTTTGTTGGTTATTTGACTGTCAAAAATCTTACTTTACTATTATAACATATAAGCTTGACTATTGCAAGGGTGGGTGCTTCAATATCTCTGAATTTAGCACATGAACAAATCAACCAAACTACTACGTATGAATCAGGATTATCAACTATTACTCATGGTACTCTTTGTGGCCTCGTTGTTTGTAGTCGGAGTCATATTCTACTTCTCAAACAAAGAACATCGCTGTGCGAACGAAAACAACCGAAAGGTGACGCGGTTCAATTCCGGGCCTTTGTCATTTCTGATGCAAGATTCTTATTTTTCCACATGAAGTTAAATATCTGTCTAATCGTCTTCGCAAGTTCGGGATTTTCTATCACTACCATCTGATTATTACGATTGAGAACAATGCGGACAATATTTGAAAATGTATCTATTGAGACGGAAGAAGAATAAATAGAATAGGGCAAAATGTGCGTAGTTCGTCTCTGCACTTTGTCAGTTTTTCTGAAGCTGACTAAAGATTGATGATCAGGTACAAATGCTCTAAGCTCAATATTATTTTTGGCCGTAAACTCGTTATATTCTTCGCAAATCGCCAATAATTTCGGGGACATATCCTTTGCTTCAGCGTAAAATCCGACGATCTCTTTACCAAAGGATTCTTCAATCCTGTAATGTAAAGCTTCCTTGAAAGCCTTTAAACCTTCAAAGTGAAGCACATTCATTTTCTCCGGTCTCTTACCTCCTATAGATTTAAATGACGGCAAAAGCTGTTCCGCATCGACTACGCGCTGTTTAGCATCGCGCAGTAAAGTCTCAGGTGGTACGGGTTTATACAATCTCTTTGCAGCTCGCGGTATCCTATGTGCTGCACCTTTTTCAACTAGCTCGTCGAGGATAACGTATGTCGTCGGTTTCTTGAGTCCAGACTCTTCTGATATCGCATAAGCTGAACCTCGGCCAAGCTTCAGAAGCGCTAAATATACTTGCGCTTGTTTCTCATTGAAACCAATATTAGCTAATCCGGAAATTAAAGTATTATCCATAAGTGGTATGCTACCCCATATTAATTTTGTAGTCAATAATTTTGATGACTGCCAACGCGTAAAATCACTAATAACCTTACAATACATGCTCTTATCCTATTATTTGAGTATTCAACTTTTGTAACTGGTATTGCTATATATTTGATAGAGCGTTATGATTATTTTCATTAATTAAACAATCCCCATGCGGGATCATTATCATGAATAAAAAATATACATGGGCAATAGTTATCGTGATTATTATTGCCATCGTCGGTATCTATTTCGGTACCAAAAATAGCACGAAGCAAAGAGGTTTTAATATGGGTCTTATTAGTATTTTATCTGGTGAATATGCTGCTGTCGGTGAAAACTTCCGAAATGGATCGGTTTTGGCGCAGGAGCAATACAATGCCACTCACCCAGATGCACCAATCAAGATGACTATTGAAGACGATGGTTTTTCTGGCGGAAAGGCAGTGAGCGCATATCAAAAATTGGTCAACGTGGATAAGATTGATGCTCTCATCAACGTCTCTACCGCATCAATTGATGCTATCTATGATTCTGTGACGAAGCTTGGAATTCCTGTTGCACAAGGTGGCGAGCAAGGTCGCGTACCGGCAGACGATAACGTTTTCGGGATATATCCTGACAGCATTGCATCAGAAAGAGATTATGGAGCATACATGAAAAATAAAGGCGTAACACAGATGACGTTGGCCTATACGAATATTGATGCCATGTTGCGCTTCGTTGCGGCCTTCAAGGAAGGATTCCAAGGAAAGACTACGGATGTCATCATAGATTCAGCCGAGACTAATTTCCGAACTCATGCTCTCAAAGCCACATCTGGTAATCCTGCGGCTATTGGCGTATTTATGTTCCCTCAGCAAGGAGCGCAGTTTATGAAGGAATTCTTGAAGCTTGAGAAGAACAAGCCTACGATCTTCTTTGATACAAATTTTGTATCCGGTTATACCGACTATCAACGCATCATGGGTGATCTCACTGTACTCGATGGCAGTATTGTAGGAGGTATGAAGCTCGATGACACTCAAGCATTCAAGGATGCTTACAAGGCGCGATACGGTACCGATGCACCTTTCCTTTCTGATATTGGTTATGATTCTTTCAATCTGCTTGTGCAGACCTATTCAGCAGATAAGACGACATGGGTTGCAAATATTAAGAAAACAGATTTTCAAGGAGTCAGCGGTGAGATAAAGTTCGGTCCTACTGGCAACCGCATGCCGGAGACAAAGATGATGGTTATTCAAGGAGGAAAGATGGTGGATTTAAAGTAGAAAATATTTATAGGAAGTAAGTGAAAACCACTGGATTGAATCTGGTGGTTTTCACTTGCGCTGTTTTACAAACAAGCGTTTGTATATTATGATATACGCATTAGAAAATTAACCCACATTTCAAATCATTTTTATGAATAAAAAAATCTGGTGGATAATTGGTGCCTTAGTTGTAGTCGTGCTTATACTTGCCGTGTCTCTAAAGCCCACACAGAGTAGTACCATAAAGATAGGTGCATTGTATCCTCTCACCGGGGGATTGGTTACATATGGTGAACCATCCCAAAAAACTGCCCAGATGGTTGTTACTGAAATCAACAATGCCGGAGGAATAAATGGAAAGAAATTTGAGATTGATTTTCAAGATCACAAGTGCGATCCGAAGACCGCTGTTGCTGCTTTTCAGCAGTTGAATTCTGTGAGTGGTATTAAGATATTCACATCAGCGGCCTGCACTGGAACAATGGTCAGCTTGGCTCCAATGTTGAAGGATGGAAATGCTTTGTTTGTATCTGATGTTTTATCAGGCGCCAAAATTACAGGATTGTCTCCGTATGTATTTCGAAACTGGGGATCTGATATAAATGAATCACGATTGTTTGCTAATAAAATTAAGCAGGCCGGTTACAAAACTGTTGGCGTCATTTATGAGGAAACTGATTACGCAAAAGGCATAAAAATCAATTTGGAAAACTTCCTCAAGGATTCCGGTATTACTGTTTTGAGCGAATCATTCCCGACAGGAACAACAGATGTAAGAACACAGCTCACAAAACTGAAATCAGAAAAGCCAGACATTATGCTTATTAGTCCACAAACTGTAACGAGCGCAGAAGTCGTCTTGAAACAGATGGAGGATCTAAACTTTAAGCCGAAACTATTGGTCAATGATAATGTCACCATTTCAAAAGACTTGGTAATGAAGCATAAAGATATCCTGGAAGGTGCTCTGGGTGCGAACTATGTGGCTCCAAGTAATAGTAGGACAGATTTGATCCTGAAGATGTATAAAGACACCTATGGCCAAGATTGTCCTCAAACAACTGTTTGTGTTGAAACATACGATACTATTCATTTGATTGCCGATGCTATTAAAATCAATGGCAATGACGTTGTAAAGATCAAAGCCTATCTAAGCTCAGTAAATTACGATGGGGCAGGTGGTCAAATCAGCTTTGACTCAAACAACGATAGAAGTAATGCCGATTACACATTGTTTTTGGTGAGCAATGGTCAAGCAGTAGCAGCTGCACAGTAAATTGCGAAATCGCATATATAATGTAGTCATTAAAAGCTAAAATTTATTAATAAAATATTATGAAAAACAATAAATTTATTTGGATAATAATTGCTGTGGTCGTCGTTGTAGTGATCGTCGTTGCAATCAAATCACCAAGACCTGCTGCAAATAACTCATTCACAGTTGGAGCAGTACTGCCACTAACAGGTCCTGCGGCTTTGTGGGGAGAGACTGTAAAGAATGGTATGGAGCTAGCGCTTGAACAAAAGACTGGCATAAATGTGCTATACCAAGATAGTAAGTCTACTGCCGCCGATGGTATTTCTGCCTACAATTTACTCCAAAACAAAGGAGTTGATCTCACGGTATCGGAGTTGTCTATAGTGTCGGTACCCCTCTCAAAGATTGCTCTAGAAAGGAAAGCACCGTTGCTCGTGTCACTTGTAGCTGCGACTCATTCCTCTATAGTCAACGATTATACGACAAGATATTATACTGATCCGACCAACTATGCTTCGCCCGCCTTTACAGATCCGACGTCTCCCGTTATCTCTAGTAAAAAGATTGCATTGTTATATAGAAACGATGAGTTAGGCAATTCGGTCAAGGATAAAATCCAAGAATTGAGCGATCAGAATGGTAAAAAGATTGTTTCGATGGAATCTTTTATGCCTGCTCAGACTGATTATAATACAGCAATGTTGAAGGTTAAGAACTCTGGCGCGGATGTGTTCATTTTCGTAGCTTCTACTCCAGGTGAAGCTCTGGGTATCGTAAAATCTGCTAGCCAACTAAACATAGGGATGCCAATAGTTGAGTCATCAGCAGTTTTTGCGGATCTGAATACTCGTAGCCAAGCAGGTAGTATTCCGTTCTATTCAACCTCCTATGATTTTTCGTTGCCTGACAAAGCAGTTGATTTCAAGACATCGTATCAAGCAAAATTTGGTAAAGCACCTAATTTTGGTTCAGCTTTTGGTTATGACATGGTTAATCTAATAGATACTTGCAAGAACAAGAAAGAAGCAGTCCAGGAGTGCTTGGCAGGAGTGAAGCAAAATGTTGGCGTTGCTGGTACAGCGAATCAGGTTGCTCCTGGAGACTTCGTTGTTTCACTACATTTAGAGAAAGTTAACTAGATCTTAAATAAAAACAACCACCAGAGGTCAAATGACATGGTGGCTGTTGCGTGAGGAACTATCGAGATTACTTGACCTCGACGAGAGAGCCTGTTGGTAGGGCATGCTCGGGCAATCGCTTTTCATTGACGATTGTCCACCGCACCTTCACGCTCTTGCGAGCATTCGGGTTGTCGCCTTGTCCTGGTGGACGACGGCGGTAAGCAGAGCGGAAATGAGCTGAAAGCTCACGCAATGCTTCGATCGAGCCTTTCTCTCGAATGATGCCGTGGATTCGGCGTTCATCAGC
>Ga0194052_1000759_pt1 | contig 19853 bp, 21 predicted proteins | sample SepL226m_MetaG_FD_160117 | JGI IMG/M metagenome (GOLD analysis project Ga0194052, IMG submission 160117) | Anoxic zone freshwater microbial communities from boreal shield lake in IISD Experimental Lakes Area, Ontario, Canada - Sep2016-L227-6m | ecosystem: Environmental > Aquatic > Freshwater >...
GCGAATGTGGACGCATGGCTGCGGGGGCAGCTTGTGGGTGTTCCAGTCGGCCCACGGCCGGGATTGGTTAGCGATTTTCTTGCCACGAAGAGGCACAAAGATTCACAAAAAAAGCCAACCAGGAACGCAGAACAACGAACGCGCCTGCGGCCCTCCCTCATTTTTCGCCTTTCAGCTTTCCAGTTTCACGTTTCCGCCCCACCCATGTCTCCCCACGAACTGAGAGCCGAAGAACTCCAGAAGGAGTTGATCCGGAAAATGACTCCGGCGAAGCGACTAGCAACAGCCAGCGACCTTTATAAAACCGCGTGGGAAATCAAGAAGAGCGGACTCCGGGCATTGCATCCCGATTGGACTGAAGAAGCCATTCAATCCCGGCTGCGAAGGGTCTTCGTGACAGGATATGCAGGAGATTAATCTCATCACCCGGAAACTGGAATCTGCCCGGATTCCCTATTGCATTGTGGGTGGTCTTGCGGCCATTGCTTACGGTCGGCCCCGCCTGACGCTGGACGCCGATCTTGTTCTCGCCCTTGGGGCGGGTCATATCCGCTCACTTGTTAGCTCGTTTCCGATCGAGGATTTTTATCTGCCACCTGAGGAGGTTCTTCTCGCCGAAATTCAAAGAGAGTCCCGCGGCCATTTTAACATTATCCACCAACATAGCGCGCTGCGCGCGGACTGCTACCTGCCTGGAAAAAGCCCTCTTGCCCGCTGGGAACTCGCCAACCGCCGAAAGCTGGCCGGCCCGTTCGGTGACGAGTGGTTTGCGCCTCCGGAGGCTGTCATCCTCAACAAGCTGCTCTTTTTCCGCGAAGGCAAATCCCAGAAGCACCTTGACGATATCTCGGCAATGATCGATGCGGGGGCTATTCCCGACAGGTCCGAGCTTCTCCGCTGGGTGGGCGAACTCGGCCTGGAGCGCGAATGGGGCCTCGTCTGATTGCTTCAGCCTTCACATTTTATCTTGCCGCCTTTCGCCAACCCTTTTCCTTCGCTTCTCGACTCTCCTCCAGTCTTCAGATTGCATGCTCTTTGAGACCATGAGACTCCCTCCATCGACACGATCCCGTATCAAAGAAACCGTGCAGTCAGTGGTGCCTGACTCCGAATTGCTGCTCTTTGGATCTCGCGCAAACGATGCCGCGAAAGGAGGAGATATCGACCTGCTCCTCTTGACGAAAGAAAAACTCCCCTTGGTTCTTATCAGCAAAATCAGGAGGTTGATCCTCAATCAGATCGGCGAGCAGAAAATTGACATCGTGAACTTTTCCAAAACAAGCGACCATCCGTTCAAGGCCATCGCGATGGAATCTGCCATCAAGCTGTGAAGACGGACAACATCAGACGCTTTGTGGAAGCCAATCGCAGCCTGCTGAAGCAGGCGCTGCCTTCGTTTACCAGATCGTTGGAAAAATGCCGCCGAATCGATCTTTCAGCGGATTTTTCCTTCAATGAGGAAGAAGCTTTTGATGCGTTGACCTCCAAATTCTCGAGGATCTCGGACATTTACACGCAGAAAGTTCTCAAGTCGCTTGCCTTCTTGCTCAGGGAAGATGCGCCCACATTTATTGACCGCATGAATCTCTGTGAAAAGTTGGGCGTTCTGCCATCTGCGGAAGACATGATCTCGATCCGCGATCTCAGAAACCTGATTGCTCATGAGTATATCACCGAGAACTTGTTGGAGGTATATCGGGAGACGGTAACACTTTCCGACAAGCTTCTCGCAGCCATTGACCAGACGGATCGCCACATTGAAAATCTGAAGGCTGAGGGCTGAAATCTTTTTCAATCCTTCAATTTCCCACAACACATGAAAAAAGCACTCATCACCGGTATCACCGGCCAAGACGGATCGTATCTTGCGGACCTCCTCCTTGCAAAAGGCTATGAGGTTCACGGCATCATCCGCCGCGCCAGCACGTTCAACACCTCGCGCATTGATCACCTCTACCAGGATCCCCACGGCAACGGGGTTCACCTGCACCTGCACTATGGCGATTTGGCCGATTCGGTGAATCTCGTCAAATTGATCTACAACCTCAAACCCGACGAAATCTACCATCTGGGCGCGCAAAGCCATGTCCGCGTGAGCTTCGACATCCCCGAATACACCGGCGATGTGACCGGGCTGGGAACGGTGAGAATTCTCGAAGCCATGCGGGAAACCGGTGTCAAGTCGCGGTTTTACCAGGCATCCAGCAGCGAAATGTTCGGAAAAGTCCAGGAAGTCCCGCAGACGGAGACGACGCCCTTCTGGCCGCGCAGCCCCTACGGTGCCGCGAAGATGTATGCGTATTGGATCACCGTGAACTACCGCGAGAGCTACGGCATGCACGCCACCAACGGAATTCTTTTCAACCATGAGAGCCCTCGCCGCGGGGAGACATTTGTCACCCGCAAGATCACGCGCGCGGTGGCCGCCATCAAACTGGGGCGGCAGAAGGAATTGTATCTGGGCAACCTCGATGCCAAGCGCGACTGGGGCTATGCCGCCGAGTATGTCGAGGCGATGTGGATGATGCTCCAGGCTGACGCTGGTGACGATTACGTTGTCGCCACTAACGAAACCCATTCGATCAGGGAATTTCTTGAAGTCGCCTTCGGCCACGTGAATCTCGACTGGAAAGATTATGTGAAATACGACGCGAAGTATGAGCGGCCCGCGGAAGTGGACCTCCTCATAGGGGATCCCGCCAAGGCGAAACGCCAGCTTGGCTGGGAGCCGAAGGTCAAGTTTGCCGACCTTGCCAAAATCATGGTGGATGCGGATATGGCCGCCGCGCAGGGGCTCCCGGTTCCCGATCCGCTGACTCCCGCCTATTTTTCCAAATAATACCGATCCTAACTCTCGCTCGACCATGAACGATCCCAAACCTCTCCTCTCCATTCTTGTTCCCTGTTACAGGGATGAGACTGGTCTGGAAGAGCTTCATCGCAGGCTGACGCTTGTCTGCAAGGGCCTGGGCTGCACTTATGAGATCGTTCTTGTCGAGGACGGGTCGCCCGACAGAACGTGGGACGCGATCTGCAGGCTGGCGGCCTCGGATCCCGCCATTGTCGGAATCCGGCTTTCAAGGAACCACGGCCACCAGCTCGCCGTAACCGCCGGACTCCACAACGTGCGGGGAGAACGCGTGATGATCATTGACTCCGACTTGCAGGATCCCCCCGAGCTTCTTCCTGATATGATGAAGCTCATGGATGCCGGGGCGGACAATGTTTACGGCCAGAGACTCAGCCGTGAAGGCGTCCCGCTTTGGAAGAAGTTTTGCTATAAAGCGTATTACAAGCTCCTGAGCGCCCTGGCCGGTTGCCACATCCCTCCGGATACCGGCGACTTCCGACTGATCAGCAGGCGAGTCGTTAATCTCGTGAATTCCATGCCGGAACACCACCGGTTTCTCCGCGGCATGATCAGCTGGCTCGGCTTTACGCAGGTCCCCATCTTCTATCACCGGGAAGCCAGGTTCGCTGGCGAGTCGGGGTATACGCTCGCGAAGCTGTTCCGTGTTGCAGTGGACGGAATCACCAGCTTCTCCATCAAGCCCCTGCGCCTGGCATCCCTGCTGGGCGCGCTCTTCGGCTTCCTTTGCCTCCTCGGGGTCGGCTATTCCATCTTCGGCTACCTGCAAGGAAATACCGGCGTGGCGGGATGGACCAGCATCATGGCCGTCATCCTTCTCTCCTTCAGCCTCCAGTTTTTTGTCCTGGGCATGATCGGCGAATATATTGGGAGGTTGTTTATCGAGCAGAAGGGACGCCCCCTCTTCATCGTGGACAAAGTTGTCGGCGGAGGCCGATCCGGAAACAAATAACCCAACCCCCGACCAGCTATGGCCATCTCTGAAAAACTCGCTAACTCGCTGCTTTTCCGCCGGATCGTGAAATCCCTGCGCCTTCCGGATCTTATCACTGCATGGTTTCGGAGTTTTCCGAAAGTCGTTTCGCTTCCGCCCCACGGGATAAAATACCGCGTGCGTGCGTTCGAGTCCCTGCTCGTCGAGCGGGAGGTCTTCGCAAGCAATTTTTACGCGGAGATCATCGCCCCTGGCCGGGTTGAGACGTTCGCGGACCTCGGCTGCAACCGCGGGCTTTTTTCCGCCTATGTGATTTCCCGAAGCGCCGCTGGACATGCCGTGCGCGGCATCATGGCCGATGCGGACGGGGAAATGCGGCAGGATTGCGAGTGGATCATCAAGGCCAATAATCTTTCCGGAGTTCACTTCTTTCAGGGGGCCGTCGGGGTTGAGTCTGCAGACGGATTCATCTCGTTCGAAGTGGCTGAGACGGACGTCGGGTCGCATGTTGCATTTGATGGAAAAAAGGCCCCGGGAGAAACCATTAGCACGGTGGTGCGGGTCCCGGTGCTGGGGATCGGAAAACTTTGGAACGAGACGTTCGGGCCAAGAGTAAGGTGCAACCTCCTGAAGGTCGACATCGAGGGGGCTGAAAAGGATTTTTTCCGCATCGAAAAAGAATTTCTGTCGCTGGTGGACCAGGTGATCGTGGAGATCCACCATTACTTTGCTCCGCCGGCTGCTGTGCTCGCCGACGCGGCTGAGGCAGGATTTTTGGTGATCAAGCACAAGCCGGTGGCCGAGGGAGTGAGCATCGCCTGCTTGGCCCGGAAAATTGATGGATAGCCTGATCTTCTGGTCTGATAACGTGAGGCTTTATGGCTTTACCGTCTGGACGCTGTTTTTTGTGTCCCTGGTGCTCGCCCTGCTTCCGGCGATCCAAGAGCTGCTGCCCGATGGCCTCCGGCAGTTTGTGCCATCCGGGCTGACCCATCCGGCCTGGTTCCTGGTATCGGCAGTGCTCCTTCTCTTCGCCGGCCGTTGGCCCGGGGTCTTCTACAACAGCGCTTACAGTGTGGATGAGGCGCAGATTCTGGCCGCGGCTCAGGTTCTCACAATCGACCCGGTGTTCTTCCGCTCAGCCGAGTGCGGATCCTCAGGCCCGATAGTCGTTTACCCGCTCCTCCTTTCGAAGATCTTTGGATGCGACCCCTCGCTATTTTCCGCGCGCGTCATCGGGTTGGCCATGCTCGCCGGCTGCGCGGTCACACTCCGGGGGATTTGTGAAACCTTCTGCCGACCAGCAACTGCAAGGACAGCGACCCTCGCAGCCGTGGTCTTTTTTGCTTTCACCCGGCATTGGGACTTTGTCCACTATACGAGCGAACACGCGCCGCTGTTCTTTTTGTTCTGCGGGTTGTGGTGTGTCTGCAACGTCGAATTCCACTCTATTGGATCGACAAGAAAATTTGCAGCCACCGCGTGCGCCGGAGCGGTTTTGTTCTCCATAGTCCCATTTGCCAAACTTCAGGCCGCGTATCTCGGGCTTTTCTCCGGCACCCTTCTTGTGATTGTCGTCCTTTTCCGCAGGGATCTGCCGTTCCGAAAGCGTCTGGTGATCGCGGGGATGACCGCTTTCTGCGCATTGGCATTTCCTCTATTATTGATTCTCATGGCCTTGGTGACCGGCTCAGGGGACTACCTTCTGAACAGCTACTTCGGCAATGCACTTGCCTACGTGGAGAGCGGGTTCTCCACAGGAACATCGTTTCTTCTTATGTGGAAACTGTTGGTCCAGTCAGCGGATATCGTCGCCTTCGCTGCGGGTTCTCTTCTCTTTGCCCTGGCCGCTGTCTCCGCCCTTCTTGCTCCCAGCACAGCGCGGTTGGACCGGCGGCTGTTGGGCTTTTCACTCGCTGGATTTCTTCTTCTTGCCCTTGCGATCTGCGCGGTCCTTTCTCCGCGCCGCGACTACGGCCACTACCTGATTTTTCTTCCGTTCTTTCTGGCTCTATTTGCAGCATCGCTTTCCGGACTCCTCGTTCGTCGTGCCGCCGATTCCGGGCTGACCCCCCGCAGCCAATCCGCTTATGAACTCGGTTGCTCGGCACTCCTGGCACTTTTCCTGATTTTTCCTGCTGCTGGATTGCGTTGGGAGTCCGGAAATCCTTGGGCGGGGTCGGGCCGATATTGGTCGCAACAGGCAGCCAAGCCCCAGGATCCGGTCGTGCTCGCGATCAAGAAGGCCGCAGCAAAGTCAAACCGAAGAATGACTGTGTGGGGCTACATGCCCTACTATTACATCGAAACGGGGCTCAGACAAGCCACACGCCTGAGCACGAGTTCCGCGATGTTCAACGACAACCCGCTGCGGCCGTTCTTTGTGGCCACCTACCTCGAAGACCTCAAACGCAACCGGCCGGATGTCTTTGTGGACGCTGTCGCTCCCGGGAGCTTTATGATGAATGTTCCCGAACAACAGGCATTTGAACGCATCCCCGAGGTGGCTGACTACATCCGTGCAAACTATTCGCTCGCACGCGAAGTCAATGGTATCCGGATTTTCCGCAGAAACAAACCGGGTGACAATGAGTGAGGCGCCACGCATATCCGTCTGCATCCCGGTCTATAATGGCGCGGCCCATTTGGCGGATTGTCTGAGAAGCGTCGCCGCCCAGGAAGTCCCGCGCCTTGAAATTGTTGTCTCCGACGACAATTCATCGGACGGATCTTTGGATGTTATTGCTGGTGTGCAGAAAGAATTTCCGGGAACTGATTGGCGGGTCGTCAGGAATCCGATCCGCCTGGGCATGGCTGGAAACTGGAACGCTTGCGTCGAGGCTGCATCCGGGCAGCTTATCAAAGTGATGGGGCAGGACGACATCCTCTATCCCGGATGTCTCGCGGCACAGGCCGCCATAATTGCTTCCGAGGCAGAAGTTGCGGTTTGCGCATGTGCCGGGGACATTTGCTCTGCATCTGGAAGAAAAATCCCTCTCAGAAGAAAAAAGCATGACGAGGGGATTCACTCGGGCAACAAGTTGATCGAAGATTGCCTCCGGACGGCGGCCAACCCGATCGGTGAGCCCGTGACCACAATGTTTCGGAAAACCGATTTTCAAAAAACGGGGGGGTTTGATTTGTCGATGCGATATTATATCGATGTGGACATGTGGCTGAGGCTTCTGGGGAACAGGAAGTTTGCATTTATTGAAAAGTCCTATTGCGGGTTTCGCGTTCATCGGGGCGGGGCATCTTTTACACTTCAGGGCGAAGGATACTCGGAGTTTCTGCGCATGGAAAACAAACTGAATTCCCGCAGGCCGCTTCCGCAGCGGGTCCGATTTGTTCGTCGGATTTCGGCCTTCCGCGACTCCTGCCTGCGCCTGGCCGCCTACCGGATTTTTGGAGCCATTTAACTACCTCTCATTTCACCCCTCGTCATTCGCCTTGCGCTACCGACCCGTTTATGCATAAATATGGCCATATATGAAAACAACGATTGATATGCCCGATGCTCTTTTTGAGCGGACGAAAATAGCGTCGGTGCGTCGGCGCACAACGATCAAGCGGCTGGTGATTGAGGGGCTGGAGCGGGTCTTGGAGGAATCGACGCCCTGCTCAATGCCACTGGACGCTCTGGCTCGGTTGCGGTCCGGCTACCATCTCGGAGGCAAACCCCTGAGTCGGGAGAAAGCCCATGCCGGCTGAACGGTTCCTCGACACCAATGTGCTGCTTTATGGTTACGACCTCGACGCGCCGGAGAAGCGCGAGGTCGCGCTGGATCTGATCGAGCGAGGGTGGTCCCAGCCAGGCAGCTCCGCGCTGAGTGTGCAGGTATTGCAGGAGTTCGTCGTGAATTTCATCAAGGCCGGTCATTCCCACGAAGAGGCTGCGACCGTAGCGGGCGATTTTTCCACTTGGCCGGTGGTGGATATCACCCTGCCGCTCTTCCGCGTTGCTCTTTCGGTCCAAGCCCGATGGCAAACCTCCTTATGGGACGCCATGATCGTGGCCGCAGCTCAGGCCAGTGGCGCACGCGAGTTGCTTACGGAAGATTTGAACCACGGGCAAGACTACGGCGGAGTGAAAGTTGTCAACCCATTCCAAGAAAGGCCAAAAACGAGTGGGCTGCTTTGAAGTCGAAATTTTCGACTTCAAACCGGGGGGGCAAGGTGAAACTCCCCATTGGTTTCCCCGAGCGGGGCCTCTATATGCTGGCGACAATCCAAAGGCAACTTTTGCGATCATCGAAACTTTCGCAAAAATCCGAGAGCTGTCCCGGACGATCAAAACACTCTCCGTTGTCAAGGATGATGCGATGCAGAAAACACTTATGCAGAGGAGTGGCGAAATCGTGTCCGACATTTTTGACGAGGAATTGCAGACCAGTGACACCGAAACCTCCCTTGAACTCAACTTCGCGGTCTTGAAATTCAAGCACACGATCAAAAGAAAAAAGCAACAGCGCTAACCCGGTCGGCCGATCCGTCTGGAGAATCACAACAAAGAATGAACATCGCCATCCGCGACTCCTGCCTGCAGTTGGCCGCATACCGGATTTTTAGATCTCTTTAATTCGATATGAGTCAAAGCATTAATCGGGTATATATTCCGGCAATCGATCATATACGAGCGTTTGCAGCATTATTAGTGGTCTCTTACCACGGCTTGCAGCTCTTGGGAGCGAGGTTGGCTTATGGCGTGTCATTCGATCCGGAAAAGCATTGGCTGCATCACGCGAATGGTTTCATGACATTCATCGAGGAAGGGCATTCCGGAGTCGGGCTCTTCATCGTGCTTTCGGGATTTGTGCTTTCCCTCGGAGTTATTGATAACAATATTGACTATAAGAAGTTTCTATCGGCAAGAATACTAAGAATATATCCAATGCTTGTTCTTTGCCTGATAATGGCCATCAGTATTCGTCCGGCGAATGCATGGGAATTCCTTACATATTTATCCCCCGTTCATTCTGCTGGGATTGGCGGCGGCGTATTTACTACCATGTTTTGGGCTGTAGCAGTCGAATTTCAATGCTACCTTATCTTCCCGTTTCTCAATAAAACCGCTAATCAAAAAGGCAATATATATATTGTCTCAATCATATTCATGCTGATGATATTGAGCCTGCTTGCCGTGTATTCTGAAACCGGAAATCCTCGCGATATTAGTTATTTGACATTAATGGGAAGGCTCGGCCAATTTTGTATAGGAATGATCGCCGCTCGGCTATATGTAAAATATGATTTAAAACGTCTTTCGGCTTGGTTTATTTTGCCTGCAGTTTTTCTGGTGGCTGGCGCCTTAAATGTTTTTAACTGGGTGGGAGGATATCCCGCGATAAGTGATTGGAAAATTCTGTGGCAACCTATAGAGGGGGTTATGTGGGGCATATTTATTCTATCATACTTGCCTTTCGCCGGCATTATTCCGAAAATCATATCTTCTATTATTGGAAAGTTTGGGGAAATCACATATTCGTTTTATCTATTGCACTTTGCAGTGATAACTTCTGTCATCAATAAAAACTGGTATATCAGATGGACTCATGATGGTCATGTTAATGCTCTGCTTACCGTGCTTGTGGTAGTAGTTCCAATAACGACCTTAATTTCGATTGTAACATACAAAAATATTGAGGTGCCATTCCTCAAACTGCGCCCTAAATATATAATCTACCCTGCATAATACAGTCGTTACTAAACCGCCCTCGACGCGCTTCGTCGGCCAGATTTTTAAATGTCTCTAACATGACTGCCCCACAATGAATACCACCGACTCCCACCTCTGCGAAAAAAGCAGCATTCTGATCACCGGCGGCACCGGTTCGTTCGGGCAGAAGTTTGTCCAGACGCTGCTCGAAAAATACCACCCGGAGAGAATCGTCGTTTACTCCAGGGATGAGCTGAAACAGTTCGAGATGGCGCAAAAGTTCCCGGATTCCGTCTATGGCTGCATGCGGTATTTTATCGGAGATGTCCGAGACAGGGATCGTTTGCCCCAGGCGATGGAGGGGATAGACACGGTCATCCACGCGGCTGCCTTGAAGCAGGTTCCCGCCGCGGAATACAACCCGTTCGAGTTCATCAAAACGAATGTTCTCGGTGCGCAAAACGTGATCGACGCGTCGTTGGCCACGGGCGTCAAACGTGTCGTGGCCCTCTCGACCGACAAGGCTGCTGCCCCGATCAACCTCTACGGCGCCACCAAGCTTTGCTCGGACAAGCTTTTTACCGCCGCCAACAATATCCGCGGAAAGCGTGATCTCCGATTCAGCGTGGTCCGTTACGGAAACGTGATGGGAAGCAGGGGGTCGGTCATTCCATTCTTTCTGGAACGCCTCAAGACGGGGGTGTTGCCGATCACCGATCCGGCAATGACACGTTTCAACATTAGCCTGCAGGAGGGGGTTGACATGGTGATCTGGGCGCTTCAGTACATGCACGGCGGAGAAATCTTCGTGCCGAAAATCCCAAGCTACCGCATCACCGACTTGGCGCGGGCCATCGGTCCTGAATGCGAATATCCGGTCGTCGGAATTCGTCCCGGGGAAAAAATCCACGAGGAAATGATCACCGTGAGCGACAGTTTTAACACGGTGGATTTCGGGAAATATTTCGCCATTTTGCCATCCGCCGGCACTCATTCGGTCGAGAGCTATTGCACCGCATCCGGAGCCGTTCCCGCCGCGACGGGGCACTCCTACAACAGCGGTGACAACCCCGATTTTCTGACGGTCGAGCAACTAGAGCTAATGATTGCCGAGCAGGTTGTGAAAAAGGTTGATAGGAGCCAATGATCCCATACGGACGCCAGGATATCACCCAGGAAGACATCGACGCCGTCGTGGAGGTGCTGCGGTCGGACTACCTGACTCAGGGCCCGATGGTTCCAGCCTTCGAGGCGGGCGTTTCCCATGCATGCGGGACCGCGCATGCGGTGGCCGTCAACAGTGCGACATCGGCTCTGCATATCGCCTGTTTAGCTCTTGGGCTGGGACCTGGAGACTGGCTTTGGACGAGTCCGATCACGTTTGTCGCGTCCGCAAATTGCGCTCTCTATTGCGGTGCTCAAGTCGATTTCGTCGATATCGACCCTCGCACCTATAACATTTGCCCGCAGGAGTTGGAGCGCAAGCTCATCGAGGCAGAGCGCGAAGGCCGGCTTCCAAAAATTGTGGCGCCCGTCCACCTCTGCGGACAATCCTGCGATATGGCCGCTATCCATGCTTTGGCGCAACGCTTCGGGTTCAAAATTATCGAAGACGCCTCCCACGCCATTGGCGGAAGATACAATGGCGGGCCCGTAGGTAACTGCCGTTACAGCGATATCACGGTTTTCAGCTTTCACCCCGTCAAGATCATCACAACCGGCGAAGGAGGGATGGCCCTCACAAACGATCCGGGCCTGTCCGAGCGCATGGCCCTCCTGCGCAGTCACGGGATCACCCGTGACGCGGGAAAAATGACGCACGCTTCCGACGGCCCGTGGTATTACCAGCAGGTTGATCTCGGTTTTAACTACCGCATGACGGATCTCCAGGCGGCACTTGGCATCAGCCAGATGGGTCGTCTGGATGCCTACGTGGCAAAAAGGAACAAGATCGCCGCCCGATACAATGAGATGATTGAGGGTTTGCCACTGACCGTGCCGTGGATCGCCCCCGATGTTTTTTCCGCATTTCATCTGTATGTCATCTGCCTGGACAGCGACCGGTCACCCTGCACGCATTCACAGCTTTTCGGAGCCCTGCACCGGACGGGAATCGGCGTCAATCTTCACTATATTCCTGTTTATAGGCAGCCCTATTATGCGAACATGGGATTCGAGGCAGGTTACTGCCCCCAGGCAGAACGCTACTACAGCGAAGCCGTCAGCCTGCCGATGTATGCCACACTCTCAGAAGGCCAGCAGGATATGGTTGTCAGGACATTAAAAAGCAACCTTGAAGGGTGAAAATTGCTCTCGGGACAGTTCAGTTCGGGATGCGCTATGGCATCGCCAATACGGGGGGGCAGACCTCGCCGGATGAGGTCGGGGAGATACTGGCCTATGCCCGCAGCCAAGGGGTCGATACTTTGGATACGGCGATTGGCTACGGCGAGAGCGAGGCGGTGCTGGGCGGGCATGCGCTGAACGGCTGGAAAGTCATCTCTAAAATCGGATCTGTTCCAACGGACTGCAAGGATACCGCCGCCTGGGTGAAGGAGCGGATTCTTGGCTCCCTGTCCCGCCTGCGAATTCCGGCACTTTACGCCTTGCTGCTTCACTCCCCCCGTCAGCTTCTGGAAGCGAAGGGTGACGAGATTTACTCCGCTTTAAATTCGGCCAAAGAGGAGGGGATTATCGGGAAATTTGGCGTTTCCATCTATAACCCCCGTGAACTCGATATGTTAGTGGACCGATATCCGTTCGGAATTGTTCAGGCACCCTTCAACATCCTTGACCACCGGTTGGTTGACTCGGGTTGGATGGGCCGCCTGCAAGCGGCCGGAGTCGAGATTCATGTGCGATCCCTCTTCCTGCAGGGGCTCCTGCTGATGAGCGAATCGGAGCGACCAAAAACATTTCTACGGTGGAAGAACCTCTGGACGGCCTGGTCGGCCTGGTTGGAGCAAACTCACCAGAGCGCCCTCGAAGCCTGTCTGCGCTTTGTCTTGGCACATCCTGAAATTAACCGGGCGGTGGTCGGGGTGGATAGCCTGAAGCAGATTCAAGAAATCTGTGCGGCGACCTCCGGAGAAGCCCCCTCGGTCCCTTCCTCAATTCGATCTGACGATGAGGAATTGTTGAACCCCTCTTGCTGGTCCAATCTATGAAAGTTGTCGGAATCGTTCAAGCCCGCATGGGGTCGACCCGGTTTCCGGGAAAGGTGATGCAGCCGATCCATGGCGTTCCCATGATCGAGCTTCTCCTCCGCCGGTTGGCCACCTCTCGGACGCTTGACAAAATTCTCCTCGCGACTTCCGTGGATCCGTGCAACAAGCCCCTGGCCGAACATGCGCATAGCTTGGGATACGTCTGCTATCAAGGCAGTGAAAATGATGTCTTGGACCGGTATTACCAGGCCGCCAAACTATCTTCGGCGGATGTCGTTGTCCGGATCACCGGCGACTGTCCCTTGGTCGATCCGGCGCTCGTTGATGAAGTTGTCCGCGGCTTCCTGGCGGCAAAAGTTGACTATTTCAGTAACGTCGCCCCGCCGACCTATCCCGATGGACTCGATATTGAGGTCTTTAGCTTTGCGGCCCTCGAAAGAGCTTCCCGCGAAGCCTCGAAGAGTCTCGATCGCGAACATGTCACTCCCTACCTGCGTGAAGGCCCCTCGTTTGCGCGCTCATCAATACAGAACAACGAGGATCTTTCGAGCCTGCGCTGGACCGTTGATGAACCTGCGGATCTGGAGGTGGTCGCAAGAATCTTCGCTCATTTCTCTCCGGATATCTATTTCGCATGGCAAAGCGTGCTCAACTTGCAAAAAAACCACCCGGAAATTTTTCAAGCGAACCGGAACATTGCCCGCAACGAGGGGATGACGATTGGCACCGGGCAAAAGCTCTGGGAACGAGCCAAACGCGTCATCCCCGGAGGGAATATGCTGCTTTCCAAGCGCCCCGAAATGTTTCTTCCCGGGCAGTGGCCTGCGTATTTCAGCAAAGCCAAAGGCTGCAGGGTCTGGGATCTGGACGGCAAAGAATACATCGACATGTCCATCATGGGCATCGGCACCAATATTCTCGGCTACGGTCATCCGGAAGTGGACGATGCTGTCAGGAAGACCGTGGATGCCGGAAATATGTCCACTCTGAATTGCCCGGAGGAAGTCTATCTGATCGAGAAGCTGATCGAGATCCATCCGTGGGCCGACATGGGACGGCTCGCCCGCTCTGGAGGTGAAGCCAATGCTATCGCCATCCGCATCGCCCGCGCTGCGACGGGCAAAGACAAGGTGGCCATCTGCGGCTACCACGGTTGGCACGACTGGTATCTCTCGGCAAACCTGGGGGATGACGAAAATCTCGCAGGTCACCTCCTCCCGGGTCTCGATGCCAGAGGAGTTCCTCAAAACTTGCGGGGCACGGTATTTCCCTTCAACTATAATAACTTTGCAGAATTGGAGGCGCTGGTGAACGCCCATGACATCGGCGTCATCAAGATGGAGGTTGTCAGGAACATGGGGCCCGAGGACAACTTCCTGCAGAAGGTCCGGGACTTGGCAACAGCACGGGGGATTGTTCTCATTTTCGATGAATGCACCTCCGGATTCCGGGAAACATTCGGCGGGCTGCACAAAAAGTTCGGCGTCGAGCCCGATATGGCCATGTTCGGAAAGGCGCTCGGCAACGGCTACGCGATCACCGCCACCATTGGAAAACGTGCGATCATGGAAGCTGCCCAATCCACCTTCATTTCCAGCACATTTTGGACCGAGCGGATAGGCCCAACTGCTGCCCTCAAAACACTGGAGGTCATGAAGAGGGAAAAATCCTGGGAGACGATCACCCGCACCGGTCTGGGAATCCGCGCGAAATGGCAGGAGATGGCGGACAAACACAGTCTTGCGCTGGATCACTGGGGCCTTCCGGCGCTCACCGGCTTTACAATCAAGAGCCCGAACTCTCTGGCCTACAAAACGCTCATCACCCAGAAAATGCTCGCCAAAGGCTTTCTTGTCGGTAACAGCGTCTATGTCTGCACCGAGCACACGCCGGAGGTGCTCGACCTATACTTCGATAGTCTGGACCCGGTATTCCGCCTCATCCGGGAGTGCGAGGAGGGGCGAAATATCCTGGATTTGTTGGAAGGACCGGTCTGCCACGGCGGGTTCAAGCGCCTAAACTGAACCGGATGCACATCGCCTTCCGTGTTGACGCTTCCCGCCAGATCGGCACCGGCCACTTCATGCGGTGTCTCACCCTGGCGGATGCATTGAAGGAACGTGGTGCTTCCTCGGGATTTCTCTCCCGGAATCTGCCGAAACATCTGCGAGGACTGCTGGATCTAAGGGGGCACGCTCTCCTCCCGCTAGCTCCAGGCGACGACGCTCCCGACGGTGATTTGCTTCACTCCACGTGGCTGGGAACCTCACAGCAAGCGGACGCCCAGAACTGCCTCGGAGCGCTTCGCGAAATGCGCTGCGACTGGCTCGTCGTTGACCACTACGCGCTCGATGGTCGCTGGGAAACCCCGCTCCGCCAAAAGGCGGATAAAATTTTTGCCATCGATGATATTGCCGATCGCAACCACGACTGCGACCTTCTGCTGGATCAGAATTATTACGCGGACATGCACGGGCGCTACCGAGAACGATTGCCAAAATCCTGCACTCCCCTTCTAGGGCCAAAATATGCTATTCTCCGCAAAGAATTCATCAACCTCCATGCCAACTCTAGGCCTCGTCCGGGACATGTCGAGCGAGTGTTTATTTTCCTCGGCGGCGTGGATTTAGACAATTATACAGGCGTCGTCATGCGAGCGCTTGATAACTTTCGGCGCAAAAACCTGTCTGTGGACATTGTGCTAGGGGCCCAGCATCCCTGCAGAAAAGAGATTTGTGGTGAATGCGAGCGAAAACAGTATTCGGTGCATGTCCAGACTGACCGAATTGGAGAACTGATGAAAGCGGCGGATCTGGGGATAGGGGCGGGAGGCTCATCAACATGGGAGAGATGCGCTGTGGGTCTTCCCACTCTCGTCGTCGCTGTCGCCGCAAACCAGATTCCTACGGCCATTGACACGGCAAAGATCGGCGCGACAAATTATGCGGGCTGCGCCGGCGATGTCTCTGCAGAGTTGCTGGCACAGGAAATTGACCGATCTTTTGATTCGTCCTGGATTAATCGCGCCTCTAGGTTTTGCCTTGATCTCGTCGATGCCCTTGGCGTCCAGCGAATTCTAGAACAAATGAAATGCTATGAGTGAAGACCCCATCTTGAATCATTGGAACCAGCGCGCGGCGCTTGCGGAGAAATCCGGCAGCGACGACGTTATCGCCAAGGAGATCGAAACGAATGCGATTTCCAACCATATCCGGGATGGGATGGTCGTGGCGGAATTTGGCTGCGGGAACGCGGCGACGGCTGTCAATTTGCGAGCCCGGCATGACATCGAACTTTATTGCTTTGATTTTTCTCCAGCGATGATCGAGTTGGCTAAGGCTCGGGTCGAGCAAGCCGGGATGACGAAGCATATCCACTTGGAGGTGTGCGATATTAGAAAAGAGCCAAAACAGCCACTAAATTTTGACGCCATATATACCGAGCGGATGATTATCAATCTGCCAGACTGGAATACGCAGGCGAATGCAATTAGATATCTTACAAGAAACCTCAAATCCGGCGGGACATATCTCATGTGTGAAAACAGCGCCAATGGCCTTGATGAGCTGAATGCGCTACGTGCTTCGGTCGGGCTTGAGCCCATTGCTCCTCCCTGGCATAACTTATATCTGATAGACGAACTCGTAGCCTCGCTTGAGTCACCTGAAGCAGAGCTTGTCGATGTCGAGATGTTCAGCGCGACCTACTATTTCTTAAGTCGAGTTGTTAATGCATCCCTGGCCGCCCGCGAGGGGAAGTCTCCATCATATGATGCCCCGGTCAACAGTCTGGCCCTTCGACTGCCTCCCATGGGCCAATGCGCGCAAGGCAAACTGTGGGTCTTTCGCAAAATCCATGCCTGAGCACAATTTTATGGGTGGATTCCTGCTCTCGGGCCGCCGCGTTGGAGCCGGCAACCCTCCGTTTGTCATCGCGGAGATGTCTGGCAACCACAACCAGTCCCTTGAAAGGGCTCTGGAGATTGTTGAAGCCGCTGCGCGGACGGGCGCGCACGCCATCAAGATCCAGACTTACACGCCTGACACGATGACGATCGATCTCGACGAGCGGGAATTTCACATCGGTGACCCCGACAGCCTGTGGGCGGGCGAGTCGCTTTATAATCTCTACAAGAAAGCCTATACGCCGTGGGAGTGGCACGCTCCGATTTTTGCTCACGCCCGAGAGCTGGGAATCATTCCATTCAGCTCGCCCTTTGACGAGACGGCCGTCTCATTTCTGGAGGAGTTGGAAGCGCCGTGCTATAAGATCGCATCATTTGAGAATACCGACATTCCGCTAATCCAGTGTGCGGCTTCCACGGGCAAACCGCTTATCATATCAACAGGCATGGCGACTGCGGAGGAGCTGGACGATACCGTCCGTGCGGCGCGGCAGGCCGGGTGCCAAGACCTCATCCTCCTGAAATGCACAAGCACCTACCCGGCCGAGGCTTTGAACACCAATCTGAATACGATCCCTGACTTGTGCAGTCGGTTCGGCTGCGAGGCAGGAATCTCCGATCACACGATGGGGATCGGTGTATCGGTGACCGCTGTCGCTCTGGGAGCCTCAGTAATCGAGAAGCATTTTACGCTCAACCGGGCAGATGGTGGCGTAGACAGCGCGTTTTCGATGGAACCGGACGAGATGTCACAGCTTGTTGCGGAGGCAAACCGTGCGTGGCAAGCTCTAGGAATGGTGAGTTATGGGCCGACCGAAGCAGAAAAACAATCCCTCCAATACCGCCGCTCGCTTTATGTCGTCAAGGACATGAAAGAGGGTGAGATTTTCACAAAAGTAAATGTCCGGGCGATCCGCCCGGGGCTGGGGCTGCCGCCAAAGTTTCTGGAAAGACTACTCGGGAAAAAGGCCACAGGCGCTATCAAGCGCGGCACGGCGCTTGCTCTCGGAATGGTCGCGTGGGAAAGCGGTTCGCTTGCCGAAGAAGTGCCGATAACCGGAGGACAGGGAAACTAACAATTATGAATGAACTGACACGCTGTAGCAAATGTGTGCTACCGGAGACGCACGAGACGATCCATTTTGATGATAAGGGAGTTTGCAGCGTCTGCCGCCAGCAAGAGCACAAGCAGGACCAGGTCAACTGGCCGGAAAGAAAGAAGGATCTCGATCACCTCATAGAGCAATACCGAGGCAAATATGATTACGATTGTCTCGTACCGTTCAGCGGCGGGAAGGACAGCACATGGACGCTCTATTACCTGATGAAGGAATACGGCATCAAGCCGTTGGTGGTCCGTTTCGACCACGGGTTCCTGCGTCCCAACCTTCATGAGAACACGACCAAAGTTCTCCGGCACCTCGGGGCGGACTTCTTGACATTTACCCCGAACTGGAAGGTGGTTCAGAAGCTCATGCTCCAGGCCTTTCTGGAGAAGGGAGACTTCTGCTGGCACTGCCATACGGGCATCTTCTCCTACCCGATGTGGGTGGCTCTCCGCTACAATGTTCCCCTCATATTCTGGGGCGAACCCTCCGCCGAATACACCTCCTACTACAGCTATGACACTCCGGAGGAGGTTGATGAGAAGCGGTTCAACCGATATGTTAATCTCGGAATCAACGCGGAGGACATGTTTGTGCGTTTGAATGGGCGGGTCGAGATGCGGGATCTGAAACCATTCAGCTATCCTCCTCTCAAGGAGCTCCGGAAGATCGGCTACCGGTCGGTCTGCCTCGGCTCATACATCCAGTGGGATGTGAAGGTTCAGTCGAAGATCATCATGGACGAACTCGCATGGAAAGGCGACGAGGTCGAGAATGTCCCGCCCGGCTACAACTACGAGAAGATCGAGTGCTACATGCAGGGCGTCCGTGATTACATCAAATACATCAAGCGCGGTTACACCCGTCCCGCCCACCTCGCAACCATCGACATCCGGAACGGCCGGATGACCCGTGAGGAGGGGATGGAGATGGTGGAGCAATATGAAGGGAAACGGCCGCCCAGCCTTGATCTTTTCCTGAAATTCGTCGGCCTGACGGAAGAGGAATTCCATTCCATCGCCATGTCGCACATGGTCTCGCCCTACCAGCATGATCCATCAAAGATCACACCCGGAAAGAAGCTCCATGACTTTGACGAATGGAGCCAGGAGGGTGCGATGCCGCGGGATGAGGCGCTAAAGCAGATTGCCAGCCGAAACGCACCGGACGTCCAATCGGAATTGAAGCCGGAGTGATCGGAATCGTCCATTGCGGCTCCGGAAACATTGCCTCGGTGGCCAATGCGGTAGACCATCTCGGCGGAGATGCGGTAGTGATCAAATCTCCCTGTGAGTTGGACGATTGTTCGAGCGTGATCCTTCCCGGCGTCGGTTCGTTTTTTGACGTCATGGGAAAGCTCCGGCAGGAGGGCTTCGAGGCAGCCTTGCAGAGAAACGTGGTGGAGCGCAGGAAGCCGACGCTCGGGATCTGTATTGGAATGCAGTTGATGGCGGCGCTCGGGACCGAGGGGGGGCAATGCGGCGGCCTGGGTTGGTTCGGAGGCACCGTGGAAAAGCTCCATTCCGAAACCCCCTCGGATCGCATCCCGCATGTCGGGTGGAACCAAGTCCTTCTCCGCCAGCCGCATGCTCTTCTCAATGGAGTGCCCGAGCAGGCCGACTTTTACTTTGTTCACAGCTACACGATCAGAATGGAAGCGTCTGCCGATGTCATCGCCATGTGTGACTATGCCGACGGTGTCACCGCCATTGTTGGAAGGGACAATATTTTTGCCACGCAATTTCATCCGGAGAAAAGCCAGGATTACGGCCTGAGGATTCTGGAGAACTTTCTGGATTGGCATCCGTAGCCATGCTCAAACGCAGACTGATTCCCAAGTTGCAGCTCAAGCGGGCCGCGACGGATGGCCGCTACGAATTGGTCACAACGATCGCGTTCGACAAGATGTTGAAGATCGGTGAGCCGATCTCCCAGGCGAAGATCTATCAGGCCCAAAACGTCGACGAGTTGATTTTCGTGGATTTGGATTCCGCCGGACCAAGTCCGGAACTTACTGCTCTGGTCCAGCGGACGACGCAGAATATTTTTATGCCGATCACCATCGGCGGTGGTGTGCGGACAGTTGAGGATTTCCATGTCCTGCTGTCCAGTGGGGCGGATAAGGTGGGCATCAATGCTGCTGCGGTGAGTGATCCCCGCCTCATCTCCGACGCAGCCCGCATTTTCGGCGCCCAATGCGTGGTCGTGAGTATGGAC
>Ga0194052_1000760_pt1 | contig 19827 bp, 18 predicted proteins | sample SepL226m_MetaG_FD_160117 | JGI IMG/M metagenome (GOLD analysis project Ga0194052, IMG submission 160117) | Anoxic zone freshwater microbial communities from boreal shield lake in IISD Experimental Lakes Area, Ontario, Canada - Sep2016-L227-6m | ecosystem: Environmental > Aquatic > Freshwater >...
TCCAGGACCGCCACACAGCTGTTGGTGGTGCCGAGATCGATGCCAATGATTCTGCTCATGGGATTCCTCCTGTTCTCAGTGAGTATAGAGGAAGGAACCGGCTCGTCAAGCACATCTTCTAAATTACACTCATATTTTCTTCTTTGTTCACATCCAGTTCTGATTGGATATGCTGATACCCATGGTCCTCCGTCCCTGCCCCACCTGCCGCACCCCCACCTCCTGGGAGGGGAATGCCTTCAAGCCCTTCTGCTCGGAGCGCTGCCGCATTCAGGATCTGGGTGCCTGGTCCAGCGAGAGCTATCGCATCCCCGAGAAGCCCCAGGAAGAGGGTGGCGAAGGCTGGAGCGGCGAGGTCGAGGGCGGCTAGGCCCTAGAACAGCCAGAGGTGCTCGGCGGGGATCTCCACCAGGCGCTCCCCGGGGGGCAGGGCCACTGGTCCATAGCCCCGCAGGGTGGTGCCCCCCAGGTCGAAGAGGTACTCCCAGGCATGGCCCAGGTAGACCGAGGCCCGGAGCGGGATGCGCAAGACGTTCGGCCCCGGGGCGTCCACCAGGCGGATCTTCTCCAGGCGGATGACGCCGGTCGCAGCCTCACCGGCCCCGCGTGGCGTGCGCAGGCGCCCCTGGAGGGACCAGCCCTCCCCTTCGAGCTGGGCCTGGGCACCGCTCACACTCCCAAGGCGGCCAGTCAGTGCATTGTTGGCCCCCATGAACTCGGCGACAAAGAGGCTGTCGGGCTCTCCATAGAGCTGCTGGGGTGTGCCCGCCTGCTCGATCAAGCCTTCCCGCAGCAGCACCACCTGGTCCGCCATGGCCATGGCCTCGGCCTGGTCGTGGGTGACGCAGACCGCCGACAGGTCGAGGTCGATGATCAGCTGCCGCAGCCAGATGCGGGCCTCCTCCCGGAGCTTGGCGTCCAGGTTGGAGAGGGGCTCATCCAGCAGGATCACCCGGGGCTTGTAGACCAGGGACCGGGCCAGAGCCACCCGCTGCTGCTGGCCACCGGAGAGCTGATGGGGGTGGCGCTGCCCCAGGTCACCCAGGCCCAGGTCCGTCAGCACCTCGGCCACCCGGGTCTGGATCTCGTCTGCAGGCACCTTCCGCAGCTTCAGCCCATAGGCCACGTTCTGGAAGACCGTGCGGTGGGGCCACAGGGCGTAGGACTGGAAGACGAAGCCGAGGCTGCGCTTCTCGGCAGGAACATCCACCTTGGCGGCCCCATCGAACACGGTCTGGTCGCCGATGCGGATGGCCCCCTGGCCTGGCAGCTCCAGGCCGGCGATGGCCCGCAGCAGGGTGGTCTTGCCGCTGCCCGAGGGGCCCAGCAGGGCCACGATCTCACCCCGCTTCACCTCGAGGCCGACGCCCTTGAGGATGGGGTTCTGGCCGAGGGTGACGTGGAGGTCCTGGACGCTCAGTTCGATGTCAGTCATGCAGCTTCACTCCATAGCGCAGGGCGATCCCCATCCCCGCACTGACCAGCAGGATGTTGATGAAGGAGAGGGCCGAGATGATGTCGATGGCGCCCGCGCCCCAGAGGGACACCATCAGCGAGCCAATGACCTCGGTGCCGGGGCCCAGCAGATAGACACCGGTGGAGTACTCCCGCTCGAAGATCATGAAGATCATCAGCCAGCTGGCCAGCAGGCCGTAGCGGATCAGGGGCACGGTGATGTGGCGGTTCACCTGCCCGGGGCTGGCGCCGGTGACCCGGGCGGACTCTTCCAGCTCCGGCCCCACCTGAAGCAGGGAGGTGCTGATGAGCCGCATGCCATAGGCCAGCCACACCACGGTGTAGGCCAGCCAGAGACTCAGGAGGGTCTTGCGGAAGGGGACCAGGGGCGGGAAGAACAGGAAGACCCACAGGAAGGCCAGACCTGCCAGGAGGCCCGGGATGGCCCGGGGGGTCATGACGGTGTAGTCCAGGAGCCGTGTCCAGCCATTGTTCTTCCGGTGAGAAGAGAGGCCGATGAAGGCGAAGCAGAGCACCGAGAGACCGCCGCCGATGACCCCCAGCAGCACCGTGTTGACCACGCCCCGCATGAGGTTCGTCTGCTCGAAGACCGCCTTGAAGTTCTCCAGGGTGAAGGCCTCGCGGAAGGTGACGCCCTCGCCCCAGTTGGTGACGAAGGCCCGAAAGATCACACCCGAAACCGGGATGACCACCGTCAGGGCCAGCCAGACCAGCACCACCACCGCCGCCACCCAGCGCCAACCGCCCAGGGGCAGGGGCCGCTGGCGAGAGCCCTTGCCTTTGAGGGTGATGTACTTGTGGGCGTTCCTCAGCAGGAAGCGCTGGGACAGCACCATGGGCACGGTGATGCCGACGATGCACATGGCCACCGCCGCCATCAGGTGGTAGGAGGGCACGCCCAGCTTGTTGGTGAGCTTGTAGAGGTAAGTGGCCAGCACCAGGTGGCCCTCGGGATCGCCCAGCACCAGGGCCAAGCCGAAGACCTGGAAGCCCAGGAAGAACACCAGCACCCCGCTGTAGAGCAGGGCTGGCATGACCATGGGCAGGCTGATGGTGGCGGCGACCTTGAGGGGCCCCGCCCCGGCCACCCGGGCCGCTTCCTCCACGTCGGAGCTGAGGCTCCGCAGGGCCGAGGCCGTGTAGAGGTACACATGGGGCACGTGGGACAGGCCGGCGATGAGGACGATGCTCGCCATGGAGTAGAGGTTCCAGGGCACGCTGCCCACGAGCCTCTCGACCCAAAGGGACACGAAGCCCACCGGGCCCACAGCCACGGTGTAGCCAAAGCAGAGGATCATGGGCGACACGAAGACCGGGATCAGCAGCAGGGGCTCAATCCAGGCCCGGCCCGGCAGGTCCGTGCGCACCATCAGGAAGGCCAGGAGGCCGCCCAGGGGCACCGAGATCAGGCCCATGCCGCAGGAGATGTAGAGGCTGTTCAGGAAGGACCGCTTGAAGTCCGGGTCCTCGAAGATGAAGCGGTAGGCGTCCAGGCCGAAGTGCTTCTGGAGCTGGAAGAACGGTGCGTCCAGGAAGCTCTGCCAGAGAAGCAGGCCGATGGGCAGGAAGACCACGACCGCCGTGAGGAGGATCACGGCGATCCGGGCCGGGGACATCTTCCGCATGGGCTACTTGACGGTGCCGAGGGCCTGCTGCCACTTCTTCAGGAAGTCGAGGCGCTTCTTCTGGTCCAGGAACTCCACGGTGTCCTGCCCGATGGGGATGGGCCGGGCCCCTGTGCCGAGCACCTTGGTGAGGTTGGCCAGGGTGGTCTCCCCCTTGATGTCGGCGCGGATGGAGAACAGGTCGGCCTTGTCCGAGATGACCTGCTGGCCCCGCGCCGAGAGGATGTAGTCCGCCCAGAGCTTGGCAGCGTTGGGATTCTTGGCGTGGCGGGAGATGAACATCACCCGGGACATCACCACCGTGTAGTCCGAGGGATAGAGGTAGCCGATGGAGGGGTCCTTCTTGGCCTTGAGGAAGGCATAGGACCCGATGATGTTGTAGCCCAGGAGGGCCTCCCCGCTGCTGACCTTCTCCATCATGGCCCCGGTGCTGGTGTAGACCTTCACGCCGGCCTTGCCCAGGGCACCGGCCATGTCCCAGAAGCCCTTGGGATTGTTCTTCAGGTCCTGGGTCAGGTAGGAGAAGCCCACCCCGCTGCGCTCGGGGTCGTAGGTGACCACCTTGCCCTTGAAGCGGGGGTTGGCCAGCACCCTGAGCAGGTCCGCATGGGACTGGGGGATCTCATCACCCTTGAGCAGGCGCTTGTTGTACAGGATGGAGATGGGCTCATAGGTGGTGCCCCAGGCCATGTCCTTCCAGAGGGCCCAGGTGGGGATGTTCTTCGCTTCCGGCGACTTGTAGGCCACCGCATGGCCGTCCATCACCAGCTTCACCTGCAGGTCCATGGCGGAGCTCCAGGTGACGTCGCCCGTGCCCCCACCGGCGGCTGCTTCGCTGATGTAGCGGTTGTACAGCTCGGTGCTGTTGAGGTCGTTGTACTCCACCTTGATGCCCGGGTAGAGAGCCTCGAAGTCCTTGACGATGGGCTCGGCGGACTTGCTGTCGGTGGTGGCGTAGACCACCAGCTTGCCCTCCTTGCGGCCCGCCTCCACGAGCTTCTGGTAGTCCGCCGGGTAGCCCGGGGGCACGGCTCCCAGCGGCACACTCAGGAGCAGCAGGGCGGCGACGGCGCGCAGGAAGGCTCGGACGGTGGCAGGGCTGGGCATGGGTTCCCCCTCTGGGACTGCGGGTTGGATTCCTCCATGGTTCCCGCATCCCGCCCTGTTTGCACCTGGGATTCTGGGGTGCTACTCAGCCCGATGGACTTTTTTCACCATGTAGCGGGGTCGGTCCCGGACCTCCTGGTAGATGCGGCCGATGTACTCCCCCAGCAGGCCGAAGGCGATGAACTGGCAGCCCACGAAGAAGAACAGGATGGCGAACAGGGTGAACACGCCCTGGGCCGTGCCTTCCGGGTGCAGGAAGCGGTAGATCACCAGGCCCAGGAAGAGCAGGAACCCGAAGACGGCGGTCACCACCCCGAACACGCTGAGCATCTGGAGGGGCAGGAGGCTGAAGCTGGTGAGGAGGTCGAACTGGAGGTTGATGAGCTTCCAGACACCGTACTTGCTGGTCCCGGCGGACCGCTCGGCGTGGGCCACCGGCACCTCGGTGATGCGCTTGGCGAAGCTGTTGGCCAGGGCCGGGATGAAGCTGGACCGCTCTTTGCACAGGAGCATGGCGTCCACCACCTCCCGGCTGTAGGCCCGCAGCATGCAGCCGTAGTCGTGCAGCACCACCCCGGTGGTCTTGCGGGTGACGGCGTTGACGATCTTGCTGGGCATGGTGCGGAAGAAGCTGTCGTTGTCCTGGCGGCCCTGCCGCCAGCCCCCCACCACGTCGTAGCCCTCATCCACCTTGGCCACCAGCTTGGGGATCTCCTCGGGCGGGTTCTGGAGGTCCGCATCCAGGGTCACGATGACCCGGCCCCGGACCTCGGCGAAGGCCCCGAAGATGGCGCTGTGCTGGCCGTAGTTCCGGTTGAACTCCACCACCTGGATCCGGGGTTCCTTGGCCGCGAGGGCGATGAGCAGCTGCAGGCTGCGGTCCCGGCTGCCGTCGTCCGTGAAGATCACCTCCCAGCTCCGCTCGGGGGTGGCGAAGTGCTCTGCGAGCACCCGGTCCAGCCGCGCCCAGAGAGTCGGGATATTCTCCTCCTCGTTGTAGATGGGGATCACGACGCTGAGGAAAGGACTGGATTGGGGGGCCATGGGTACTCCGAGGCCCCATTCTAGTAGGATCGGAGCAGGTCGCGGCAGTTCAGAGCGCTGCCGCACCCATCCCGTCCCCGGAGCCCCCCATGTCCGAACCCAAGATTCTGCTGGTGGAAGATGAGCTCAGTCTGGCTGAGGGCATCAAGCTCAACCTCGAGCTGGAGGGCCTGGGCTGCACCTGGATCTCCCGGGGCGACCTGGCCCTGAAGCAGATCCTGGCCGAGACCTACGACCTGGTGATCCTCGACGTCATGCTGCCCGGCGTGGACGGCTACACCGTCTGCCAGAAGGTGCGGGAGGCCAAGAACCACACGCCGATCCTGTTCCTCACCGCCAAGAACACGGACGATGACCGGGTCCACGGCTTCGAGACCGGGGGCGACGACTACCTGGGCAAGCCCTTCCAGGTGAAGGAGCTGCTCCTCCGGATCCGGGCCATCCTGCGCCGGGAGTCCTGGTACCGCAACCGGGACACCAACCGCCGCCAGACCTTCGGCACCTACTGGGTGGACTTCGACAACTTCTGTGGAGAAGGCCCGGCAGGTCCGTTCCAGCTGGGTGTCAAAGAGTCCATGATCCTCAAGCTGCTCATGGAGCGGCCGGGGCAGGTCGTGAGCCGGACCGACATCCTGGACAAGGTCTGGGGTGAGGACGCCTACCCCACCAGCCGCACCGTGGACAACTTCATCGTGCGCATCCGGCGGGTCATGGAAGACGATCCCCACCACCCGCGCTGGGTGCACACCCTGCGGAGCGTGGGCTACCAGTTCGACCCCGAAGGCCGCCAGCGGAAGGGGGAGGAGTAGTCCCCCTCGGCGGTCACTCCGTGGGTGGGGTTCCCACCAAGAGCTCCAGGCTCACCCGGAGCTGCTTCAGGTCAAAGGGCTTGCCCAGGACAGGCAGGCGGTTGGACTCAAGAAAGGTGCGGGTGTCCGCATCGAAGGCGTCCCCGGTGGTGAACAGGATGCGCCCCGCCATGGCCGGCTGGTGGTCCTTCAGCCAGGCATAGAACTCGAACCCGGACAGCCCCGGCATTCGGATATCCGACACGATGAGGTCGAACTGCCGGGAGCCCAGACAGTCGATGGCTTCCTTGCCGCCAGGGCAGGCCTCCACGTCCATTCCCCAGAGGCCCAGGGCATCCGCCAAGCACTCCAGCAGGATGGGCTCGTCATCCACCACCAAGGCTTTGTAGCCCACCAGGCTGGGGGGCGCCGGGGCGGGTGCTGAGGCCTTGAGGGGCACCTCGAGCAGCACGGCATTGCCCATGCCCTCCTGGCTGCGCACGGTGAGGCGACCGCCGTGCTGCTGAAGAATGATGTCGGCGATGGGCATCCCCAGGCTGTCGGTTGAGCTGGCGGCACTGGGATCCAGGAGCCCCCGCTGGCCCGCTTCGGACATGGGGGAGCCCGTGTCCTGGACAGCGATCTGCAGGGTGCCCTCCGCCAGCCGGGTGCCCACCCGGAGGCGCTTGGAGGCACTCATGGCCATGGCTTGCACCCCATTCAACATCACATTGACCAGGGCCTGCACCATGAGGGCCGGGTCGACGCTGGTCTCGGGCAGGGAGGGCTCGAGGTTCATCTCGATCGAGACCCCCAGGCGCTCAGCTCCAGGCCCCACGAGCGTGGCGGCCTCCTCCACCAGCCGGTTCAGCTGGGCGGGAACCCCCCGGGGCGCCGGCGGACTGAGCACGGTCTGGAGGGGGCGAAGGAGGGTCTGGACCCCCTCGGCAGCTGCAGTCAGGCGGACCAGTTGGGCCGCCAGCCGGGGCTCCAGAGGGGCATCGGACAGCAGGCGCGACTCAAGGAGCACGGGGGTCAGCCGGTTGGCCACCTCGTGGAACAGGGCTGGGACCAAGCGGCCCAGGGACTCCTGCTTCTGGGAGCGCACGAGCCGTTCCTCCAGGTCCCGCTGCTCCGTCAGGTCCCGCACCAGGGCGGAGAAGGCGAGGATCCGGTCATCGTTGGCCCGCACCGGCGCGTAGGTGATGCTGGCGGGAAAAGCGACCCCCCCCTTCCGGAGGCGGGTGGTGGCCACGCTCCGCAGGACCTGCCCCCGCGCCAACTGCTGCGCCACCTGATCCGTCTCCCGCAGGAGGTTGTCCGGCGTCAGCTGGGACATGTTCCGGCCCACAATCTCCGGCCTGGAGTACCCGAAGATGCGCTCTGCAGCCACGTTCCAGGTCAGGATCTTGCCGTCGGCAGAGTAGCTGATGAGGGCCTCGCCGATGTTCTGGACCAGCCCCTCCATGTAGCGCCGCGTCTTGAGGTTGTCTTGGTTGGCCCGCTCCAGCTGCCCCGCCAGCAGGCTGAGCTCCTGGTTCTTCTTCTCCAGGGTCTCCTTGGTCTGCTTCAGCTCGGAGTAGAGGCGGGCGGTCTCCATGCTGGACTTGAGGGCATCCTCCAGGAGCTCCTCGGGGTCCGCCGCCTTGCCTGGCTGCAGGTCGGCTGTGCTGACGTTGCTATGCCTGATGACGGTGGTGTCGGCCCGGGGACCCTCTGGGTTATCTTCTGCCGCAGGCCCCTGCATGCTGGCGCGCACATTGGACTCGATGAGGTTCAGCATCTCGTCGAAGTCCTTGATCTTCTTGTCCAGGTGGTACTTGCGGAACGTGTGGCCCACGGTCTCCCGGGTGATCGCCACGAAGGTCTCCAGGACCCCGGCACCCTCGCAGGCCACAGACTCGAAGTAGGGGACGCTCCGGAAGTTGAGCCTCCGGTTCATGACCCCTACGGCCATGGCGTCCTCCAGGTCCCGCTTGTTGTACTGCAGGACAAAGGGGATCTGCTTGATGTTCAGGCGATTGGCGTTGAGGTTGTGGTAGAGGTTCGACAGGGAGTCCACGTTTTCCTGCATCTTGGACTCGCTGGAATCCGCCACGAACACGACCCCGTCTGCCCCCCCCAGGACCACCCGTCGACTGGCGTCGTACTGGACCTGGCCCGGCACGGTGTAGACCTGCAGGTGGATGGCATTGCCGTAGATGTAGCCCAGGTTGATGGGCAGAAGATCAAAGAAGAGGGTCCGGTCCTCCTGGGTGTTGACGGAGAACATCTCTCCTCGCTGGGTGTCTCGGCACCGGGCGTGGAGGGACTGCAGATTGGTGGTCTTGCCCGAGAGACCCGGCCCGTAATAGACCAGTTTGAGTAGGATCTCGTTGGCTCGGGTGTTGAACTGGACCATTGGATATGCCGAATTTTCCTTAGCAATGAGCCTATCACGGCAGGCCCTACAGGGGGCCCGCCTCACCCATCTCTACGGCAGGCCCCGTGTTAGCATGACCTTTCTCCTAGATAGAGGTTTCTGCTGCAATGAGCATCCCAATCCACGTCGCCATAATAATGGACGGCAACGGCCGTTGGGCTGCGCAGCGGGGGTGGCCCCGGATCAAGGGGCACAAGGCGGGTGTCGTGGCAGTGGAGCGGATCCTGGAGGCGGCCTCGGACCAGGGCGTCCGCCACCTGAGCCTCTACGCCTTCTCCACCGAGAACTGGAAGCGCCCCCCCCAGGAAGTGGCTGCCCTCATGGCCCTCCTGCGGATGTACCTCCGCATGTTTGTCCATCAGCTGGCCCGCAAGGGCATCCGCTTTCAACACCTGGGTGATCTCTCGGGGATGCCCGCCGGCATCCAGACCGACATGCACACCCTTGAGGCAGCCACGGCAGCCAACACCGGCATGACCTTCCACCTAGCCGTGAACTACGGCTCCCGCCTGGAGCTGGCCGTGGCCGCCCGGCGCTGCGTGGAGGATGGCCTCCGCCCTGAGCAGGTGGACGAGGCCGCCCTGGGGGCCCGCCTCTGGACCGCCGGGGTGCCGGACGTGGACCTCCTGATCCGCACCAGCGGTGAGCACCGCATCTCGAACTTCCTGCTCTGGCAGTCCGCCTATGCAGAGCTCTACATGACCGACCTGCTCTGGCCTGATTTTGGTCCCGCAGAGCTGAAGGAGGCTCTCGAGGACTTTGCCCAACGTGAACGGCGCTTCGGGGGACTCTGATGGAACAGGCCGCACCCAAGATGGACCGCCAGAACCTCACCCTCCGTGTGGGTTCGGCCCTGGTCTTCGGGGTCTTCTTCTTCAGCCTCCTCTGGCTGGGCGACCGCCCTTGGGCTCCCTGGGTCTACCTGGGCGCCATGGCCCTCGCCGCCGCCATGGGGGTCCGGGAGTTGACCCTCATGGCCCGGGTCCGGGGCTTCAACCCCTCCCTGGTCGCCGGGGTCCTGGCCACCTGGGGCTTCCTGGCCCACTTCACCCTGGCCACCCACAACCAGGATCCCCTGCCGCTCTGGCTGGTGATCACCGTGGCGGGCCTCCTGATCCACTTCGGGGCCCTCTTCTTCGACGAGAAGCTGGAGGAGGCTCTCCCCAGTCAGGCCATCACCTGGCTCGGCGCCCTCTACCTGGGCTTCGGGCTGGGCTTCCAGCAGAAGCTCTTCATGCTGGAGGGCACCCTCCCCAAGACCGGCAGCCGCCTCATCCTGGCCCTCTTCATCATCACGTGGTTCGGGGACACCCTCGCCTACTTCGTCGGCAGCACCTTCGGGCGCCACAAGCTGGCCCGCCGGGTCAGCCCCAAGAAGAGCTGGGAAGGCGCCGCTGGCAACCTGGCCGGCAACCTCCTGGGGGCCTTCCTCATGAAGGCCACGGTGTGCCCCGAGTGGTCCGGCGTGGATGTGGTGGCCCTGGGCCTGCTCCTGGGCACCGCGGGTCAGCTGGGCGACCTGGTGGAGAGCACCTGGAAGCGCAGCGCCGGCGTGAAGGACTCCCATGTGGGGATCGGCATCCCGGGTCACGGCGGCATCCTCGACCGGGTGGATAGCCTCGTCTTCGCCGCCCCCATCCTCTACGCCTACGTGCACTTCGTCCATGGCTTCAACTAGGTGCGCCACCTCGCGATTCTCGGGAGCACGGGCTCCATTGGCACCGCCACGCTGGGGGTGGTGGCGGCCCATCCTGAGCGGCTGGCGGTGGTGGCCCTGGCGGCGGGACGCAACCGGGACCTGCTGAAGGCCCAGTGCGAGACCTTCCGCCCCCGCTGTGTGTCCGTGGGCTCGCAGGCGGATGCGCACTGGCTGCGGGGAGAGCTCTCCTACCGGCCGGACCTGCACTGGGGGCCTGAGGGCCTCCTGGCCTGCGCCCTCCACCCGGACGCCGACACCGTGGTGGCGGCCATCGTGGGGAGCGCCGGGCTGGAGAGCACCGAGGCCGCCCTCCGGGGGGGTCGGCGGGTCTGCCTCGCCAACAAGGAGTCCCTGGTGGTGGGCGGGGTCCTCATGCACGAGGCCGCCCGGGCCGGCGGCGGGGAGCTGCTGCCCGTGGACAGCGAGCACGCGGCCCTGCATCAGCTGCTGGCGGACCGCGACCCCGCCACGGTCCGCGAGGTCCGCATCACCGCCAGCGGTGGCCCCTTCCGGGACTGGCCCCTGGCCCGCATCCAGGCCGCCACCGTGGCCGAGGCCCTCAACCACCCCACCTGGAAGATGGGGCCCAAGATCACCATCGACAGCGCCACCCTCATGAACAAGGGGTTGGAGGTCATCGAGGCCTCGGTCCTGTTCGGCCTGACCCCGGACCAGGTAGCCGTCACCGTCCACCCCCAGAGTCAGGTCCACGCCATGGTGGGCTTCCACGACGGCAGCTACCACCTGCAGGCCTGCGCCAACGACATGAAGCTGCCCATCCAGTACTGCCTGCTCTACCCGGAGAAGCTGCCGGGACCGGTGGCACCCTACCCCTGGGACCAGCCCGGCACCTGGACCTTCGAGGCCCCTGACCTGCTGCGCTTCCCCTGCCTGGGCCTGGCCTTCGCGGCCCTCCGCGCCGGGGGTACAGCCCCCGCCATCCTCAATGCTGCCAACGAGGTGGCCGTGGCCGCCTTCCTGGAGGGCCGCCTCGGCTTCTGGGACATCCAGGCCTGCAACAGCGAAGCCCTCGCCCACCTCCCGGTCGCCCCTGTAGGCTCCCTCGTCCAAGTGCTGGATGCAGATCGGGCCGCAAGGCGTCATGCTGAAGGGTGGGTCCAAGCCCGGGCCTGACCTTTACGGATGTCCATGAAGCGCCTCCCTTTCGTCCTCTCTCTCGCCATGGTCTTCGTGGTGGCCCTCAAGCTGCCCGGCGCCGGCTTCTGGGGCCCCATCCTGATGCTGGGCGGGCTCATCTTTCTGCACGAGGGCGGTCACTTCCTGGCGGCCAAGCGCATGGGCATGCCTGTGGAGTCCTTCTCTCTGGGCTTCGGCCCGCGCCTCCTGGGCTTCCAGTGGCGGGAGACCGATGTCTGCCTGCGCCTCCTCCCCCTGGGCGGCTATGTGAAGCTGGCTGGCTTCAATCCCGAAGAGCCTGGGGCTGACGATCCCCACGGCTTCCTGAAGCAGCCCTACGGCAAGCGCATGCTCTTCTACAGCGGGGGCATCCTGGCCAACCTGCTCACTACCCTCGTCCTGTTCACCTTTGTGGGCGCTGATCAGGCCCGGGTGGTCAAGGTCCAGGAGTCCTGGACCGTCGTCGAGGTGGTCCCGGGAGGCGCCGCCGAACAGGGCGGCCTCAAGCCCGGCGACGAGCTGCGCGGCATTGGCAGCCTCCGCTTTCCCGGCTCCCTGTGGGAAGAGGCTGTGAGCTACATCCAGGCCCATCCCGGCGAGTCCGTGCTGTTCTCCATCACCCGGGAAGGCAAGCCCCTGGAGCTGCCCCTCACCCCGCGCCTGGATGGGGGCAAGGGGCGCCTGGGCTTCATGCCCGTGCCTGTGCCCCTCGCCCTGGAGCGCCGGGCCTACCGCCCTGGGGACTTCTTGGAGGGCGGCCGCTATGCCGTGCTCAAGTCCTGGCAGCTGAGTGGCCAGGTCTTCGGCTTCCTGCGCAAGCTGGTCACCTTCCAGGCCCGCAGCGCCGAGGTGTCCGGGCCCATCGGCATCATCCGCCAGGGCAGCCGCGCCGCCAAGACCGGCTGGGATGTCTTCCTGTTCATGTGTGGTGCCATCAGCCTGCAGCTGGCCATTCTCAATGCCCTGCCCATCCCGGCCCTGGACGGCGGCCACATGGCCATGCTGACCTTCGAGCGGCTGCGCCGGAAGGACCTCACCATCGAGCTGAAGGAAAAGATCCTCACGGCGGGCTTCCTGCTGCTGGCCTCCCTCATGCTCCTCGTGATCGTCATGGACCTGCTCAAGCTGCGCAAGTAGCCCGGAGCCACGGAACGGCAGGGCTGTGGGTGGCACCCAATGCAACAGCCAGGAGCCCTCGTGCGCCCAATCCTTGCCCTCGCCATCCTGTCCGCCACCCTGCTGCTGCCCGCCCAGGAAAGGAAGGTCCCCATGTCCCTCCATGAGCTCACCCTCAACACCCTGGACGGCCGACCCCAGGCTCTGTCCGCCTACAAGGGGAAGGTGGTCCTCGCCGTGAACGTGGCCAGCGAGTGCGGCTACACCCCCCAGTACGAGGGCCTGCAGAAGCTCTCCGCCGACTATGCCGACCGGGGCCTGGTGGTGCTGGGCTTCCCCTGCAACCAGTTCGGTGCGCAGGAGACTGGAACGCCAGCCCAGATCGGCGCCTTCTGCAAAAAGAACTACGGCGTGACCTTCCCCCTCTTTGAGAAGGTGGACGTGAAGGGTCCCGCCCAGGCCCCGGTGTACCGGTTCCTCACCGCCCACCACGGCGAGCCCGCCTGGAACTTCCACAAGTACCTGGTGGGCCGGGATGGGCAGGTGCTCAAGGCCTTCCCCAGCAAGGTCACCCCGGGCGGCACCGAGCTTCGCAGTGCCATCGAGGCCGCGCTCCGGTAGGGCTGGGGACGCTACCATGAGGCCATGCGGGATCCCCTGGCCCTGAGAGAGCAGCACCAGCGCCGACTGGCCTGGATGCCCTGGCTCTACTTCGTCCTCAAGCCCCGGAACCGAGCCTGGGCCGAGGCCTGGCAGGCCGAGGTGCAGGCCCGCCTCTTGGCCATGGAGACCGTCGAGCTGGGCGTCGGGTGCTTCATCGCCCCGGAGGCGGCCATCTTCGGTGAGCCGGGCCGACCCGTCCGTATCGGGGACCGCTGTGCGGTGGCGGCCCAGGCCTTCCTGCATGGCCCCCTCACCCTGGGCTGCGACGTGAGCATCAACGCCGGGGCCCGCCTGGACGGCGGCCGGAAGGGCATCACCATCGGCGACGGCACCCGCATCGCCAGCGGGGCGGCCCTCTATGCCTTCGACCATGGACTGGCGCCGGACCGCACCATCCGGGACCAGCCGGTCCGCTCCCGGGGGATCACCCTGGGCCAGGATGTGTGGATCGGCGCCAATGCCGGCGTGACCGACGGGGTCGCCATCGGGGACCACGCCGTGGTGGCCATGGGCGCCGTGGTGACCCGGGATGTCCCCGCCTGGAGCATCGTGGCCGGGGTGCCGGCCGTGGTGGTGGGCGACCGCCGGAACCAGGGCTGACCGACCCAGGCCGGGGTCTCCGGGTCGCCCGATTGGACACCTGATGTCACGCCGTATTCCCCAAATGTGCTGTTCAACACCAATTGTAGTCAGCCAATTCCAGTTGCTATATTTTATTATGTTGCGACTTATTGATCTTGCTCTTCCACGGAATCATCCAGGGAATGGACGAAAATCCAGCCTACGCTCATTTGACAATTGGAATGACACAGAAACGAACCAATCAGAAGGGCAGCAGTGGCACTGCCTGGGCCCGCTCCCTCTACCTGGAGCACCTCAGCCCATTCGCCTTGCCGGGACCCATCGATTCCCGATTCACCTATTTCGTTCAGACAGCCAGGAAGCGACTCTCTCTCGTTTAGTCGTGCCCAAAGAAGGAATCCATAATTTCGGACCCTTTGGGATTTTCGGTATCGAGAAGGAAGTCCAGAGGGGAATGCCCCCGAAACACGGGACTCTGACTCGGTGAGCGCATCCACACCCTTGCTATAGCTACTTCTGGAGCCAGGCGCCTTATGCCAGACCAGATTCGGACCAGATTCTTCATCCGTTGAAGGTGCTCATTCCTAGCGATAGTTAGTGGGTCTAACCTCCATCGCTGGACTGACCGCTCACTCATTCCCCCAAGTAGGTCCGCTATTTCCTTGTCGCTGAGTCCTACCTGATCCGATACAGCAAAGAACGTCTGAAAAACTCCAGGTTCGACCCTGCTCCTGCTGATGAGATTTTCTGGGTCTTGCATGTTCCCTAGGACGGTCATGCCGTTTTCTTCTACAGCTTCCCATGGATGCTTCCAGTGCCTTGGTAATTGCTGCGGCAGGAACGATATACGGTATAGATGTTGCCAACGATCAAGGGGACGCTCTGTTAGCCATGCCATCCATGCTGTGATTTTCAAACGTACTTGTATTGGTTGAAAATCAAAGGCCATCCTTTCCGAACTTCTTGATCCTCCGGGTTTTTGGTGATGGTTTCTAGATGCCTTAGCAGTCCTTGGATCGATTCCCCGATGGGAAAGGGCATTAAAGGCCGTGACTGCATGCCTCAGGCCCTGGAAAAATCGAAGGCTGGAGAATCGGCCTAACTGAGGTAAGCGGACCTCCCCTGACGCAAGAGCAACATCCCTTAATTCCTGGAATGCCAGAATGGAGGAAATAGATCCCATTTCGGCATCGCTATTATAAATGGGTGTTGGCTGACTTCTTGTAACAGTCCCCCCCTGGGGACCGTATGAGCACCACCAACAGAAAGGAAATCCATCCTTAGATAACTCCGAATGAATCGAAAGTGCCCACGTTAAGGATGGTCCACCACAGTGCGGGCAGTTCTCACGGAGTGGAATTCGATGTCTTGGGCAGACCACACTCATAGATAGGCGGTTGGCCAGTGGGGTGAAGGGGGTGCTTTCCTCGACCGCACATTTTGGGCAAACCGGGGTTCCTCCATTCCTCCTCAGTGCGTATTGAGGAGTTAACCACCCGCCAGGAATCACCCAAGGGATGTGGCGAGGACGCTTTTCAATCTGGATTAATCGATGCTGGTCTTGTTCACGGATCATGAGTGGTAACGCACTTCCTAGTGTCATTCCCAGGATTACGGCCTCACTGAAATCTGTTTTTTGTGCCAGGCCCTTTATCAACTTTAATGAAGGATTCACTTCCAGATCAGCCCTGATCTCATTCTTAGATAATTGGAGACAACCAAGAAACTTGGGCAGGGGAATTTGCATTTTTGCCGAAAGACGTGCAACCCAGCTGGTCAGGGACTCCCCCTCAATTGGATTCACTTTCCATAGCCATAACGGCATTTCAATTGATGTTGGGAAATCTGAAATGCTGAAGTTTGGAGATTCGTCCATCCTTTACACCTTGGTCCAGGGGAAATCGCCAGCACAAACTTGCCTAATGAGATTCTCTGTCACCTTTTCTTTTCCCTTATAAATGGCTAGGCGTGTCGAATCTACAATTAGGCCTACAGCATGGCCAATACTCTGCTTGCTTTGGCTGAAGATAAATTCAGCTAGATTCCGGTCGGTAAGCATCGAGGGTTCATTTAAAGGCATCCGAGCTTCAATCGCCTTCAGTAGCCCAAGGAATGTCCTATCCATTTTCCAAGGAGGAAGCTTCACTGGGGGCATGCGGGACATGTATTGTTCATCTAGACTGATGGTATTAAGTGCGCGATCAGTCCCCGCACCAACTACTGCGATTTTGTGCTCGTTAGAAAAGGTCTTCAGTTGTTCAAGGATGATCCTCTTTCGCATTTCTCCACCGGCAATCAGATTGTGGAGTTCATCGATAATGATCACTTTCACCCCAGCCTCTCGAAGAGCCTGATTGACACGCCCTCGGACTCTTCTCATTGGTCCGCTAGAGATTTCCGGAATATGGAGTGCATAACAAAGCGAGTCAAAGAAATCTGCTCGGCTAGCCCCAACAGGTGCCTCAATGGATAACACCTGGATTTGCATGGTGGTATTGCCTGGAGACAAGGTGGCAGGATGAAGCTTCAGAAAGTAATCAAGCAGGTGCGTTTTCCCATTATTAGAACCGCCAATTATTGAAATCCCCTCTGGCCTCCCAATTTGGGGTCGCGACAGAATGTGCTCCAACCGCATAAGTATATTTATTGCAGCCGGGTAACCTATCCAAAACTGTTTATTCAAAAATTCAAGGCGTTCTTCTGGTGAAGCCTGCAACACTGCCTGTGCTGAAGGGTGTAGGCGCTCATTTTGGGAATCGATTACTAGAGGACTGACCATTAGAGGTCCTCGGATTCAAAGATTGGCACATCATTCCAGATGGTTTGCGGATCTGACTCGGTCAACCCACGTGCGATATTTAATTGTCGTTGAATATCCTCTGACTTAAGGGACGCTGACGTTTTGCCTGAATTTCGAAGGGTCTCTAACTCCTTTTTGTTAGCTACTTTAGTCTTCTTTTTAAATTTCTTTGTGTTAGCGTTATTCGATGATTCAAGAATGATTGCTTCAATACTATCCATACCTGCAGCCATTATTTCCCGATCAACAGTCAACTCAGCCTTTCTTGCGTTGTCTTCCTGGCTAGCCTCATATTCCCATTCACTAATGTCAGATAAGCCTGTGTCCCGAGCTGGAATTCTTAAGATTTCTCCAGTTACTGGATCTTTAAAATAAATAAATCGAAAGTTTCTTTTGTCATAGTGGAATCTGTATTTCTTGGCACGCCCCTCATAAACACCACCTCGGATGTACGGGACAATACTTAGGTCAAAGAAACGACGTTTCTTCCAAGAGACCCCGTCATTCTGGATTGTTCTTTTAAAACTGGGGAGCAGTCCCAGCAAGAGATCGGGTGATGGTTCCACCAAGACATGCTGTCGCAGAGGATCGGAGAGATCCATTGCCGCCCAACCATCTCGCCATCGGCTTATTGGTGATGCATTCAGAAGGCCAGAATGGGGACCTTGGTGATACTGTTCGACAAAGAAAGATAAAAGTATTTGTTCCAACTGATCGAGGGAAAGGGTAGCTAGCGCCTCAGGTTTGTCTTCCCTTTCCTTCCTGAGAATAATATCGCGGAAGGTTGCCCCAGGTAGTGTTTCCATTTCCAGAGCAAGGGTTCCCATTAAGCGCTCGATATAAGCACCATACTGAGGTTCCTTCACTGGCCGAAACATCGCAACAATATCGTGCTCCAAGCAAATGTCTATAACGTGTTCGCTACGGAAATCCTTCCCGTTATCGGCGTGCAAAATATATGGTCGTCCAGCTACTGGCCATGGTGTTTGGATGCCAAATGTCTGAAGCCAGTCTTCTTTGCTTGTCATTACTCGATAGAGGCAGAACCCGACCGACTGAGCACACGGCGCATCGAACGATAAATAGAATCCAACAATCATCCTCGAAAAAGTATCGATGGCAACGGTGATCCATGGGCGCTTCACGAGCAGCTCGCCAAGCATGATGAAGACGTCGAGTAAGGTGTGATCTATCTGAATTACATGGAGAGGGCATTCCCCGGTTGTCGCCCTTTGTTCGTGGGGACCAAACATTTGATAGGCCGCTCGTTTGGATACGCGGGCTGTAACCACCTCCGCACCTGGCAGATTCCCTAGATATCGATATACCGTCCCCCTTGTTGCTGGGCGGATATTTTCGAGTTCGCACATTTTTTTATACTTTATATAGACTCGACCCCTTTTTAACCGTCTTGGGCCCAAGTAGTACCGCTCTATGGCTTCCTGGAGTATCCGCAGAACCGTTCCCTTTATCCGTCTATTTGTATTTCCATACCGACCAGAGAATGGAATCAGTGTTGAAAACTTGCCTCCAGAGAAGACGTACCGATCGACCCACCTCAGGAAGGTGGAGGTGTGGCACCCAGCCCGGCCTGAGATCTCCTTCAGGTCCGAGTCGTCCATCCGGGTACCAAGAAATTCTTGAACCAACTCAAGCCTGATTCGAGCTTTTTTGATCGCATCAGCCGGGATCTCCTCATGATGCTTTTGTTCGAAAGTTGATCTAATCTCCGAGCCTAAATGGAGGAGTTGTTTGCCCTCTACAGAGCGAATAGTTGCAGCGCCTGGGCGTAAAATCTGAACCAAGCCTCCTTCTGCCCTTCCCGCAACGCGCCAGATTTTTTTTTCAAAGAACACGACGGCGCCTGGTTCAAAGGTCACGAGGGCTAGTTTTGGCTTCTCGGGTTCAGCGCCCATCGAATGAGCCCTCCCGCATGAAGATTCTCTCCATTAGCCGCGCAGTGCCTGGGATCAGGAGGCCTGACCGATCCTTCTGGTGAACATCACCTGCTCTACCAGGCAGCGCCCCCCAAATAACTGGGCGAAGGGTTGGTCCTGCAATCGGAGTCGAGATTCGCAGATATGGACTGACCAGCCCCTTGAGTGTGGGTCGCAGACTGCGCACGCCTCCTGGTAGGAGATGGCGGTCAGTAACAAGCCGAAATTGCCACCCCATCAGACGTGCATATCTGCGAGCTGCCATCAGTTTAGGTTTCAGCTTCTCCCAATGCTCACAGAGATCGCCCTCATACTTCACCTCGACGATCGTCGGTGGCACACCAGGAGTCCAAATTAAGAAATCTGGCGTATATTTCGTACCCTTATAACCGAGGGCCCTAAGGCGAAGCCGCATGGGCTGTTCAAGGACGTATGGTAGTGGGACGAGATGCCGGAGCCCGAGCAAGAGCGACTGCTCCAGCAAGGACTCGTACCAGACGACCCGCCCATGCTCAGGGAATGGGACGTAGCCGGAAAAGGACTTCCTTTTGGGGGGTATTTTTCGGGTAGGAAGCAATAGACCGCTATCCGCCTGGACCTCCCAAGACGCGTAGGGATCATCTTTGGGCATTAGATCCGAAAAATGTATATAGCCTTGCTGTCCCCCCCGGAAGGGGGTAATCTGGTTTCTGGAGTGCATCCCAATTCTCCTACCGAACAGTTCCAAGAAGAGCGGGCCGCTAACCCGCTCTTCTTGCGTTATGTGGTGGAATCAGCACCCGTCCGCCACTGCGGTGGATAGCGCCAAGGCCAGATGTTGCAGGCCTCTTCTTCGACTATTGAAGATATAAAGGCACATACGAATGGCGAGGAACCCGTCTTGAGGGCGTAGCAGAAGCTGCTGTAGGGCACCCCCAGTTTCAGGGCCGCCCTTTTCTTGGTCCAGCCACGGAGTTTCAGTGCCAGGGCAAGCGATTCTGGGTTCCAACCCTCTGTGCTCATGCTTGCCCCTCCGATCTCGAACCAGAAGAGGTCCGGTCAAGGGATAATGCTGAAACAGATTGTGACAAAAATCAACCAATAATTATCAATATTCCCTTTGCGCAAAAGGTTTTTCATGGTAGCCTAATTAGGCGTTGAATTTTGATTTCTCCATTTTTTGCGCAATCGATTGATTCCCATATTAAATGCGCAATCCAATGTCAGTTTGTGTTTTGTTGTTTATTTATTTAAATATTTATTTAATTGTGTTTAGATCTAATTTATTTCGATCTTGCTCCCATGCATTGTGCGCAATCCCAGAACCACTCCGATTGCGCAATCAGATTGCGCAATTGGACAATTCCAGCCCTCATCGACAGGTATGACCCCACCCTTCTCCGTTCGAACCCCACTCAGACCTCAATCTGTGAGGTCCTGGGGACGCCTGAT
>Ga0194052_1000763_pt1 | contig 19814 bp, 13 predicted proteins | sample SepL226m_MetaG_FD_160117 | JGI IMG/M metagenome (GOLD analysis project Ga0194052, IMG submission 160117) | Anoxic zone freshwater microbial communities from boreal shield lake in IISD Experimental Lakes Area, Ontario, Canada - Sep2016-L227-6m | ecosystem: Environmental > Aquatic > Freshwater >...
CCTACCAGCATTTCGCCGTTGAGCATGGTTCCGTTAGTGCTGCCAAGGTCGCTGATGTAAAATATCCCTTCCAGGTGGCGAATCATCGCGTGACGGCGGGAGACCGTGCTGCCGGCGAGGGCTATCGAGCAATCTTCGCGGCGGCCGATGATGACTTCTTCATTGCTCAATTCGTAATTTTCTTCCACCTTTTCACCGGTGAAATCGAGGAGCCACAGCCGCGCCAGCCGGGTGCGCGGTACCGCGCCGATAGTGGCGTCCAGCAGACGAATGATTACCGTTTCTTCCGGCGCGCTGGGAGCACTCAGCGGCTTGCCGCAGCTTTTGCAAAACTTATGATCAGCGGCATTTTCCACCGCGCAATAGGCACATTTTATCATTGTCCGATTATCTCGATATTATCGATTCCCCACTGTGCGGTACCAGTCAACCCGGAAGCATTGAAACTCAACGCAAGAGTTTTCGCATCATGCGGGATACTGCTGCTGATTCTATACAGCGCGTCTTTCGGGTAACCAAGACCATTTACCAGCATGGCGCCGGTATTCCCCGCGTTACTTGCCGGAATATCACCAGGGTACGCCTGTACCATGGTTGGTTCGGTGGAAAATGATGAGTTGATAATATTTTTACCGCCGACTACGGTCACTTGCATCTGGCATGGTCCGGTGTTGCCGGTCCAATTGCCGATGACAAGCAAGTCAAATGATATTGATAAACTGGTATGGGTTGGCAAACCCGTCAGGTTGAGCGATACCGTGCTGTTAGTGAACGGGCCAAGGAATTTTCTTGCACCGGCAGGTGTCGTGCCGGTGGTTGTCTGCGACCATTCAGAGCCAACCGAAGTCTCAAAATTCTCGCGATAGCCAAATCCCTTCAGTGATAAATCGTTATCGACATGGCCATCGACAAACCCGCATAATGCGTGATTAAAATGCCGTTTTTCCATATCTACGCCGGTATACATTAGATTTGCGTAGGTTACTTCCGGGGTTGTAGTAGACGCATGAGCACCATCGCAAATCATCAAAAAAGAAGTTGGATCGTCTATTTGACCTTCGGACATGTCGCATAATAAACGGTTAAATACATAAGCGTTGGCGGTAGCTCTTCCCTTTGTCGGGCATCTCAAGATATCCTGATCAATCTGCAAAGATGTCCATACGCTTGCCGAGTCGGGATATGTCTCTTCATGGTCCTGTATCCACATCTGGGTGTATTGTACAATTTGCCGTTGATTAGAAAGACAAGTAGTTTGCCGCGCTTTTTCTTTGGCACGGCTATATACCGGCATCAACATGGATGCCAGAGTGGCAATAATAGAAATTACCACCAGCAATTCAATTAACGTAAATCCAGATTTCCGCATGCGCGTCTCCATTTCATCGACCTCCGGGAGTGAATCCCTTGGGTGCCGATACCTTTTGTGGTGCTACAGGCTGCCAATTGCCGCCTTTTTTAAAGAACCAGTTCCATGGTTCGAATAAAAACAGGAATAATGCCAGCACCACCACTGCAATAGTAATACGCACAATCATTTTCGCGCGTTGCGGAGTATTAACATACGAGTGAAACTTATTGTATTGTTCGCCGACAACTTCAGCATCCGGCAGCTTGCCGATATTAACATGCGGCATATTAACCGTCGGCATTTTTACAGTGGGCATATTGGGGAGATGAATCTTCTTTTTTCCAGCGGCAGGTTCTTCAACCGGCGCGGTTTCCTCTATCAGGCCTTCCAATTTATCGCGGACATCAGGCGATGGCTGCAACTGGTCAGCTTTCAGGTATGCTGCCGCGGCGTCTTCGCGTTTTCCCGCTAATAATAACAAATCACCAATTATTATATATATTGGCGCATTTGCCACATCATCAGGAGCGTCATCAGTGATTTTCTTATACAAGCTGGCCGCCACTTCATACAAACCGGCTTCCTGCATACGATTCGCCTGGGCTACCATCGCTTCACGGTCAATTGCCATTGTATACCCACTCTCACTTTGAAAAAATCGAAAAATACTGTTTCTAACAATATTAATTAGTATTCCATATTTTAGCAATTTTTTACATTTTTGGTAAGAGTGGCAGCAAGTGGGCATAAGTTCAGTTTTTATAGATTACCTTTTTCACATCGATTAATAGGATAAAAAGATTTAATATTAAATTTATGAAAGAATTGCGATAATATCTATTTTTAAACTATCTACTTCAACAATTATATCCTTTATATCCTATTAATTGATGTGAAAATTAGTTGGGAATGCCGTCCCCGGCATTCCGCATCTCAGGCCTAACTAACAATAAATAAGAAAAATTCGTATATTATTTCATCAATCTTTATGATATCTTGTAAAAGTATCTTTGTCTATTATGGATGGGCGATAATATTTCAATGAAAATAGTATCGTATTTGATGCATTTTGGAAGGGGTGGACATCATGAATGAGACGAATGATGATGAAATTAAAAATAAAGGGATGCAGCCGCAACTTTTAGGGTTAATGTCGCCTGATGATATGCAGTTAATGCTTCAGGAACTGCACGTACATCAGATAGAGCTGGAAAAACAAACCGAGGAATTACGCAGTGTTCAGTCGGAAGTTGAAGATTTGCGCAATCGTTCTGAAGAAATTATCATATCTCAGCTAAACGAAATATCTTCCTATTACGACAATGCCCCTATTGGATTAGCAGTATTAAATACCGATTTATGTTATTTGCGTGTCAATCGCCTGCTTGCAGAGATGAATGGCATCCCGGTGGTAGACCATATCGGGAAAACAATCGGCGAATTGCTTCCAATGTTTGAAAAACAGGCCCGGGAAGTGGCAAGCACCATTATCACCACCGGCAAACCAATTGAAGGAGTAGAGTTTGTTGGAGAAACCGCTGCGAAACCGGGAGTTCAGCATATTTGGCGCGAAGGATGGTATCCTCTTAAAAACAATGATGGCACTGTTATCGGATTAACAGTGATTGTACAGGATATCACCGAATTCAGACGGACTGCAGAAGCACTTCACGAGAGTGAAAAAAGGTATCAGGAAATTTTTGATTCATCATTCGATGCGCTTTTTATACAGGATATGCTAACAAATTCAATAATTGATGTTAATAAAACAATGATGGAAATGTATGGTTATGCAAGTAAGGAAGAAGTTCTGAAGTATACAATAGAAGACTTAAGTGCAGTAGAGGAAGGATACAACAAAGAAAAAATTGAACAAATGAATCAAAATGCGATTGATTTAAATACAAACTCATTCGAGTGGTATGCTAAAAAGAAAAGTGGTGAATTGTTTTGGGTTCAAGTTTCTTTACGAAGTGTTAACATTGGCGGTAAAAACAGGATTCTGGCGTCTGTACGCGACATTTCTGATCGCAAACGTGCCCAGCATCAAGCCAATGAGCGTCTGAAAGAACTCCAGGCATTTTATAATCTGGCTGAAATATCAGAAAAACAAGGTATTACTCTTGATGAATTTTATGAGGATTTCATTAATATACTGCCGCAAAGTTTTCAATATACAGATATTGCCTGTGTAAGGATAACCATTAATGACCGTAAATTTTGCACAAAAAACTTTGTAGAAACAGAATGGATGCTTTCTGCACCATTTAAAGTAAATGGTGATGTAAACGGCAAAATTGATGTCGGTTACCTTAAAGAAAGACCGGAACTTGACGAAGGGCCATTTATGAATGAAGAAAGGCTGCTGATAAATGCCATCGCCAAGAGAATTGGACAAATAATCGGACGCAAGCAAACCGAGGACGTGCTGCGTTTTAAAAACCTGGTATTTGATGTATCTATTGTGGGTAATTTCATTGCCGACCTTGACGGCATCATCACTGAGGTTAATGATATGCTGCTTCGTTTATGGGGTTATTCAAACAGGAGCGAAGTTATTGGCAAGCCTATTGATAGTTTTATTGCAAACCCAACTTTAAAAGCTGATATCATCAAATTTTTATACACTACCGGGCAATGGGAGGGAGAAATTGTTGCGAAAAGGAAGGACGAATCTACCTTTATTGCCTATGGTCTGGGAACCATGGTGCGCGATGAGAATAATAATATAATCGGATACCAGGCAGCTTTAATGGATATTACCGAACGAAAACAGGCAGAAGAGTTGCTGAAAAATTACAATTCCGAGTTGGAGCAGCGGGTATCTGAACGCACTGCTGTGGCGGAGAATCGAGCGCGAAAGCTGCATGTCCTGAGCAGGCAGTTAATACGTGCTGAAGAGAAGGAACGCAAGAGAATTGCATATATTCTTCATACCGAGGTGCAGCAGGTTCTTATTGGTGCAAGAATAGCATTGCAAACCGGGATGAAAGAAGTAACTGATATCTCCCCGTTAGATTCATTTAAGGCTGCTGACCGCATGCTGGAAGAAGCACTGGTAGAGACATGTGAACTTGTTCACGAAATTGTCCCGCCGGTACTTCGCGAAGGCGGATTGCGGGAAGCGATTATCTGGTTGTCGCATCAAATGCGCGAACGCCACGATTTTTCAGTAAATGTTCAGGGTGACGACAACTATTTGCGCCTTGATGACGAGGTAAGTATTTGCGCCTATCAATCAGTGCGTGAAATGCTGTTAAATATCTGCAAACATACCAATGTCAGAGATGCTGAAGTAGCACTAAATAAAGTCGATGATAACTGGTTTAATCTTATAGTACAAGACAAAGGTGTCGGTATTTCTGAAATCGAAAACTTAAAGACAAACGAGCACAGTAACGGATTTGGCTTGTTTAATATCCGCGAACAGGTTGAAGGACTGGGCGGATGCATGGAAATTAAAAGTACTGTAGGAGAGGGAACATCCATAAGTCTGTTTCTGCCGATGAAAAAGATAAAAAAGAGCAAAAGAAAATCAACTAATAACTCTTGCATAACTAAATTTTATAGCGATTGAAAATATTGTTTGAATCTATATTGAATTAGTAATAATTAAGTAGTATCATAAGTTAATCTAAAGTGCAGATAATTTTTTAATAATAAGGGGGGTTTTCCAATGCAGGAAGAAAACCCGAATTTAGTTGATGGCAAATATTCAATCAGCGATCTGGTTGATTTAGATCAGTTGCGGCATATATTTGAAATGTTCAGCAAAGCCAGCGGTGGATTTACCATCGGCTTTCTTGACCACCCGGAAATGAATATTCTCATCGCAGTTGAATGGCGTGATATCTGTACAAAATTTCACCGGTCGTGTCCGCAGGCAGCAGATATTTGCCTGAAAAGCAATCAGCATCTGCTGAATAAATTAACCACACCAGGAGAACTCATCGTTGAAGCATGTGAAAATGGCCTGGTTGATTGTGCTACCCCTATAATTATTAAAGGAAAACATATCGCAAGCCTTGCCACCGGGCAATTGCTGCTTGAAGAACCGGATATAGAATATTTTAAAAAACAAGCAAAAATTTACGGTTTTGATGAGAAAGAATATCTTGAAGCATTAAAGGAAATACCAGTTATTCCTGAACAGAAAGTTAAAGATATTACAGCATTTTTAGCCGGCATTGCGATGATGATTTCAGAAATGGGTTATGCTAATCTTGAAATCAAGGCAATGCAGGAAGAATTGAAAAAAAGCCAGCGTAATATGAAAGCTATCCTTGACACTATTCCCGATATGACCTGGCTTAAAGATATGGAAAGCAAATATATTATTGTAAATGAACCATTTGCCAAAGCAGTAGGACTCAACCCTGATGAAATGGTTGGAAAATCAGATTATGATTTTTGGCCTAAAGAACTTGCAGAGCATTATATTTCTGATGATAAAACAGTGATTGAAACACGACAAAAGAAACAATTGGAAGAACCGCTGGTGAATGTTGAAGGCCAGCAAATACTGATTGATACCATAAAAATGCCAGTTTTAAATGAGTCCAGTGAAGTAGTGGGAACTGTTGGAATTTCCCGTGATATTACCGAGAGAAAACGGGAAGAGAAAGAAAAAGCCAAACTTGAAAATCAACTTCAACAAGCTCAAAAGATGGAATCAGTTGGACGTCTTGCCGGTGGTGTTGCTCATGATTTTAATAACATGCTTGGTGTTATCCTTGGATATGGCCAAATGGCAATGGAGCAAATCTCATCCGAGCATCCCCTGCATGCCAACCTTGATATAATATGCAAAGCAGCAGAACGTTCAGTAGACCTGACACGGCAATTATTGGCGTTTGCCCGCAGACAAACGGTGACACCAAAGCTGCTGGACATAAATGAAGTTGTGGTTGGAATGTTGAAAATGCTGCAAAGGTTGATTGGCGAAGATGTCAATCTCGCCTGGCTGCCGGGTGCCAATCTATGGTCAGTTAAAGTTGACCCGTCGCAAATCGACCAGATTCTTGCCAATCTGTGTGTCAATGCCCGCGATGCTATCTCTGGAGTGGGCAGAATAACCATCGAAACAAAAAATAAAGTAATCGATGAAGATTATTGTGAAACCCATACCGGTCTGTTGCCAGGTGAATATGTATACCTGGCTGTCAGTGATGATGGCTGCGGCATGGATAAAGAGATGCTCGAACATATTTTTGAACCGTTTTTCACTACCAAAGAAATCGGCGAGGGAACCGGTCTTGGATTATCCACCGTTTATGGCGCCGTTAAACAAAACAACGGGTTTATCAACGTCTACAGTGAACAGAAACAAGGAACTACATTCATGATTTATCTTCCCCGATATAAAGGTGAGGGTAATAATTTATCGATTGAAGAAAATGAAAGTCACATCGAAAATGGCAAGGAAACAATACTGCTGGTGGAAGATGAACCATTTTTCCTGAAATTAACTTTAAATATGCTCTGCCAACTTGGTTATCACGTATTGTCTGCAAGTACCCCATTCGAAGCAATCCGCCTGGTGAAAGAACATCCCGGCGAAATTGATTTGTTGATTACTGATGTGGTAATGCCGGAAATGAACGGACGTGATTTGGCTGAATGCATGCTTGCAATACATCCAAATATCAAGAGATTATTTATGTCTGGCTATACCGCAAATGTCATTGCCCACCGGGGAATTCTCGATGAAGGAGTAAACTTTATTCAGAAGCCATTCTCTAAAAAAGAATTGGCAGCCAAAGTTCGCGAGTCGCTGGTGTAAAAGAATAAAATATATTATTTTTTAATAGTTTTTGCATAATTCAGGAAATATTATAAAGACACAGCCAAATGGTAGGGAAGTTGTATAGTATTATACATATCTTTCGTTAATTTTATTAGTAACATAATTCCATAGCCCACGGCAACGCCCTCACCCTTATACACATTTCTGGAATGGAAATTTAGATTTTAAGAAATATCCATTATTTAACTACAATCTAACTTTAGGGGTGGCATGTTAATAGAATTTCATTGTCATAAAGTAATCAGAACCCCATCCGTTTAGGCGAAGATAAATTGATAAAATGTGTATAAGGGTGAGGGCAACGCTGTGGGCTATGGAATTATTTTCTGTATACAACAAAAACAGATAATTATTACCAGATGAAAACATCCAATAATCAATTTTTGCGAAACTCAGCAATAAAAAAACCGCAGGCTTCTAACCTGCGGTTTATTATTGATGTTTATTTTACAATCCCAAACTTCAAACCATCCACATACATGTTTCCACCGTGTCCACCAGTATTGCTTATTACAAATTTGGCAGGATTATTCCATGCAGTTGTCATGTTTGGCATTGTCCATACCCGCGTGCCATATTCAAGTATAGTTCCGCTGGCACTGACAGTAAACTTGAATGGCTGCCATCTTGTGCAAAAACCATCAACAACCATATCAGTTGCTGATGTCCCGTAGGGGTATACATCAACATTATTCAATTTAAGACGATGTGTACCAGGAGTGGTTACCATTTCACGACTTAATAAGACGATATTGGTACTTGAAGCATTTTGAATAGAAATATTCTGAGTACGGTTGCCACCAGGATTAGTATAAAGATATCCTGAGCAGCTCCATTGTGTAAGATTGCTGTAAGTGTCTAATTGTCGTGTTAGTGTTAAGCCTGCTGAAGTACTGTTTAATGATATGCATGGTTTAGGTTGACCATTAGTAGGACAATTCCCGATAGTATTAGTGCCAGTCCATGTTAAGTAATCCCATGATGAATCTGTTAAAGGCGAACGTGTCCATACTAAATCTGAACTGGGAAATGCAGTACCAGATGGCGGCATGATAGAAGAATCCATAAGGTCAATAGCTGTAGTAGACAATGATTTTGTTAATTTATCAACACTGACATGACCATCACCATAAGAACAAACCACCATGCCGGAATGGCGTTTGTCGATATCTGCATCAATAATCAATAAATTTTTCGTAGTATTAGTGGTATCGGCAGTCAGATATGTCGCCGCCGGATCAGAAATATCACCTAATGAGATGCCGTCATTGCTGGCGAGATAACCATACCCATTAGGGTAACTTTTACCCTTGGTTGGACAAACCAATACACCAGGATCAATATCAAGGTCTTTCCATATCGTGGCTGATGCTGGTAAATTTTCTTCATGGTCCTGGGTATACATCAAAATACTGGCGGATATTTGCCGCTGATTAGAAATACAGGTGCTCTGACGTGCTTTTTCGCGGGCACGGGCAAATACCGGAAATAGTATGGCGGCCAAAATTGCAATAATGGCAATCACGACCAGCAGTTCAATTAATGTGAAACCACGTTTTTTATTCATAAGTGCGTTCATTTTTACCCTCCTTATTTAGAAACACCGAATTTCATGTTATCAACTTTAATACCACCGCCATGACCCTGGTTTTCACTATTTATGATAATGTAACCGGGGTTGTTCCAGTTAGTGGTTAATGTTGGCGCAGTCCATATACCGGTCCCGAATTCAAGAGTCGTGGTATCACCGCTAACGGTAATTTTATAACTCATCCATCCATTGATAGCATCAACTACGGCATCTGTTGCTGATGTGCCGTAAGGATACATATCAACATTATTCAGCAATAAACGATGCGAACCTACTACGGTTGAATGCACACGTTTAATGACTGCGATATCTTCACCACCACTATTACGGACTATAAGGTATAAGTTGCGGTTGCCGCCCGGGTTTAATTTAACATACCCGCTGAAGGTCCACCCGCGCAGGTTAACATAGTTTGGCAATGCCTCTTGCAACCACACCGTGGTACCGCCGCCATATTGTTCTACATCAATACATGGTGCAGTGGGTTTGCCGTCATCCGGATCCCAGCCGGCAGTGTATGCGCCGGGAGCAGAAGCTCCCCAGGTACCAGGAGCATATTTCCAATAAGGCAGTGGAGACACTTGATCAATAGCCGGACTGCGCGTCCATACCGGCGACATGGTCGGGTATGCAGTGGGAAACGCACCAGTCGGAGGCATTACATCATCTGTCATCAAATCTACATTTGCCTCGGTAATTGAGCGCATAACTTTATCTACGTTCACATGGCCATCAACAAAGGAGAATACCGCCTGACCGGAATGGCGTTTGTCCACATCGTTGTCGACATCCAGCATGTTTGTAGTGCCGTTATTAGTGTCAGCTGTCAGGTATCTTCCGGCCGGGTCGTCAATAGTACCTATTGCGGCACCCGCATTTTTGGAATAGTAGCCATACCCGTTAGGCATTTTCCTGCCTTCAGTAGGACATACCAGAACGGCGCGATCAAGAGCAATATCTGTCCAGATGGTAGTGCCGGGCAAGGTTTCGTCATGGTCCTGTGCCCACATTTGTACTGATGCCGCTATTTGTTTCTGGTTGCTGACGCAGGTTGTTTGCCGGGCTTTTTCACGCGCACGTGCAAAAACCGGGAACAGAATTGAGGCGAGAATAGCAATGATAGCAATTACGACCAGCAACTCAATGAGGGTAAAACCCCGATATGTAATTCGAGATGACATATTAGACCTCCTTTATAATTTATCAGTCATAAATTGAACCGATGACTGTATACCGGTTTAATTATATATCTGTTAAATATTATACCCGCTATATCAACTGTGTCAACAGTTTTTCGAGGAAATACCCAATAATATGATTACAAAATATGAAGATTGTTATTTAGATATTTCAGCATATACAAAAATGCTGATACCTGTTGAAAAAAACAAGGGATTTTAACTCGTTCCTCTCACTGGCATCAGCATTTATAAATCAGGATTTAATTAATAAAGGACTTTCGCTTATTCGTTTTCTAAACTCGTTTGAAGTCGTCAGCACGACCGAAATCGAAATGTTTATTTTTAGAGGCTTTTGCAAATCCCGATGGTACAGACACCATCCTGGCTTCGCCACTCGGTGTCAGTCCCTGAGAGTTGTTCCAATTTTTAATTTTTAATTTTTAATTTTGCATTTTTAATTAATTTGCCATTTGCCATTTGCCATTTATCGAAAACTCTTCTCTCTTCTTCTCGTTTTCTGGTAAAATTACAATACAGATATGGAATAAACTTAAAATGTCTTTATTTTGTGGAGTTAATATGAAAAACCGGGAATTTGCTGTTAATCAGCGTTTTATATATCTTTTCTTCATTTTTACGCTGGCTTTTGCCAGGATGGCATTTGCCGCTACTCTTATCAACAATATCTCCGCGTATACAGATAAGCTATCAACCGCGACATCGCTTACCAGGTCTATTGTCTCTGTACCCAGGGTAGAGATATTGCCGGACGGGTCTTTGCGGTCGGCGGTCGGGCCATTATATGCAATCAGCGGCGGGGCAGCCGGTACGCCGCCGGCTTATGGCGAATGGTGGCGCGGCTGCGGCCCAACTTCCTGCGGCATGTTGATGGGTTACTGGGATACCCGCGGTTTTGACAGTCTAATGCCTGTTGACGCGTCTATAGAAAATAATGCGGTTAAAAGTGTCATCGCCAGCCAGCAGCATTATGATGATTACTGCCTGCCTTTAGACGATATTGCCCATAGCCCGGTCGTTCTCGCTGATAAATCGACAACTGGCGGCGCGCATGCAAACAATTGTATCGCCGACTATTTGCGTACTTCATGGTCAGTAGACAACCTTATGTATGGCTGGACTGCTTTTTACACCTCGACAACTGCAAAAAAAGGCATTGGATATGGCATAAGGACATATACCAGAACGATGAACCCGACATACGACGCAATAGTGACCCCGAAACAATGGGGGTCAAATATCAGCCAGGGGTGGACCGAGTTTGTCGCGGAGATTGACGCCGGTTACCCGGTATTGATACTGGTAGATACTAATGGCGACAACAACACCGACCATATTGTACCGGCATTCGGGTACGACACTATTGGCGGAGTTCATAAATTTGCCTGCTACAACACCTGGGACACCACTATCCACTGGTATGATTTTGTGCCGATGTCGCCGGGAGTTACCTGGGGAATCGGCTTTGCAGAGTTGTATCATCCGAAAATAAAGAAAGTAATTCGGGTATCAACAACCGGCAATGACGCAAATGATGGCTCATCCTGGGGCAGTGCCATGCGCAGTGTAAAAGCGGCTGTCGGCACGGCAACTATCAGCGATGAAATATGGGTGGCGGAAGGAACCTATACCGGCGTAAATGACAGCATCAGCATAAATAATGATATTCATCTTTACGGCGGGTTTGCCGGTACTGAAGCATCAAGTACCGAAAGAAATCCCAGCCTGAGAACAACCATTCTTAGCTATGAAAAGGGAATTACTTTTGCATCTGCAGTTACTAATGAATGCATCCTTGATGGCTTTACCATTAAAACCGGCAATAGCTGGAATGCCGCTTATTGTGTAGTTGGTTCCGCGCCAATCATCTCCAACAACAAGTTTGACAGCGGGTCGGCAGCGGTTTATTCAGAGGGATATCCTGGTCCTGACGTTACAAATAATGTAATAATCGGCACTGCCCAATACGGCATTTACGGTGTCGGTAACCTGATTGCAAATAACATTATTTCTGTCCCGGCTGGCAATGGACTTAATGGCGGAGCAGCTAAAATAATAAATAACACCATCACGGGCTGCGGGATTGGTGTTTATACCGTAACACCGACGAGTTTAATCGCAAACAATATCATTTCTTTCAATAGTGTAGGCCTTTGGAAATCCAGCGATTGTGCGGCAACCTTATCAAAGAATTGTGTTTACAACAACTCGACGAATTACAATGTCAGCGTTACCCCGGGTGCCAGTGATATTCATGTTGACCCACTGCTGGTAAATCGTGCCGGTGGCGATTATCATTTGCAATCCGGCTCTCCGTGCCGGGATGCGGGTGATGACAGTGCTGTCACTGCCGGTTGGCGCGATATTTATGGCGGCAATCGACTCAGCGGCGACCATGTTGATATTGGTGCTGATGAACTCGATGTTAATCATGCGCCAATTGCCAATGCGCAAAACCTGTCGATGAATAAAAATGCGACAAAATCAATTGCATTAACCGGATCAGATGTTGATGGCGACTTGCTGTTATATACAGTTGCAACATCTCCTGCTCACGGCGCAATAACTGGATCTGCCCCTGCCATTACCTATACCCCGACAACCGGATATACCGGCACCGATAGTTTTACCTTTAAAGTTAATGACGGCAAAGTTGATAGTGCCCCGGCAACAGTGAGCATAACAATAACGGAAGCTCTTTCAAAAGTTGTCTTGACGACTAATTTAGCATCACCACGAATAATCGGTACTACGATAATCCTAACCGCCACGCCAACCGGCGGCGCTACGGTACAATATAAGTTTCTTGATGGTGTTGTTATACTGCGAGATTTCGCACCCGGAAATGCCTATTCATGGCTTATTCCGGGTGATGCTGCCGGAGTGCATGCCATTAGCGTTGTTGCCCGCGACATTGACGCCAGCAACCCGGATGCGACAGTTACCAGCAGCAAGTCATATACCGTGGCACCGGCACTATCAGCAATTACCATGAGCTGCTCACCGGTAAATGCAGTGTTGATTGGCAATACAGTGACTTTAATGGCAACCGCCACCGGTGGCGCCAATATGCAATATCAATTTATGTCTGGCGCGTCATTAATGCGCAGTTTCAGCAGTGCCAGAACGTTAACATTTATTCCAGCAGTTGAAAAAATCTATAACTTCACCGTTATCGCACGTGATTTAAACGGAATTGACCCTAACGCCACCATGACATCAGCAGTAGTAATTCTCGCGGCAAAACCAGCGCTTTCAGCTGTAACATTAATCTCAACACCTTTAAATGCATCACTGGTTGGCAATTTGGTTACCCTTACTGCTGCTACTACTGGCGGGGCCAATGTTCAGTACCAATTCATGACCGGTGCCACATTAATACGCAGTTTCAACAGCAGCAATACCTATACTTTTACACCATTAGCTGTAAAAAATTACAGTTTCACAGTAATCGCCCGCGATTTAGCCGGGGTCGACCCGAATGCGACGGTGACTTCAGCCGTAATAACTCTCGCCATCAAACCAGCACTTTCCGCTGTCACGGCAGTAACTACTCCGTTAAATGTGGTCGCCACAAACACCACGGTGACAATCACCGCTACACCTGCCGGCGGCGCAAATGTCCAATACAAATTTATGGCAGGTGCGTCTTTGCTGCGCAGTTTCAACAGCAGCAATACATTTTCATTCACACCGGCAGTCGTTAAGACTTACAGTCTAACGGTTATCGCGCGCGACTTAGACGGAGCCGACCCCAATGCAACGGTGACATCGCCGGCAGCGACACTTGCTATTAAGGCACCACTTTCTGCGGTATCATTAACTACATCACCGTTAAATACAGTGACAGTTGGTGTGCCGGTAACCTTAACCGCAACCGCAACCGGCGGCGCAAATGTTCAGTATAAATTCATGGCGGGTGCCTCGTTAATGCGCAGTTTTGCCAGCAGCAATACCTACACATTCACGCCGGCAGCAGCGAAAACATACAGCTTTACCGTAATCGCCTGCGACCTGAACAGCGCCGACCCAAATCTGACTTATACTTCTACGCCGGTAACTTTTGTGGTGACAACACCGTAAATTAATTGAGAATTATGGGAGGAATGGGAGGAATGCAATGCATGGGACTGGGTTAAATCCGGTAAATTTAATCCAGGTAATATCTTTAATGGCAGCCCGGATTTTTGCATGTCCCCGGTCGATTGAAATTATCATCCCTTATACTCCCATTCTTCCTTCAATAACAAAATTCCCTAATTTCTCATTAACTGCTGTTGAAAACTGTTATTATGGGGTATAATTTTGTATATATTCTGGGAGTAGTACCCGATAAGGAGACAGTATGTTAAAGAAACTCTTCATTTCATTGGCTTCCCTTGCCGTTTTCTCGATGGCTTTCGCGCAGGATGTGACTCTGCCGAAGGAAGTTTATGCCAGCCCGGGGCCGCATGTAGTGGTAAACGGTAACTATTTGAAAGCACAACTGGTAAGCCGCAACGGTTCGCTGCTGCTGCCGATGCGCACCGTTTTTGAAGCCCTTGAAGCCAAAATAGCTTGGGATGGCGCGACGCAGAAAATTACTGCTACTCGCGGCACAGTTGTTGTTACCCTGTGGCTGAATAAAGCTGTCGGCATGATTAACGACAAACAGGTTATCCTGTCCACACCACCGTCATCGATCAATAATATGACTTACGTCCCGCTGAGATTCCCGGCAGAGGCGTTTGGCGGCGAAATCAAATGGTATGATAAACTGCAGACCGCGGCCATCACTATTGCGCCTGTTGCAGCCGCAACAGTCCCAGTCGCTGCACCAATAACCGTAACCGGCACCCTGGTCGATAAAATGAGCACCCCGGTAATGGCATTACTGGTAAAAACCGCTGCCGATGCGGAACCGAAACTGGTACAAATAACCAAGGCCGCCACCTTCACCCGAACGCTGTCAATCGACCCGCAGGTTAAAACCGCTAAATTTGATGATTTACAGGCTGGCGACCAGATAGTAGTAACCCTTGATAAGAGCAATAATGGAATCCAGGTAGCCGCGGTATTTTCAACTTTAACCGACAAATTAGCTGGTTTGGCAAATAAAAAATTGCTGATGGCTGATGGTAAACTATATTCGTTGAATACAGATGCCATCATTGTTGATACCAATGGCAAAACTATGAAGGATACTGATGTTAAACCTGGCGACACCCTGACATTGAGCCTGGTTCCCAATACCACTAATATCTGGAAAATGGTATTGCCGGCAGCACCGGTTGTTGTAATTCCACCGGTTGTAACGCTACCGACCACAGTCACCAAGGCATTCATCATGACTTTGCCAACAGATAAAGGAACATTCAGCGACACAGTAATCGTAACCGGTGAAGCAACCGCAGGCACCAAGGTAAATATCACAATTAAATATGAAGTCAATAGTATCGTTAAGATAGCTTCTAAATTGTATGAAAGTACTGTAACAACAAATGATAAAGGTGTATGGACTACCGATGCTATTAAAACCACAGTTCCATTTATGAATAGATCTGCAGATATACTTACCATAGTCGTAAACGAATTAGATGTATCTGGTAAAATTGTGAAGACAATTACTAATACGGTTACATATAAAAAATAAATTAATATTGTAATCCTTTTGTTTTCCTGATAAAAAGATTATAATTAAATAAAATAACGAGTAAAATTAAAGATTTTCAATATATCATACTTATGTTGATATTTGAAAGTTTTGCTCATTTATATTAGGTTGGAGTATGATTTTGAAAATAATAATAGTTATAATTTTAAGTTTTGTTATGGATATTGCAATTTGTCAAGTTCAAACCCCAACACAAATTGCAAAAGCTTCATTTCCATCAGTCGTACTTATTACTATAACTGATGACAAAGGTCAGTTAATTTCATTAGGTAGTGGTTTTTTTATTCGAGATAATATTGTTGTTACAAATATACATGTCATTGAAGGAGGAAAGAAAGGATATCTTAAGTTAATTGGACAGACACCTGTTTACGAAATAGATGGTATTATTGGTATAGATACTATACATGACTTAGTTTTACTAAGTGTAAAGTCTGTAAAATGTCCTTCTTTAATTATTGGCGATAGTAATAAAATTGAAGTTGGAGATGAAGTATATGCAATAGGAAATCCATTAGGTTTAGAAGGTACGTTTTCAGAAGGTATAATCGGTGGTATACGTAAAATCGATGATTATACATTAATTCAAATTTCTGCTCCGATATCTCATGGTAGTAGTGGGGGACCGATATTAAATTCTACTGGTAAAGTAATAGGGGTTGCCGTATCAACTTTTATAGAAGGACAAAATTTAAATTTTGCAATTCCTTCAATTTATGTAACGACTTTACTTGATCACATAATTCCATTATTACAGCTTTCAAATAATATTACGAATAAAGAGTTTACAATGACTTTGCCAGCAGATAAAGGAACATTCAGTGATACTATAGTTATTGCCGGTGAAGCCACAGCAGGTACCAAGGTAAATATCATCGTTAATTATGTAGTATACGCCATGTTCAAAATTAAAGGTGTTTTATACAAAAATACAGTCGTAGCGAATGACAAAGGTGTATGGTCTACCGATGCAATTAAAACCGCAGCACCGTTGATAGGCGGCCCGTCAGATGAGTTGACAATCATCGTAGACCAATTAGATGCAAATGGCAAAATAGTGAAAACTATTACCAATACGGTAGCGTATAAGCAGTAAAAGTTAGTTCGAAAATTAAATTAAGGATAATCGTAAATGATTATCCTTGATTTATATTATGACAATCACTTATTCTTCATAAGAAATTTATATTAAGAAACTGATGCTAATTAGACTAGTTGCTAATTAGACTTACTGTATGCTAATATAAACATGGTTAAGACATTTATAAACGAGTACTAATAATGAGTTATATTGAATTAATAAATCACTATAATGGGATAATAATGGCAGTATCTTCAATTATCTTAACAGTAATCACTTATTTTTATTTAGTAGAAACTATAAAAATGCGTGCTATCTATGATAAACTTATAAACCATGATAATAGTTTATTGATTATAGAAATATCACCTATAAATCATGATAATAAAACAAATTTAATATGGTTTGAATTAAAAATGAGAAATATTGGATCAAAACCATTAAGAAATAGCAGTTTTAAACTTCTCACAAAACGTTCACCGCGAGAATGTATATCTCATAATGTTTATCTATGTGATAGAGAAACTTATCTTCGAAATTTAAAAATAAATTATATCGCAAGTAACGATTATGAAGGACTAATGCCTGGTGAAACAATTACTTACTACATCAATATTCAACTTTCATTTTTAGATTATGACAAATCATTTTATGTTTGGATTAAATATATAGATTTTTATAAAAATATTGATGACGAAGTTCGATTGATAAGTATAGCAGATGAAAAATCACAACAAGTCCTAAATATAAATGTCCTTAGAAAATATGATAAAAATTCAAAATACCAGTATCATATAACTAAATTACTATATTATTCAAAAAGGAGACTAATATGTATTTAATATCTCAAGTTGAAATCGAAGGGTTTTGGGGTAAATACAAAGTAGATGTTAGAGTAAATCCTGATATTAATATTTTTATAGGAAAAAATGGAACCGGCAAAACTACTTTTATTAATATGCTGTCTGCTGTATTAAAAGTTGATCTTAAATCGTTATTAATTCTTGATTTTAAAAAAATTAGTATATTTCTAAAAAGTTATGATGATGCAACTAATGCTGATCCTGATATGATTTCTGTCATAAAGACAATAACAGTTGTAAAGTCTTTGATAGATGATAAGCCTGACCAGTTAATTAGTTATACCCTAGATGACTCTAAAGATAAAAAGTATGACATTGTTTTGAATCTTCGTGATATTGATATGTTAATGCGAAATTCACGTAGGCGAGCATTAATAGGCGCTTCTTTCCAAGAGTTAGAAAAAAGGATTTCATTATTAATTAATATATCAAGCTTAACAGTTCATAGAATTACTTTTGATTATTCTGAAGAAGATTATAATTATACGAATCGAAATGGATTTGTTGTTCCACATATTGACCAAAGACTTAATGAATTAATGGTTCGTCTTAAAAGTTATCAACTTAACTTGGCTAAAAAAAATGATGAAATATCATCAAATCTTCAAAAAGAAGTTTTAAAGTCAATATTATATAATAGAGACTTTGATTTATTTTCTATGGATAATTTAAACAGTGTTTTAACAACAGAAAAAGAAGAGTTGATAACTGCATACCGAGAATTAGGGGTTTATGATGATAATATAGGTAAAAAAATTAATAGCCATACAAAGGTTATAAATAAAAGTATAGCTAAATTACAAAAAATCAGACTAGATGATTCATTACCATTAACAGCTAATGATGTAATGCCAATATCCTTATTAAAAAGAACTCAACATATTATTCGCCAGTCTTTAAAAGCAAAAGAAGATAAACACCAGATATCTGAATTGATTGATTTATATATTGAAATAATTAAGAAATTTATTTGTGATAAGCAAATATCAATATCTCAAAATGGTGACCTCCAAATTAATATCGAGACAAAGGAAATTTTATTATCTGACCTTTCATCAGGAGAAAAACAGTTGTTAATCATATTAACAGAAGCTCTTCTACAAGAAAACACACCATATATATTTTTAGCAGATGAACCTGAATTATCTTTACATATTGAATGGCAGAGAAAAATAATACCATCAATATTAATGTTGAATCCGTCAGCTCAAGTTATTGTTGCTACTCATTCACCAGAAATAGCTGGAAGTGGGAAAGGTAAAATAATTGATATGGAGGATATTCGTAATGTCTGATCTTTCTTATTCAAGTGGAGCTCTTGATGTTTTATCAAAATTTCACAGAACTAAATTTACTATTTTTGTTGAGGGTGAAGATGATGTAACCTTTTGGGATACTGTATTAACAGCTTTTGAAATTGATAATTATACAATTGAACCTACTGGAAGTGTAACTACATTAGATGAATACATCAATTCTATTTTAGTCGATGATGTAAATATTTATATAGCAAGAGATTCAGATTATCATGAAATATTGGAGACAAAACATAATCATGAAAGGATAATATGGACATTCGGTCATTCAATTGAAAATTCATTGTATCATCCAAGACATCTCTATAAATTAATTAGAAATTATTCAAGAACTCAAAGTTATAAATTAGATGATATTGATAATTGGATTAACTTATTTACTAGTGAATTTATGGAGTTGTTAATTTTTGATATAGCAAGCATACACTACAAAAAAGGTCTTAAAGTTATGGGTGATAAATGTTGTCAATTCATGACTGAACATAATCATCATATTCCTTTTAAAGATGTTATAAACAGAAAATTAATTGAAGTTAAACAACATTTTAATAGAGGTGAATATGAAGAAATTAAAAATAGAATAGTTGCTGTAGATAAAACGACGTTTTATTTAATTAGAGGGCATTTTCTTACAAATGCTGTCATTAATTTCGTAAAAAAGGAAGTAAATAGGATATGTGGAAAAACATTTACTTTATCATGTGAAAATTTATTTTCTGAATTAATAACTGCATTTGAATTAGAATTAAAAACAAATTGTAGTCGTGAAGATATTCAATATTTAAAATATCAAATTAGTAGATGTTTTAATTAGTACAGAACTATTCTAAAAAAAAATTATAAAAAAGCGAAAGTTTTGTAGATAAACTCAGATACTATTATTTATTTAGAGTAAAATGATTAATATACTAAACAAATATCCACCCTAATCGTCACAATCTTCTTCGCGCCAGC
>Ga0194052_1000764_pt1 | contig 19802 bp, 15 predicted proteins | sample SepL226m_MetaG_FD_160117 | JGI IMG/M metagenome (GOLD analysis project Ga0194052, IMG submission 160117) | Anoxic zone freshwater microbial communities from boreal shield lake in IISD Experimental Lakes Area, Ontario, Canada - Sep2016-L227-6m | ecosystem: Environmental > Aquatic > Freshwater >...
TTAAAGCTGGTCATGCAAATACCCTTTCAGTTTTCACAACAGCACATGCAAATGCCAAGGGCTTTAATGGCTGGTCTGGTGTAATTGCTGGTTCTGTATTCACACTTCTTGCATTCTCTGGTTTCGAAGCGGCTGCTCCACTGGCTGAAGAGAGCAAAGATCCTCGTAAGAATGTTCCAAAAGCAATCATGATTGCAACTGTTGCGATTGCTGCTGTGTATATCTTCACAACATACGCCGCAACTGTTGTCTTCGGTCCAGATAAGTTCAAAGACTTTGCGGGATACAACAATGGCGTCCCTTGGGATGGCTTAGCAAAAGGTGTATCTGGGATCTTCTACGTTCTAGTGTTGCTCGCAATTGTTAACTCAACTATTGCCAACGCAAATGCTGGAGCAAACGTATTTACCCGTACCGCTTATGCATTTGGCCGCGCTGGTGCGTTTCCACGTTCATTTGCAAATCTTGATCCAAAATACAAGTCACCAAAGAATGCCCTTCTATGGCAGTTAATCATTGGTCTTGCAATTGGATTAGGACTTGGATTTAAGTACACACCACAAGTAGCTTTCGGTATTGTCGCAACTGGACTAGTCGTAGTCGTTGTCCTTGTGTATATCGTTGCAAATATTGCCTGCATCGGTTACTACGCAAAGCATCGCAAAGAAGATCGTCACCCAATTATTCACATTGTGGTTCCGATCATCGGCGTACTATTCCTGATTCCTGGATTCATGAATGCTGCTGGCATTACAGGTATTCCTGGTCTTGGGTTCATCGTGCACCTAGCTGCACCACTTTCATATGCTGCATATTTCATGGCAGTCTGGATGTTGGTAGGCGTTATTTCACTGTTCGTATTGCGTAAGAAGAATCCAGGCGCAATCGATGCAGTTGGAACAATCCACGTATAAATAAATCTAAAAAAGCCCACCTGGAACGAATCGGGTGGGCTTTTTTATTTTAGGGTTTTTCCAATTCCTTTGGTCTGCCACAATGCTAGTACCTGTTTGGTGACACTATCCAAAGTCGTACGTGATTTCTCATCAACTGTTGAGTAAGCACAAGTGGCAATTAGATCGCACGACCAAGTCGTGATACCGGCATTGAATACTGCAGATCCAGATGGCGTTGTGAACCAGAGCGATTGGGCGATAGGTGAAATATTGCGTTTGCTACCAACAGTTGCACTGTCGCGGTAGTGCATATTTCCCGAAAATAGAATGTGAACGTTGGGCGGCTCTGCAACGGTTTTCACGGCTTGTTCTACTTCACTGTCTGGAGAAATTCCAGTTATGGATGAACCACTTGGGATTTTCAACCAAGATGGAATAGAAGTGGCTTTCATATCGCCATAAACGTGAACACCATCAGTAAGAGTTCCAGTGATAAGTGTTCCAGGAACATTCAATCTGCCATCAGAAAATGCAATAGAAACTTGACTCAATTCTTGAACTGGGTCTTCTTTAGGATTGCGGTAAATAATGAGCCTTCTATTTTCGCCAACAGGGGATGCAGTTAAGCGAGTCTGCCAAACTGCAGTATTACCGCCGAGAATTGCTAAATTAATTCCGCTATTACGGGCAGCAAGAAAGCTATCAAAAATTCGACGTGTGAAATATTCTGGATGTCCACCCAGAACAAGGCCATTGTAACTTTTTGTAATTGATGGCCATGAGTCAATATCTATATCTGATTCCTGATCAACATTTATTCCTTCACGCTCAAGAAACTGGACGAGTGAAATTGCATCTCGATGAACAGCGAATCCACCACTTCCGACAATAGGACGGTCTAAGGAAACGACTCGACTGCGGTCTGTTCGCATTTCGGTTTTTGTAGCACCGACACCGAAATATGCAGAACGGCCTCCGAATGAGTTATATGCACTCCAAGTTAAAAATGAATGAACCAAAAGAAGTTTGGAACTTCCCAACGGGCTTCTAATAACCAACGGGGCAGCATTTTCAATATGGCCGTCCATTGCACGAGTTACAAAAAGATAGAAACCAGGAGTCCAGTTCGCACCAACCTTAATAGTTGCGGTGGTTGGCCATTTTGTATCAACCATACGAAGTGCGTTCTTTGGATAAATAACTTTTTGGTTCTTAAGCGATATTGGTCCCGAATTCCAAACCTCACGCGCGCCAGAACCCTGATACCAACCAATACGCAAGGCTTGAATAGTTCTTGGCCCATTTATAAATTTTGTATCACGCGTTCCGTACAAGGAAGCATGAATCTTTATTTCATCCCCACAGCCAGCGGAAGTTTTATTTAGCCAAAGCGCTGAACCAGCCGCACTCTGCAAATCTAATTGTTGCCAATCCTTAGTCGTCATTGATATTCCAGGTTGCGCATTCTCTTTTGCAACCCAATTGCTTGCAAGCGGCGCACAAGTTGAATTAGGTACTTGCGAAATATCTTCCGGAGTATTTATGTTTAAAGAATCAGCAAAGGTTGTCATTGGTTGACGAGTTAAATCCGAATGCATTGGAACGGGTGGCAATTCTTCGTGGGAATATCCAAACTGATAGACCACGGTTCCGATCATCGTTGCAAGGGCAAGAGCAAATACGCCAAAGCTGGCAAAAAGGGCGCGCTTACGTGTGCGGGGATTAGTTAACATATGGGTCAATTAAATAGGTACAACCTGAATTTCTCCCAATAGCATCTCTGGTTGTACGCTCATCCTCCTTGAGCGCTCGCGTATCAAGAAAATCTTTATCCGCCCCCCTAGCTCAGTCGGTAGAGCGTTTCCATGGTAAGGAAGAGGTCAACGGTTCGATTCCGTTGGGGGGCTCGATCTTTCTAGCGTAATCTAGGAATATCAAAAACTATTAGGGCGGGATAGCTCAGCTTGGTAGAGCAAGCGGCTCATAATCGCTGTGTCGTGGGTTCAAATCCCGCTCCCGCTACCAATAGTTACGCGAAAAGTAGTTGCATCCTAAGCGTGAATTTTCGAAATGAGCATAGGTGAAGTAGCCTTACGCTCTTGTTTCACCCAAGATTTTGATCAGAATTAATAGGAAGTAAAAGGAGCACGACTATGGCAAGCAAGAGCGCGGATGTACGCCCAAAGATCACAATGGCCTGCGTAGAGTGCAAAGAACGTAACTACATTACAAAGAAGAACCGTCGTAACGATCCAGACCGCCTTGAACTTAAGAAGTTCTGTCCTCGTTGCAAGTCTTCACAACTTCACCGCGAGACTCGATAACAAATGCTTAGCCCCGACCTAGTCGGGCGCACCTTTAAAGGTGCCGATACAACTACCGTAAGCGCGGAAGCAATTTCTAAGTTTGCTGCTGTCGTCGGTGAAAATAATCTAGATGTCGCGCCACCTACATTTGCGATTTCAATAACGTTAGACCAATCCCAGAAATTACTGCAAGACAGCGGTTTGGATTGGACCCGGGTAGTTCATGGCGATCAGAAATTTGAAATTAAGCGACCAATAGTTGCCGGCGATAAATTAATTTGTTCTTCCACCATTGAGAGCGCTCGCGTTATGGCCGGAAATGAAATCGTCACCGTACGTTCTGATTTGCACTCAGGAGCCGAACTCATTGTTTCAACTTGGTCAACTCTTGTGGTGCGCGCATGAGTAACTTACAAGTTGGGCAAGAACTGGCTCCCAAAACCTTTTTGATTAATCGCGCACTTTTGGTTGCTTATGCGAATGCAAGTGGTGATCAAAACCCAATCCACCAAAATGAAGAATTTGCTAAATCTGTTGGGCTTCCTGATGTAATTGCGCACGGCATGCTGACTATGGCGCTTGCGGGAAAGTATCTTTCAGAAATAAATGGATCAGAGGCTGTCACTGATTTTTCGGCAAGGTTTACTAAGCCAGTAGTAGTCCCAGTCAACACCGACGTTGCGCTAATAATCTCTGGGAAAGTTGCCGAAATATCGGATGGCTTTGCCAAGGTTGAACTAACGGCGCTTTGCAACGATGTGAAGGTTCTAGGAATGGCAAAGGGCGTTATCAAACTCTGATGAAAGCCAATTTGAAGATTTATAACCGAATTGGAGATTTGCGTAGCTTAACTAAAGCCTCCTTTAAAGCCACAGTTTCCATCTACGTCGATGGATTTCTAGATGATGCAGCCACCTGCGTAACTGCTCTCAAATCAAATAGTGGTGCTGATATCGCAATTTATATCTTGGTAAGTGGCGACTTAGATATCACCGCACTTGAACCACTTCTTGATGAGCGGACTTTCATAGTTCAAATAACCCAAGGTGTTGGCTGGGGCGAGGCAAATAATGCACTCTTAAAATTAGCTAACTCAACTGCTGTAATAATTATGGATCCTTCAACAATTTTGCAAGGTGATGCAATTTCTCCAGCACTAGAGAAGATTGCAAACCTTGAATTCTGTGCTGCTGGTTGGCGTGGTGGGTTGGTAAATGTAGAAGATGAGTGGCGAAGTGTTGACGATAAAGGTGTTGGCGAAGTTGATGTCCTATTTGGATATTTCATGGCGGTAAACCGCGATGCAGCATTAGAGGTTGGTGGTTTTAATTCCCGGGCGGTTTATTATAGAAATGCTGATATGGAATTTTCACTTAAATTACGCCAGGCACAAGGCAGGTTGTGGCAGATGGATTTGCCACTGGAACAAGCTCGTCATCACGGCTACTACGACGCCGATCCGGAATATCGTGAGACACAATCTAAGAAGACTTACGATCGAATTCTTGATCGCTTCCGCGGTAAGAATGAGATCTTGGTAGCCCGCAGGTAGGGCGCGGTAACCTTCTCTTATGAGCACCGCCGACCTTTCTAAATTCACCTCGTTACAAGTTGGCGGTCCCGCAACTGATTTGATTCATGTTTCTACCGAAGCAGAATTAATTGAAGCCGTTCGTTCTGCTGACAAATCCCAAACCCCGCTGCTAATTCTTGGCGGCGGATCTAACGTTCTTGTAAGTGATGCTGGATTTTCTGGCACAGTCATAAGAGTTGAAACACTTGGGAATTCCTACGAATTTGATGCGTGCAGTGGCGGCACTCTGACAGTTAGTGCTGGCGAGGATTGGGATCGTTTTGTTGCCTTCACAATCGAAAAAGGGCTGGCGAATCTTGAATCGCTAAGTGGAATTCCAGGAACCGTAGGTGGGGCACCGATTCAAAACATTGGGGCGTACGGCCATGAAGTCAGTGAAGTAATTGCGCGAGTGCGGGCTTTCGATCGCAAGAACGATGAAGTCAAAACATTTGCAGCAAGTGATTGCGAATTTGAATACCGCAGTTCAAAATTCAAAAAGGAAGCTGGCCGTTGGGTAATCCTTGACGTGACCTTCCAGCTGCGCAAAGGTGAGGCATCATTACCAATTCAGTATTCTGAATTAGCAAATGCACTCGGCGTTGAAATTGGGGCGCGAGTTGAAGTTTCTAAAGTACGTGATGCCGTTCTGGCGCTACGTGGTGCAAAAGGAATGCTCATCAACATGGGAATTAATTCTGCGGGTTCCTTCTTTATCAACCCAATCCTGACGCCAACCGAGGCTGCGAAACTTCCAGAGGGTGCACCACGTTGGGTTCAAGAAAATGGGAATGTAAAAACTTCCGCGGCTTGGCTCATGGAAAATGCCGGCGTGCACAAAGGCGATCGGCTTGCAGGGGCACAAATTTCACCAAAACATGTTCTGGCACTTTCTAACACGGGCAATGCAACCGCTTCAGATTTAATTGCACTTGCTCGCGATGCACGCGAAAAAGTGCGAGTTAAGTTTGGAATTACCTTAGAACCAGAAGTGCAGTTTGTTGGCGTAAGCCTTTAAATTATTTAGCTTCGCTCAGCAATTTTGCAACGCGAGTTATTCCTTCAACAATGTCCTCATCGCTAGTTGCGTATGAGAATCTGAGATACCCAGATGGCCCAAATGCTTCACCAGGAACTGCAGCAACCTCTACTTCTTCCAGAATCAAAGTTGCGAGCTCGGCCGAGGTTTGTGGCCGCTTGCCTCGAATCTCTTTACCAAGAACGCCTTTTACAGATGGATAAACATAAAAGGCACCAGTAGGAGTTGGGCAGATAACGCCAGGAATCTCATTAAGCATTTTTACGATGAGTTTGCGGCGACGATCAAATGCCACACCCATTTCACGAACGGCAGCAAGGTCACCATTTAGCGCAGCAACTGCCGCACGCTGCGAGACGTTGGCAACGTTTGCAGTTGAATGGGATTGCAGATTCGTTGCAGCCTTAATTACATCCTTAGGCCCGATCATCCAGCCAACTCGCCAACCAGTCATTGCATAAGTTTTTGCAACACCATTAATGATGATTGTTTGGTCTGCTAATTCTGGAAGCAAAACTGGAAGACTTGGGGCAGTGGCACCGTCATACAGAAGGTGTTCATAAATTTCATCAGTGATAACCCAGATGCCATGAGCGAGCGCCCATTCACCGATAGCTTTTGCCTGCGCAGGAGAGTAAACCGAACCTGTTGGGTTTGATGGTGAGCAAAAAAGAAGTGCCTTAGTTTTTGGCGTGCGAACTGATTCGAGTTGTTCAACAGTTACTAAGAAGTCTTGGGATTCATCGGCAAAAATATCAACAACAGTTCCACCGGCTAGCGCAATACATTCTGGATAAGTGGTCCAATAAGGCGAAGGCAAAATTACTTCATCACCTGGATCAAGAATTGTTGCGAATGCTTGATTAACCGCTTGCTTGCCACCGTTTGTAACTAGAACTTGATCTACGGTGATTGCATAATTCGAATCGCGAAGTGTTTTTTTAACAATCGCTTCGCGTAATTCTGGTAGGCCACTCGTTGGTGTGTAACGATGATTTGCTGGCTTACTCGCCGCATCAATCGCTGCTGCAACGATGTAGTCAGGTGTTGGAAAATCAGGCTCGCCAGCTCCGAAACCGATAACTGGCCGACCGGCGGCTTTTAGCGCCTTGGCCTTGGCATCAACCGCAAGGGTTGCTGATTCTGCAATCGCTGCAACTCTGCGGGAAATTCTTGGTTTTGCGCTCATAGAGGGAGAGTATGCCATCCCAATTTTACGCGGGCACGCCCATACCTCTACACTCCCTTTTCTGGCGCTTGCAAAAGGTCATGATCACTCATGTCTCATGAAGGATCAGAGCTGTTCTTGCGCCCGAAGGGCAGTAGCTCAATTGGCTAGAGTTCCGGTCTCCAACACCGGCGGTTGGGGGTTCAAGTCCCTCCTGCCCTGCAAGTTGTACTGCTAGAAAAGATTTTTAATCAGTTCCAATTAGTTAGATAGAAAGAGGTAGCGCAAGTGGTTGATGAGAAGCACAACGCTGACAACCATCCAGCTGAAGAGAAGCTCGGTCTCTTCGGTCGCATCAACCTGTTCTATCGCCAAGTTATTTCTGAACTTCGTAAGGTCGTTTGGCCAACTCGTAACCAACTCACAACTTACACAGCAGTTGTATTGGTCTTCGTTGGTTTCATCATCGCCGTTGTATCGCTACTTGATGTAGTGCTTACAAAGGTTGTCTTCTGGGTATTTGGATAAGGGGGCGTCATGACTGTTGAAAATGTAGATCAATTCGAAGCCGCTCTTGCAGCAGCCGATGCACAGACTAACGATGCAGTGATTGAAACCGTGATAGCCGATGAAGTAGTTGGTTCAGTCGAAGCCATCTCTGCAATTGAAGATGAAGTTGCGCTCGAAGTTTCCGAAGAAGCAGAACTTGAAGAAGAGAATGATGAGAACGCAGAATTCCGTCGCGCCTTGCGTACGGCTTCTGGCGATTGGTTCGTCGTTCACTCTTATGCGGGATACGAGAAGAAGGTAAAGGGCAATTTAGCCAACCGTATTACCTCACTCAACATGGAAGATTACATTTACCAGATTGAAGTTCCAGAAGAAGAAGTTACTGAAATTAAGAACGGCCAACGTAAGCAAGTAAAGCGAAATGTCTTTCCTGGCTACGTCCTAGTTCGCATGGAACTCACTGATGAATCATGGTCTTGCGTACGTAACACTCCAGGCGTAACTGGTTTCGTTGGAAACGCACACCACCCATCACCTTTAACACTTGCTGAGGTTGAAAACATTTTGGCACCACGCCCAGTAAAGAAGTCAGACAAGATCGATATGAGAATGATCGATTTCGAGATCAACGAATCTGTAACTGTTATGGATGGCCCATTCGCCACCTTGCCAGCAACAATTTCCGAGATCATGCCAGAACAAGGAAAACTAAAGGTTTTGGTCTCGATCTTTGGTCGCGAAACTCCAGTAGAACTTTCATTTGCCCAAGTACAGAAGCTCTAAGAACTTTTAAATACTCAGGAAATACGAGAAATACGAGAAAAGGAATAGAAAAATGGCACCGAAGAAGAAGATCACAGCACTAATCAAGTTGCAGATCCAAGCTGGCGCAGCAACACCTGCACCACCAGTAGGTCCTGCCCTTGGTCAGCATGGTGTCAACATCATGGACTTCGTTAAGGCTTACAACGCAGCGACCGAAGCTCAAAAGGGTCAGATCATTCCTGTTGAGATCACCGTCTTTGAAGATCGTTCATTTACTTTCATCACAAAGACTCCACCAGCATCACGTCTTATCTTGAAGGCAGCTGGCGTTGAAAAGGGTTCAGCAGTTCCACACAAGACAAAGGTTGCAAACATTACAAAGGCTCAGGTTGAAGAGATCGCAAAGATCAAGATGGCTGACTTAAATGCTAATGATTTAGCCGCAGCATCATTAATTATCGCTGGTACCGCTCGTTCAATGGGTATTACTGTCGGTTAATTAAGAAAAGCAATACGTGGGAGGACCTCGCTGGTCCGCTAACCACAACTCCGAGAAACCAACCGGTTGCTCGAATAACTAAGGAGATGAAATGAAGCGCAGTAAGAAATATAACGAAGCCGCAGCAAAGATCGATCAGAAGAATCTTTACACTCCTGGTCAAGCTGTTAAATTGGCGAAAGAAACATCGACAACCAAGTACGACGCGACTGTTGAAGTTGCACTACTTCTCGGTGTCGATCCTAAGAAAGCAGATCAAGCGATCCGCTCAACTGTTAACTTGCCACACGGAACCGGTAAGACCGCTCGCGTGTTGGTATTCGCAGGTGGCGAGCGCGCTGAAGAAGCACGTGCTGCTGGTGCTGACATTGTCGGCGCAGATGAATTAATCGAAGAAGTTTCAAAGGGTCGTCTTGATTACGATGCCGTTGTTTCAACTCCAGAATTAATGGGTAAGGTCGGTCGTCTTGGAAAGGTTCTTGGACCTCGCGGTTTAATGCCTAACCCAAAGACCGGAACTGTAACTACTGACGTTGCAAAAGCAGTTAATGACATCAAGGGCGGAAAGATTGAATTCCGTGTTGATAAGAATTCAAACCTGCACTTCATCATCGGTAAGACATCATTCACAGCTGATCAACTAGCAGAGAACTACACAGCTGCATTTGAAGAAGTTATGCGTGCGAAGCCAAACTCATCAAAAGGTCGCTTCATTCGCAAGGCAACTATCTCCACAACGATGGGACCTGGAATTCAGGTAGACCCAACAATTTCTCGCGATGGTGGAGATAACGTTCAGGCGTAATTAAGCCTGAATAACGGAGATTTTGACTGGGGTAGGCCCAATAACCTACCCTTGGTCAAGTAATCAAGAAGTAATCACGAACCAGAAAGACCCGTACCAAAGACTGCAGGCCCCTTTAGGTAAAACTAAAAGGTTAATTGTTGAAAAACAGCCAGCATAGGTGCCCACGTAACCTCGTGCGCATTTATGCGACGGGGTTTTTTGATTTTAAGAAGTAAAAATGAAGTAAATGGAAAGATGAGCGAAAGGAAGCCAAATGGCTCGCCCAGATAAAGAAGCAGCAGTAGCTGAGTTGACGGAAGATTTCCGTTCAGCAAATGCAACCGTGCTGACCGAATATCGTGGTCTCTCTGTAACATCAATGAAGGAACTTCGCCGTTCGCTTGGTGTAACAACCAAGTACTCGGTAGTTAAGAACACCCTCACAAAGATCGCCGCTAAGAATGCTGGCGTAGAAATCGACGATGCACTTCTCGCCGGTCCTTCTGCACTTGCCTTCGTAAAGGGTGATCCAATTGATGCCGCAAAGAGCCTCAAGAATTTTGCTAAAGAGAATCCATTCCTTGTTATCAAGGGTGGCATCTTCGAAGGCAAGCCTGTTACAACCGCTGAGATCATGAAGCTCGCTGATCTTGAGTCCCGTGAGGTTCTCTTGTCCAAGCTTGCTGGTGCAATGAAGGGCTCGCTTGCTAAGGCAATCCGAACCATCGATGCACTTCGATTGAAGAAAGAAGCTGCAGAAGGTGTCCAAGCCGTTGCTGAAACTAGCCCGGCAGTGGTGTCCGAAGCGACAACTACTACCGACGAGGCAGTGGTGTCCGAAGTGGCACCTATTACCGACGAGGCAGTGGTTCCAGATTCAGTTGAATCAGTGTCCGAAGCGACAACTACTACCGACGAGGCAGTGGTTCCAGCAGAAGCAGTCTCAGAAGCAACTCCAGAAGTTACCGAATAACCCCCGTCACCAAATTAAAAAGAAACAGAATAGGAAATAAAAATGGCAAAGTTAAGTTCAGATGATCTATTAAGCCAGTTCAAAGAGATGACTCTCGTTGAGCTTTCAGATTTCGTAAAAGCATTCGAAACTGAATTCGATGTAACCGCAGCAGCACCAGTTGCTGTAGCAGCAGCCGGTGGCGCAGCCGCTGGTGGCTCAGCAGCAGAAGCTCAAGATGAGTTCACACTTATTCTTGACGATGCTGGTTCACAGAAGATTGCAGTTATCAAGGAAGTTCGTAACATCAACTCAGCTCTTGGTCTAAAAGAAGCCAAGGATCTAGTAGATGCGACTCCAGCAACCCTGATCGAAAAGGGAAGCAAAGAAGCTGTAGACAAGGCGAAGACTGCTCTCGAAGCAGCCGGCGCAAAGGTCACAGTCAAGTAATTCCAATTACGCAAAAGGCCCCGGCTAACCCCGGGGCCTTTTGCTTGCCCCACCCCAACCCCTATCGCAAAGCTGGTTCGGGTTATAGCACAGGGGAGGCCGGATTGGACAGGGTTACCCACAATTAGGTACTCTCGCCCTTCGCAAATTTACAAAACCCAGAGGTCAGGCATATAGCGGCTGAGACCTGGCGGTAGCCGTGCGTTTACATCTGGAGGAATTTTGGCCGCATCGAAGTCAAAGTCATTTGCACCTGCTCGCGTTTCATTCGCAAAAATTCGTGAACCACTCGAAGTACCAAACCTATTATCACTTCAGCTAGACAGTGTTGATTGGTTACTTGGTAACGACGCTTGGCGCTCTCGTCTTGATGTTGCTGAAAGAGCGGGACGTGGCGCAGTACCAACTACATCCGGTTTGGAAGAAATCTTTGAAGAGATTTCACCAATTGAGGATTTCCAAGGAACTATGAGTCTGTCTTTCAAAGACCATAGATTCGAACCACCTAAGTACACAATTGCGGAATGTAAAGAGCGAGATATCACTTACTCTGCTCCGCTATTCGTGACTGCAGAATTTACAAATAACACGACTGGTGAAATTAAGTCGCAGACTGTTTTCATGGGCGACTTCCCATTGATGACACCTCGCGGAACTTTCGTAATTAACGGAACCGAGCGCGTAGTTGTTTCACAGATCGTTCGTTCACCTGGTGTCTATTTCGAACGTACAATTGAAAAGACTTCAGATAAAGATATTTTGACTGCAAAGATCATTCCTAGCCGTGGTGCTTGGTTGGAATTTGAAGTTGATAAGAAAGATTTGGTCGGTGTTCGTATCGACCGTAAGCGTAAGCAATCAGTAACAATTTTCTTGAAGGCACTTGGTTGGACTGAGGAACAAATCCTTGAACAATTCGGTGAATTCGAATCGATCCGCGCAACTCTTGAAAAAGATAACGTCAATACTCAAGATGAAGCTCTTCTTGATATCTATCGCAAGTTGCGTCCAGGCGAGCCTCCTACAAAGGAAGCTGCACAAGGACTTATCGAAAACCTTTACTTCAATCCAAAGCGCTATGACCTGGCAAAGGTTGGCCGCTTTAAGGTTAATAAGAAGCTCGGTCTTGAACTAGATCTTTCCAAGGGCTTGTTAAACATCGAAGACATCGTTGCAACAATTCGTTACTTAGTCTCACTTCATAAGGGCGATGCGCTTATGGAATACGGCAAGCAAGTACGCGTTGAAACAGACGATATCGATCACTTCGGTAACCGTCGCCTACGTACTGTTGGTGAATTAATTCAAAACCAAGTTCGTACCGGTCTATCTCGTATGGAGCGCGTTGTTCGTGAACGTATGACTACTCAAGATGTTGAGGCAATTACTCCTCAGACCTTGATTAACATTCGCCCAGTTGTCGCATCCATCAAGGAGTTCTTCGGAACATCTCAACTTTCACAGTTCATGGATCAGACCAACCCACTTTCTGGAATGACACACAAGCGTCGTCTTTCAGCACTTGGACCCGGTGGACTTTCTCGTGAACGCGCAGGCTTCGAAGTTCGCGACGTTCACCCATCTCACTACGGTCGTATGTGTCCAATTGAAACTCCTGAAGGTCCAAACATTGGACTTATCGGATCACTCGCAACATATGCTCGCGTAACTCCATTCGGATTTATCGAAACTCCTTATCGCAAAGTTCTTAAGGGTAAGGTCACAGACCAGATCGATTATCTAACTGCTGATGAAGAAGATGAGCATGTTATTGCGCAAGCAAATGCACCGCTAACTTCTGATTCACACTTTGCTGAGCCTCGCGTACTTGTACGTCGTCGCGGTGGCGAAGTTGAATTCATCATGGCAGATGAAGTTGATTACATGGACGTTTCACCACGTCAGATGGTTTCTGTTGCAACAGCAATGATTCCGTTCCTCGAGCACGATGACGCGAACCGCGCATTGATGGGCTCGAACATGATGCGTCAAGCAGTTCCACTAGTTCGCGCAGAAGCGCCATTTGTTGGAACCGGTATGGAATTCCGCGCAGCTGTTGATGCTGGCGATGTTCTACTCGGTCGCAATGCTGGTGTTGTAACTGCAGTAAGCGCTGATGAAGTAACTGTCATGAATGATGACGGAACAACTGAGAACTACTTCCTAGAGAAGTTCACTCGTTCAAACCAAGGCACAAGCCGCAACCAGAAAGTGATTGTCTCGCAAGGACAGCGCGTTGAAGTTGGTCAGGTTATTGCTGATGGTCCATCAACCGAAAAGGGCGAAATGGCCCTCGGTAAGAACTTGCTCGTGGCATTTATGTCATGGGAAGGTCACAACTACGAAGATGCGATCATTCTTTCGCAACGACTAGTTCAAGATGACGTTCTTACCTCTATTCACATTGAAGAGTATGAAGTCGATGCTCGCGATACCAAACTTGGACCCGAGGAAATTACTCGCGATATCCCTAACGTCAGCGAAGAAGTTCTAGCTGATCTAGATGATCGTGGAATTATCCGCATCGGTGCCGAAGTTGTGCCAGGCGACATTCTTGTTGGAAAGGTAACTCCTAAAGGCGAAACCGAATTAACTCCAGAAGAGCGTTTGCTCCGTGCAATCTTTGGTGAGAAGGCTCGTGAAGTTCGCGATACCTCACTTAAGGTGCCACACGGTGAATCTGGAAAAGTTATTGATGTTCAAATCCAATCTTCTGAAGATGGTTATGAACTTCCTGCCGGCGTTAACCAAATCGTTCGAGTCTTTGTTGCTCAAAAGCGCAAGATTCAAGATGGTGACAAGCTTGCTGGTCGCCACGGTAACAAGGGTGTTATTTCCAAGATCCTTCCAGTTGAAGATATGCCATTCCTTGAAGACGGAACCGCTGTTGATGTTGTCTTGAACCCACTTGGTGTTCCAGGACGTATGAACGTCGGTCAGATTCTAGAAACTCACTTAGGTTGGGTTGCGAAATCTGGTTGGAAACTTGAAGGCAACGAACCTTGGCAGAAAGATCTTCGTGAACATGGTTTCGCTGAAGCTCCTGCTAACTCAAAGGTTGCTACTCCAGTATTTGATGGCGCAAAGGAAGAAGAACTTATTGGTCTTCTCTCTTCAACACTTCCTCAAAAGGATGGCATGCGTCTTGTTGGCGGAAACGGAAAGGCTCGCCTATTCGACGGTCGTACCGGAGAGCCTTACAAAGAAGAGATCACAGTTGGTTACATGTACATCTTGAAGCTGCACCACTTGGTGGACGACAAGATTCACGCACGTTCAACTGGACCTTACTCAATGATCACGCAACAACCATTGGGCGGAAAAGCTCAATTCGGTGGTCAGCGCTTTGGAGAAATGGAAGTTTGGGCCCTTGAAGCATACGGCGCCGCTTACACACTCCAAGAGCTACTAACTATTAAGTCCGATGACGTACTTGGCCGCGTAAAGGTTTACGAAGCCATTGTTAAGGGCGAGAACATTCCAGAACCTGGAATTCCAGAATCATTCAAGGTGCTTGTGAAGGAAATGCAATCACTTTGCTTGAATGTGGAAGTTCTCTCATCCGAAGGTGTCGCAATTGAAATGCGCGATACCGACGAAGAAGTATTCCGTGCCGCCGAAGAACTTGGAATCAACTTGTCACGAGTTGAACCTTCAAGTGTCGAAGAAGTTTAAGGAGAGGGATAAAAAATGTTAGATGTTAACTTTTTTGATGAACTACGAATTGGCTTAGCTTCGACTGACAATATTCGTGAATGGTCTTTTGGCGAAGTTAAGAAGCCAGAAACCATCAACTACCGCACACTTAAGCCAGAGAAGGACGGACTCTTCGACGAGAAGATCTTCGGACCTACTCGTGACTGGGAATGTTATTGCGGTAAGTACAAGCGCGTTCGCTTCAAGGGAATTATTTGCGAGCGTTGCGGTGTTGAAGTTACTCGCGCAAAGGTTCGTCGTGAACGTATGGGTCACATCGAATTAGCTGCACCTGTTACTCACATCTGGTACTTCAAGGGTGTTCCTTCACGCCTTGGTTACCTACTTGATCTTGCACCAAAGGATCTAGAGAAGGTTATTTATTTCGCTGCTTACATGATCACAGAAGTTGATACTGAAGCTCGCGAAGAAGATCTACCTTCACTTGAGAAGCGCCTTGCTGCAGATAAGAAGAAAATTGAAACTCGTCGCGATGGCGATCTAGATGCACGTCAGAAGAAGCTAGAAGCAGATACTGCTGAGCTAGAAGCTGCTGGCGAAAAGGCTGATGTTAAGCGCAAGGTACGCGAAGCGGCAGAACGTGAATTGAAAGCAATTCGCGATAAGTCACAACGCGAACTCGATCGCTTAGATGCAGTCTGGTCACGCTTCAAGAATCTGAAGGTTCAAGATCTCGAGGGTGATGAGTCCTTGTATCGCGAACTTACAGATCGCTTCGGTGTTTACTTCAAAGGTTCAATGGGGGCAGCTGCAATTAAGCGTCGCTTAGAAACTTTTGATTTACAAGCTGAGTACACAATGCTTACCGAACTTGCACAAACCGGTAAGGGACAGAAGAAGACTCGCGCAATTAAGCGTTTGAAAGTTGTCTCTTCATTCCTAAATACTCGCAACCACCCAGCCTCAATGGTTCTAGATTGTGTTCCAGTTATTCCACCAGATCTACGTCCAATGGTTCAACTAGATGGTGGCCGCTTTGCGACCTCTGATCTAAATGATCTATACCGTCGAGTTATCAACCGCAACAATCGTTTGAAGCGACTTGCAGATCTTGGTGCTCCAGAAATTATTGTTAACAACGAAAAGCGTATGTTGCAAGAAGCAGTAGATGCGCTATTTGATAACGGTCGTCGTGGTCGTCCAGTTACTGGTCCAGGAAACCGTCCACTTAAATCACTTTCAGACATGCTTAAGGGTAAGCAAGGACGTTTCCGTCAGAACTTGCTCGGAAAGCGCGTTGATTATTCTGGTCGTTCAGTAATCGTTGTTGGTCCACAACTTAAGTTGCACCAATGCGGTCTGCCAAAGCAGATGGCACTTGAACTCTTCAAGCCATTCGTAATGAAGCGCCTGGTTGATCTCAATCACGCACAGAACATCAAATCCGCAAAGCGTATGGTCGAGCGTGCTCGCCCTGTTGTGTGGGATGTTTTGGAAGAAGTGATTGCAGAGCATCCAGTTCTTCTAAACCGTGCACCAACACTGCACCGTCTAGGTATCCAAGCTTTCGAACCACAATTGGTCGAAGGTAAAGCTATTCAAATTCACCCACTTGTTTGTACTGCATTCAACGCAGACTTCGACGGTGACCAGATGGCAGTTCACTTACCTCTGTCAGCAGAAGCACAAGCAGAAGCACGTGTTCTCATGCTTTCAAGTAACAATATTTTGTCACCTGCATCAGGTCGACCAATTACATCTCCTACACAGGACATGGTTCTTGGTCTTTACTTCCTGACTTCACTTCGTGAAAACGAACTTGGTGAAGGTCGCGCATTCGGTTCAATCTCTGAAGCGTTGATGGCATATGACCGTAACTCACTAACAATGCAGGCCAAGATCAAGATTCGTTTAACTCATAGCGGTGTCACTGAAGTTCGCGAGACCACACTTGGTCGCGCACTATTCAATGAAATCTTGCCAGAGGGTTATAAGTTTGTTGATTACGATGTAACTAAGAAACTTCTTGGCCAAATCGTCGATGATCTAGCTGAAGGATTTGCCAAGGTAACAGTTGCGCAGACACTTGATGCTCTTAAGTCACTTGGTTTCTATTGGGCAACACGCGCTGGTATCACCATCGCAATTACAGATGTTGTCACACCAGCCAATAAGCAGAAAATTTTGGATGGTTATGAAATTAATGCTGAGAAGGTACAGAGCCAATATGAAAAGGGTCTGATTACTGATGATGAGCGTCGTCAAGAACTCATTGAAATTTGGACGAATGCAACAACAGAAGTTGCAAATGCGATGGAAGCTAACTTCCCAAAGACCAACCCAGTTTGGATGATGGTCTACTCCGGCGCACGTGGAAACATGATGCAAGTTCGTCAGATCGCAGGTATGCGTGGTCTGGTAGCGAATCCGAAGGGCGAAATTATTCCGCGTCCGATCAAGTCAAACTTCCGTGAAGGTCTCTCAGTTCTTGAGTACTTCATTGCAACTCACGGTGCGCGTAAGGGTCTTGCAGATACCGCGCTACGTACCGCTGACTCTGGTTACCTAACTCGTCGCCTCTGCGACGTGGCACAAGATGTAATCATCCGTGAAGAAGATTGCGGTACAGATCGCGGTCTAACACTAAAGATTGCTGCGCTTGATTCAACTGGCGCACTTGTCCGTGATGACCATGTTGAAACTTCAATGTTTGGTCGTAACTTGTCAGAAGATGCAGTTCAAAATGGCAAGGTAATTCTTAGCGCAGGAACAGATCTTGGCGATAAGAACATCAACACACTAGTTGAAGCAGGAATCGCTGAAGTAAAAATTCGCTCAGTTCTAACTTGCGACAGCAAGGTCGGACAATGCGCAATGTGCTACGGCCGCTCAATGGCATCTGGCAAGTTAGTAGATGTCGGCGAAGCTGTTGGAATTATTGCTGCTCAATCAATTGGTGAGCCAGGAACCCAGTTAACAATGCGTACTTTCCACACCGGAGGTATTGCGGGAGATGACATCACACACGGTCTTCCTCGTATTGTTGAACTCTTCGAAGCGCGTACACCTAAGGGCGTTGCGCCAATCGCAGAAACAGCTGGCGTAGTTAGCTTCCTAGAAGATGCAAAGGGAAAGAAGATCATCGTTACGCCAGAAGATGGCAGCGAAGCGATCGCCTACCCAATTACACGTCGTCAGAAACTTAAGGTTGAAGATGGCATGCGCGTAAGCGTTGGCCAACAAATGGTTGTTGGTGCAATTGATCCGAAGCAAGTACTTCGTATCCTTGGACCACGTCAAACACAGGTCCACTTAGTGAATGAAATCCAAGAGGTTTACCGTTCACAAGGTGTATCAATTCACGATAAGCACATCGAAATTATTGTTCGCCAAATGTTGAAGCGCATTACTGTGCTTGAACCAGGCGATGCTGATTTACTTCCAGGTGAACTTGTAGAACGTGGTCGTTTCGAAACTGAGAACCGTCGCGTTGTATCAACTGGTGGCAAGGCTGCATCTGGTCGCCCAGAACTTATGGGTATCACCAAGGCATCACTTGCAACTGAATCATGGTTGTCAGCTGCTTCATTCCAAGAGACCACAAAGGTTTTGACAGATGCTGCGTTATCCGAGAAGAGCGATCCATTGCTCGGACTTAAGGAGAACGTAATCATCGGTAAGTTGATCCCAGCTGGTACAGGTCTTGCTCGTTACCGCAACGTTCGAGTTGAACCAACAGAAGAAGCAAAGGCTGCGGTCTACGCTGCTTATGATGAATATGACTTCACACCATTTGAATCTCAAGGTTCAGGTGAAGCAGTTCGATTGGATGAGTTCGAAACTCGTTAAAGTAAATTAAAATAAGAGCCTCGGTGAGAAATCATCGGGGCTTTTTTATTGGGCTTTGGAATAGCTGTCGCTCAACATAATAAGTTGAGCTATTTCATTTACAGAACTGCAATCACCTTTATCTTCATAAATACAATCTTGTGGTCCACTAACCGTTAGAACCGTGCTCTCATCTCTCCACATTTCATACCCATAACTTGGAGCTTCATTTGGATTATAAATTTGCTCCCAATCTGCAACTTTCCAGAGAAAATATGAAACCAGTCCTTCATAGACGCCTTTTGATGTTTTATAGGAAATTACATATTCACTAATTGGGGCAGGGGAGATTGCATCCGCAGTCGAACGCTCATAAGGCAAGGTTCGCAATTTTGGAAATAGGTGAAGTGGAAGTTTCACCGAAACCGGGATTAAACCTAAACCTTGCGGATATGTGATCTTCTTGCAATCGGTAGCTTCAAGGTATCTATACCCCTCTGAATCCAAGGTTTTGCCACTCTTGCTGAATTTAATTTCGCGATCGGTTAGTTGGCCTTCAGAATAAAAACTATATTTTGCAATAAGTTGATTATTAATAAACTTTCCGTCGAATGTGCCATAAGAACTATCTTTCTGAAAATGCTGTTGAATTAGATTTCCGGAAACACTCGTTCCTTCTTCTTTTGTTATTTCAAGGAGTGAATTGTCAGTAGAAACTTGTGCGTGATAGCAAGGCGCAAGAGATAAAGCTGTCCTGCTATTTTTTGTGATTATCCAGCCGCCGGATGAGAGAAGTACGAAAACTAGAATTCCAGCGACAGCGAGCAAAGAGCGTTTCATTTATTTAAGTAAACAACCAACACTGCTCCAACAAAATGTGAAATAAAAGCGGCCGCGGTCAGTGCATGGAATAGTTCGTGAAATCCAAACCAGTTTATAGAAATATTTGGTTTCTTAATTGCATAAATAATTCCGCCGGCTGTGTAAAAAATTCCACCAAGTAAAACCAATAGGAAGACAGCAACGCCACCGTTTCGCCAAAATGCAGGCAAGAAAAATACGGCAGCCCAGCCAAGTGCAATATAGAGAGGTACATAAACCCAGCGCGGGGCGCCTAGCCAGAGAATTCTTATAAGCGCGGTCAATATGGCCCCGCCCCAAACACAGGAGAGCAAAATAACTGCCTGATTCTTATCTAAGAGATAGACCGAGAACGGGGTATAGGTTCCAGCGATCAAAATCGGGATATTTGCATGGTCAATTCGGCGCCAAAGTGCCCGATATTTCTCCTGCCATTTGACCCGGTGATAAAGAGCACTGCAGGTAAAGAGAGTTACAGCCGTGAGGGTGAAGATTCCGAGGGTAATTCGAC
>Ga0194052_1000765_pt1 | contig 19760 bp, 15 predicted proteins | sample SepL226m_MetaG_FD_160117 | JGI IMG/M metagenome (GOLD analysis project Ga0194052, IMG submission 160117) | Anoxic zone freshwater microbial communities from boreal shield lake in IISD Experimental Lakes Area, Ontario, Canada - Sep2016-L227-6m | ecosystem: Environmental > Aquatic > Freshwater >...
AAGTGGCCGGCGCGGAATCACCGCGCTTTGTTATCGATGACGACGAATACGCCGATAAAGTCACCGACGCCAGCGCCAAACTGCTGAGGGATGGCAAACTCAAACCGGTGGCCGCCTTGCGCAGCCAGGTCCAAATGAAGAGTTTCCCCTTCCCCGTCAAGTTGGCCCCGCTTGCCCACCGTCCGCTTGCCGCGCCCGAGTTGTACGACCACTTGCGAGAGAGCACGCTGGCGGTTGGCAGCTACTACAAATGCCCGGATTGCAGCAACTGGCACTTCAACGGCGCCGCCGGTTTTGTCGTGGGCGAGGGCGGCGTCGTCTGCACCTGTTGTCATGTCGTGCAGGCCGAGGACGAAGGGGTTAAAGAAAGCTACTTGATCGCAGCCGACGCGGCCGGCCGGGTATTTCCGGTGCAATCGGTGTTGGCCGCCGACACCGACTCCGACACGTGCCTGGTGCAAATCGACGGCCCTGGCCTCAAGCCGCTTCCACTGCGTTCCGGTGTCCGCACCGGTGAACGGGTGTACTGCCTGAGCCATCCGGGCGGCTACTATTACACGTTCACACAGGGCATGGTGTCGCGCTTGAACCGCCGACGCAACGATGTGATCGACGAGCATGGCCACACTAACGGTCTGTTGACCCGCCCCGTCCTGCTGCTCAATGTCACCACCGAATTCGCTCCAGGCTCCAGCGGCGCCCCCATCACCGACGATGCCGGCAACGTCGTCGGCCAGGTCGCCAGTATCGCCGACGCCGGTGAACCCGGCATCGGCGATACCAATGCGCCTCCTTCTCCCAGCGTGCCCGTCCGCTTCTGCATCGCGACCGAGGAAATCCTCCGCCTGACCAAGGCGCGCGCGGGGGCCACCAATGAGGCGGCCGCCTCAAAGGCTCCCGCCGCCAAGCCGAAGCAGCGTGCAGCGCATTGAATCGTGCGCATCTTAGCATCACCACCAGAGCATGGCCCCAGGTGCTGGCTTCGAGTCGAACATGCACCGGCCGCATTTCCAACCCCACCGTTTTACACGTGCGAAAATTCTGTTCGACCAGCGCCAGATCCTTGACCTGGGTTTTGGGCTTCTGTTCCAGACGCGTGTTTTTTGTCTGTAACGATGCGCTAGCTTTTTCGCCCCGATTCCTCCAGTCGCCCCAGCAATCGGAGCAGGCCGTCGAGAATGGTCAGCGGATGGGGCGGACAGCCGGGAATGAATAAGTCCACGGGCAGCAATGCGGCAACGCCATTGTGGACCTGGGGGTGGCCGACAAACGGTCCGCCAGCGATCGCACAAGCCCCCACCGCGATGACAATCTTTGGCTCGGGCACGGCAGCATAGGTTTTCTTGAGTGCCAGTTCCATGTTCTTCGAGACGGGGCCGGTGATGAGCAGCCCATCGGCATGGCGGGGCGAGGCGACGAACTGGATGCCGAACCGGCCGAGATCCCAGCCGATGGTGCCGAGCACGTTCGTGTCCGCCTCGCAGGCGGCGCAGCCGCCGGCGCTCACCTGCCGCAACTTCAGCGAGCGCCCGAAAAGCCGGCGCAACTCTTCGCCCAGCGCCGCTGCCAGGCGCAACTGTTCCTTGCCAGCATCACCCAGCTTAAGATCCTCGCGGCGGCGCACCGCCATGCGATGGTCGCCGGTTTGCGTGATGGCCCCGGCGGAACACACCTTGACGCACTCGGCGCAGAAGATACAGCGGCCCAGATCAAGCGCGACGGGCTGCCTCGGCGGCCGCGTCATCGCCTCGGTGGGACAGACGGCCACGCACGCACTGCAGCCGGCCTGGCATTTCGCAGCTTCCACCCGCAACGCGCCGCCGTGGCCGTCGGGCAGCGCGGGGGCCGGGCCGGCGGGATAAGCCATCGTTTCGCAACCGCGCTTCAAACGATTCAGCAGAGTGTCGTGAACGAACATAGGGTGTCGGGTGGCGCTACAGGTCGAAGCCGCAGTAGCTCAGGTTAAAACTCTTGTTGCACACCGGGAAGTCCGAGATGGCCTGCCCACGCAAGGCGAGCGCCAGCCCGGTCCAGTTGTGGAAGGACGGGTCGGTGATCTTGTAGCGTCGCAACCGGCCGTCCGTGCCGGTCAGCGCCACGTGGCAGACTTCACCGCGCCAGCCTTCCACGAGCGCCACCGCGAGCGTGTTCGGGGCCAGCGCAGGCAGGGACGACAGCGTTTTACCATCGGGCGCCGCGTCCAACTGCTCCCGCAGAAATTCGCCGGAGCGTTGGATTTCAAGCCAGCGCACCCGGGCGCGGGCAAAGACATCGCCGTCCGGCCAGACCGACACGGGCACCTGGGCAAAGCGGAACCAGCCGGACGGGTGATCGAAGCGCACGTCCCGCACCAGTCCGCACGCGCGCGCCGCAGGGCCGACCAAGCCAACTTCGGCCGCTTGTTTGGCGTGCAGGTGGCCCGTGTGCTCAAAGCGCGTCCGTACGGACGCCGCATCCCACAGCCAGACCGCCGCTTGTTGCACTTCTGCCAGCGCTGTTTCGAGCCGCTCGCGCAGCCTGCCAAGACGATCTGGGTCCCCATCCCGCGGGCAGCCGCCGGGCCGCACCAGGCCGCGCCCAAAGCGGTTGCCGCAAAGCATCGCAGTGAGATTGAGAAAATCACCGCGAATCTTGCCGCAGGCCGAAGAGGTCGGCAGAAACGCCACGTCGCCGGCCAGCGCGCCAAGGTCGCCGGTGTGGTTGGCGAGTCGTTCCAGTTCCAGCGCGATGGCCCGGAGCCATTGGGCGCGCAACGGCGCTTCGGTCCCGGCCAGAGCTTCGAGGGCGCTCGCATAAGCCGTGGCATGGGCGATGGTCGTGTCGCCCGCCACGGTTTCCATCTGATAAACCGTGGCGCGATGCGGGCCGCCTGCGAGGGCTTCCTCGATGCCCCGATGCTGAAAGCCCAGCGCGATTTCGAGATGCAGCACTTCTTCGCCCGCGCACTGAAAACGGAAGTGCCCCGGCTCGATAATGCCCGCATGTACCGGCCCAACGGCCACCTCGTGGATCTCTCGGCCATCCACGCGGAAGAATTCTCCCACGGCGGGACCGGCCCCGTGGTCTTTGCGCACCGCCTTCAGCCACGGATGGTTCTCGGGAACAGCGCCGTGCTGTTCCCAGATTTCGCGCTCGAACAGGTGCGCCTGGGAATGCGTGGCGGTCAGCGATGGAAAGTTCCCGGAGAACGGTTGGCTGCGGGCGACGGCCAGCGTGTTGCCGGCGTCGAAGGCCAGCACGGCGACCAACCGCAACGCCCCGCCCTCCGGCACGCCGAAAAGGCTGCTCAGACGTTCGCCTCGATCCAACTCGGTGCCGACATTGCGGAGAAACTCAAGCAACGGCCACTCGGGCACGTCGGCCCACGGAAGGGCGTTACTGTTGGTCAGCAGGGCGAAAGGGGTGGTTCGGTTCATGGCTTCGGAGAAAGTTGGCTGACCGCCGCCGTCCACGCCTCGCGCAGCACTTCCGGGGTGGCCAGGCCCAGCCACAGTGACAGCAGCAGCAACACCACCGGTGGCACAATCACGGCAAGGGTCTCCCGGAACCGATGGGCCATCGCGCGCGCGGCATTGCGCGGCCGGCCATACACGATGGCAAACACCACTCGGGTCAGACCGAAAAACGCCAGCAGCAGACAGACCAGAAAGAAAGCCGCCGCCCACCCGTGCCCGGTGGCAAAGGCGCTCTTCACAATGAGCAGTTCGCTGAAAAACGGGCCGAAAGGCGGACAAGCCGTCACGGCGAATAGCCCCGCCACAAACAACGCCGCCGAACGCGGGGCGAGGACCGACATGCCGCTGACTTCGTCAATGGTTCGCCCGCCGGCAGCGCGGCGGATGTTGCCTGCGCTCAGGAAAAGCGCGCCTTTGGTCATGCTGTTGTTCCAGACGTGGAAGAACGCCGCCCACAGGCCGACACCACCCAGCGCTGCGCCGAAGCTGAGAATACCCATGTGCTCGACGCTCGAATAGGCCAGCATCCGCTTGAAGTCGCGCGCGGAAAGCAGGAACAGCGCGGCCACAAGGGTCGAAAACAACCCGATGACCAGCAGCGTCCGGCTGGCAACCACGCCGGCGCCCGCGGCATCCACCACCGCGCGCACGCGTAGCACGGCCGTAAAGGCCACCGTGGTCACGCCGCCCGCCAGCATCGCACCAACAATTCCGGGCGCTTCGCCGTACGCATCCGGTTTCCAGGTATGCATCGGCGCCAGGCCCATCTTGGTGCCGTAGCCGACCAAGAGCAAAACCCAGGCGATCAACACCCACGGGCGAGACAGGCCGGCGCCTTGGGCCATCAACGCCGTAAACGTCAGATCTCCCGCCCCGCCGCCGTGCAGCGAGGCGTAACCCAGGCAGAACGACCCCAGCAGGGAGAGCGCAATGCCGGTGCCACCGACCAGCAGATACTTCCAGGTGGCCTCAAAGGCGCGCGGGGTATTGTTGAAATGCAGCAGCGGCACGGAGCACAAAGTTACCGCTTCGGTCGCAATCCACAGCACGCCAAGATGCCGTGCCATGTGGGCCGCGCTCATAAGGCCCAACGCCGCAAGGAAACTCGCCACGAAAACGCGGTTCGGACGCTCGGCGCGCAATCGTAAATACGGCACGCCGTAGAACGCGCAGCCCAGGAACAACAGTGACACCGCCGGCAACATCGCCCGGGCCAGTGGGTCGTAACCGAGCCACGGATGGAATGGAGCAGCAGGCGGACGCAGCAGCAGCCCAAACGCCAGGAGCACATGCGCGACCCCCGCCACCGGCAAGAACCACGGACGCGTGCGGTCGTTCGGCCAGAGGGCCGACATGGCCGCTGCCACCAGCGGCACGATGATTAAAAGCAGTTCATTCATTCTCGGAGCACAGTCAGTTTCCGCGTGTCGAGCGAATCGAACGCCCGTTGAATGCGGTCCATGATGATGCCGGTCACAAACACAGCCACCGTCAGGTCCAGGAGGATGCCGCCCTCGACCATCAAAGGGGTCGAATGAATCAGCAGCAGACCGAAAAGATAAATGCCGTTTTCCAGGATCAGGTAGCCGCACACCTGCGAAATGGCCTTGGAACGTCCAATCAGCAACAGCAGGCCCGTGAGTACGGACGCCAATGAGCCGGCCACCAACAGGGACTCGCCATGCTCCGGCAGCAAGGGCAGCCGGCGAGCCAGCACCACGGCGCCGATCATACCCGCCGCGCCGAGCAGCAACGATGGCAGGAAGCCGATCAGTGGGTTTAGATCGCGGTCGATGTTGGCCGTGCGCATCGCCCGGCGCAGCAGCGCGGGGATCACGATGCCTTTCATGATTACCGTCGCGACGGCAATCACCAGCACCATCACGCGCCATTCGTTTTCTATCAGCAGCGGCATGATGCCCAGCACCATGCCTTGCAGCGCCGCAACGCGGATCAGTGCCGGCAGCCGACTGGTGCCCAGCGCGACGAGGTTCAAGCCCATCGCCAGTCCAATCAGCAGATTCAGCAGGTCATTCACGCCGTCCCTCCCTTCCAGGCCACCAGCAAAGCGAACACACAGAACAGAAACGCTGTGGTCAGCAGCAGCGGCACCCGGCGGAAGGCAGCCCGGGCCGTCAACGATTCCACGAGCCCGACCGCCACAGTCACTACCAGCACGCCCACGATCAGCGCCGCCACCGCCGCGCTCTCCGGCAGCTTCCCGACTGGGACCACCGCCTGGACCAGCAGGACGGAGAACAGCAGCAGCTTCATCGACGCCCCGTGCAGCACCGCCGCAAACGGTGGCCCGCTGTGGTCCAGCACCATCACCTCGTGAATCATGGTTAGTTCGAGGTGCGTGTTCGGGTCGTCGAACGGCACCCGGCAGTTCTCCGCCAGCAACACCGTGAACAGCCCGACCGCCAGCAGCGCCGCCCCGGTTCCGGCCGCGGGGACAAGCATGTCGCTCAGCACCAGGCTCCCGCTTTGCATGCTCAAGGTGAGCACCGCCGTGATCACCGCCGCCTCCGCCAGCACGGCGTAGCTCACTTCCCGCGCCGCCCCCATCCCTTCAAAGGCCGAACCGGTTTCCAGCGCCGCCCACGCAGTGCAGAACCGGGCCAGCGCCAGCAGGTAAACCAGTAATATGACGTCGCCCCGAAAACTCAGCGACGTGCCCAACGGTCCCAAGGGCAGCAGCAGCGCTGCCGCCAGCACCGCCACCCAGGCAACCGCCGGCCCGGCGATAAACCCCGGCGAGGCGAGCGTGCTTAAGACGACGCCTTTACGCCACAAGCGCGCCAGGTCGTAGTAGAGTTGCAGCACTGGGGGGCCTCGTCGCCCGGCCACCCAGGCCTTTACCCTGTTGATAATGCCCGGCAGCAGCGGCGCCAACAACAGCCACACTGCGAGTCGAGCGAGAAATTCAAGGATTGAGCTCATCACATGTTATCAAAAATAACCAGCGCTCCTATGGCCGCCAATCCGGCCACCAGATATAGAATGTAATCCGGCAAGTGCCCCTGCTGGCGCTGCCTCACCCAGGCCGAGGCGGCCATCACCGCATCGTTCAAGGGACCGATCACCCGCTCAAGCACGGTTTCCGGAATGCGCTCCACATGATCGGCGCGGCGCGGAAACGGTCCGCGTGGCCAACGCAACCGACGCTGCGGTTGCAGCACCCAGGCAAACCAGCCAACCGCCAGCGCGGAAAATGAGCCGCCAGTGTATTGCATGCGGGCCGTCGGGGCCGCGTAACCGCAATCCCAGGTGACCGCCCGACGCAGACCGTTCGCCCGCGCACGGAGCCACAACGCAACCGCCGCTGCGGCTACCAGAAATGCCAGCGCGGCTTGCACACCGCCCAGCGTGGCCAGTGGAGCCGGCGGTTGCCCCCCGCGCCATGCAGGATTCCACGCCGCCAGTGGCTGCTGGATGAAAGGCCAGACGACCACGGGCGCCAGCGCGATAAAAGTGCAGGCCGCTGCCAGACCCAGCATCGGAACACGCATCCACCAGCCACATTCATGAGCGTGCGCCGTGGTCTGAGTGCGGCCCGCGCCGAGAAACACCACCGCCGCTGCCTTTACAAACGCCGCCAGCGCGAGCGCCCCGGTCACGCCCAGCGCAATCGTGGCTGGTACGATGACGACAGCGACTTGCGCATGGCTCGCCGCCGCATCAAACAATCCCAGGTAAACCAGCCATTCGCTTACAAATCCGTTCAGCGGCGGCAGTGCTGAAATCGCCACGGAACCGAAGGCGAACAGGCCCGCTGTCCACGGCATGCTGCGCCACAGCCCGCCCATCCGGCTCATTTCCCGCGTGCCGGTGGCGTGCAGCACCGAGCCTGCCCCGAAGAAGAGCAGGGATTTGAATAGGCCGTGATTCCACACGTGCAACATCGCCCCCGCCATCGCTACGCGGCCCCAGGCTGTGTTGCCGTTGGCCGCGCCCAGCAGCCCGACGCCCAGGCCGATCAGGATGACCCCCATGTTCTCCACCGAGCAATAGGCAAGCAGCCGCTTAAGGTCGTTTTGCGCCAGCGCGAACGCCGCACCCAGCACCGCGCTGGCCGCACCCAGCGTCAGCACCACCCAACCCGCGCCCGCCGGGACTGGCAGCCAGCCGCTGAAGCGGACCAGGCCGTAAAGCCCCATCTTGATCGCCACCCCCGACATGATTGCCGAGACATGGCTCGGAGCATTCGCGTGGGCTGACGGCAGCCAGATGTGCAGCGGAAACATGCCGGCCTTCACGCCGAACCCGAACAAGGCCACCCAGAACAACGGAGCCAGTTCGGGATGGTCCCGCATGGGACCGAGTTCCCAGCTTCCCGTGCGCGCTGCCAGCAGGGAGAAGAAAGCGAACAGCCCGAGCGTTCCGGCGTGCGACGCCGCCAGGTAAAGCCAGCCCGCCGCTCGCGTCTGGGGCCGTTCCCGTTCGAGGGTGATCAGGAAATACGCCGACAGGGCGAATGCCTCCCACGCCATGAGGAAATGGAGTCCATTGGCGCACAGCAGGACCAGGCCCATAAAGAGGACCAGCACACTCCACCAACCCCGCCCGCGCCCGGCCGATTCCGGCCGCTCGCCATCCGGCCAATACTCGCGGGCATACACCGCCCCGGCGCCGCCCACGACCGCCACCAACGCAAGAAACCAGGCGCTAATTGCATCGAGCCGCAGATGCACGCGTTCGCTGCCCAACTCAAAGCCGCTCCGCCAATCCCATTCGGCGCTTCCGCCGAGCGTCCACAAAGCGGCCCCCAGAAAGGCCGCCGTGCCGGCCAGCGTCAGCCCGAGCCACAAGCGCGGGAGCCAAGCCCCGCTTAACGCAGCGGCCACCAACAACAGGATCGCAAACAAAATGAGCCGATCCATCGTCATGCTCGATCCTCACGCTTTGTCTCAGTGACGCCGGCCCCGTCAGCCGCCGCCAGCGCCAGGAAGATTTCTTCGTCCGGCGCGCTTCGTTCCACCAGGCCGCGAAGCGGTCCCTGCGTCACCGCCCGGCTGAGCCGGGCCAGCGTGTCCAGGTGCGCCCGTGGAGAAGGCGGGATGAAGAAGAACAGCCGCGTCACCGGCACGCCGTCAGGCGGAGGTTCCGTCAGCGCCAACGCCTCGCGCAAACAAAGCAGCGCAACCACGCCGGCATCACGGCCCAACGTCACCCGCGTGCTGAAGTGTGGCAGCGCGAAACCACAGCCCACCGGCGCCCAGTTAATGCCGCCCTTGCCTCGCAATCGTTGGCCCAGCAACGTGCGCACTGCCTGGGGAACGCTCGGCAACGCCGCCAGGACCCGTTCGAGAACTTCGCTCACGCCGGACGCGGGAACATCGCGCCAGATTCCGCCGATCCGCAGCATCGGCGCCAGGTCCAAACCGCTCGTGAAGGCCCCGTTCTCGGGAGCGAGAAAACCGGCCCGCGCGGTCAATCCGTGCGCCGTCGCCCAGAGGGCCACACACGCCCGGTCGAACAGCAACCGCCCACGGTCCGGCACAGAAGGCAACCCCTCGTCGCGGATCCAGTCTTCGACGACTTTTTCAGAAACGCCGAATGATTCGGCCAGTTCTACCACATTCAAGTACATGTCTTTTTAGGAATCGCTTGTGTTTTCCCGTGCGGAATTGCCTCTCTTCACTGGTCCCACGCCAGGGTCATGGCAGCCACCGCGGCCAGGCCGAGAATCAAGTAAAGGATGTAGGCATGCGTCCGCCCGTGCTGCAGCCGTCGGGCCACTCCAGATACCCACATCACCAACCGCGCGCATGGCTCGATCACCCGCTCCAGCACCGTTTCCGGCGTGTGCTCTTCAAAGGCTGCCCGCCGCGGGAACGTCGTTTCGGGCCGATGCTCGTGTCGCTCCGGCTGAAGAATCCACGCAAACCACTCCGTAATGATGCCGGCAAACGATCCCGCCGTGTATTGCATGCGCGCCGATGGCGCTGCGTAACCACAGTCCCAGGTCACGGCGCGCGCCCAACCGCCCCGGTGCGCCCGCCGCCACAGCCAGAGTGCGCCAATGACCGCCGACACGGCCAACACCACATGCACCAGGCCGAGCCTCGTCAAGGATTCCGGCGCCGGGACGTCTGCCCATGTGCCCCGCCACGCACCCACCGCCGTATGCACGGCCGCCCAAAAGACGAACGGCGCCAGGCCGATGGCCACACAACCCGCCGCCAGGATCAGCATGGGGCCGCGCATCCAGGGGCCGCATTCATGTGCGTGTTCAGCCGCTGGCGAACGCGGCGCGCCAAGGAACACCACGCCGCACACCTTCACGAAGCAAGCCAGCGCCAGCGCGCCGGTCATGGCCAGCAGCACGATAGCCGGAATCGCCCCCACCACCGCCGCGCCCGGTTGGTTGACGGCATCGAACATTCCCAAATAAACCAGCCATTCGCTCACAAACCCGTTCAGAGGCGGCAACCCGGAAATCGCGACCGCGCCAAGCGCGAACAGCGAGGCCGTCCACGGCATCGCCCGCCACAGCCCGCCAAGCCGGCTCATCTCGCGGGTGCCGGTGGCGTGCAAGACCGATCCGGCGCCGAGAAACAACAGCGCCTTGAACAGCCCGTGGTTCCAGACGTGCAACAACCCCCCGGCCAGCGCCAGGGCGCCCCAGGCCGCCTGGCCGTGCGCCGTAGCCACCATCGCGAATCCAACCCCGATCAGAATGATCCCGATATTCTCGACGCTGTGATACGCGAGCAGACGCTTGAGATCGTGCTGGCCCAGCGCAAAAGCCACCCCGAGTACCGCACTCACCACTCCCAGCGCGGTCACCACCCAGCCCGCCGACGGCAGTGCCGGCAGCCAGCCGCTGAACCGCACGATGCCGTAAATGCCCATCTTGATCGCCACGCCTGACAAGATGGCCGAAACGTGGCTCGGCGCGTTCGCGTGCGCCGACGGCAGCCAGATGTGCAACGGAAACATGCCGGCCTTCACGCCAAAACCAAACAGCGCCAGCCAGAACAACGGTGCCAACTCCGCCTGCTCGCGCATCGGTCCCAGATCCCAGCTTCCGGTGCGGGCCGCCAACAGCGAGAAAAACGCGAACAACGCCAGCGTGCCCGCGTGCGACGCGGCGAGGTAGAGCCAACCGGCGGCCCGCACGTCGCGTCGCTGCCCATCCAGGACGATCAGGAAGTAGGCGCACACGGTGAACAACTCCCAGGCGATGAGGAAATGCAGTCCGTTCGAACACAGCAGCACGAGGCCGAAGCACAACAGCAGCCCGCTCCACCACCACCGACTGGCCTGCGCCGAAACTGGATGCGCCCGCTCCGCCCAATACTCCCGCGAATAAGCGGCTCCGGCCCCGCCCACCACGGCCAGCAAGGCCAGAAACAGAGCGCTCACGCCGTCCAGCCGCAAATGCACGACTTCGCCGCCGATAAGGAACGCGCTCCGCCATTCCCACGCGTCGCCGGTAGCCAACACCCAAGCGGCTGCGGCGAGAGCAGTGAGGGCGCTCGCAAGCAATGCCGACAACCAGCAGCGCGGCGCACGAAACGCCCCCATCAGGCTGAGAATGATGGCGCAGGCCCCAGCGGCAAGCACCGCACCGATAGTCATCGCCTGGCCTCCCCTGGTTCACCCTGGTGGGACCCGTACGCAGCCTTTGAGTGTTGAAGGGATCTATCCATTCGTGCTTTGGACCTCACGTGGTTTGGGCAGGTCAGCGCTGATTCGCCGGACGGCCTTCATCAACTCGTCGCGGCCTGCCTGCGCCATCACGAGTGCTTTGAATTCCGCGTCCCGTAGCGCGAACGAGAGCCGGGAGAGCAGATGGAGATGCGCACGCAGCATGGGACTGATCAAGGTGAATAACGCCTGCACCGGCCGCACATCCAAAGCGCCGAAATCAACGGGCTGATCCAGAAAGCACAAGGAAACTAGCGGTTTATCCACATGCAGCACGATTGGATTGCGCGCATGGGGAATAGCGATACCGTCCCCAATACCGGTCGAGGATAGTTGCTCGCGGGCCAACAGCACTTGGAACAGGAACTCCCGATCCACCTCGTCAGGCAATCTCACCACTTCGATGACGTTGCGGAGGACGGATGCGACATCGACACCCCCAATTCGGTAAAAGATGCCGCCAGCTTGGAGAGCTTCGGAAAGAGTCGGCAGCGGTTGGTCGGGATTCTCAGCCTCCTGCAAGGCACCAAGCGAGATGTTGAGTTTGTTGGCGGTGGCCCATTCCAGAATCTCGGCCTTGTTGAAACGGTATTGGCCACTCATGCGGTAGCCGGGCAGCTTCCGATCGTTGACCCATCGGTACACCGTTTTTTCCGAAACATCGAGCAATTCGGACACATCTCTCACAGTTAGCTTCATTGTGCCTTAGATTGCCTGTATTTACCGAATAACAGACATTACTGGACAAGAATCATCAAACCGAGCGCCCGCGTCAACACAGATTCTTGGCTGCGGCGCTGCGCCGCAGGCTGGTTTCAAGAAATCGTAGCCGCCGACGGGACGTCGCTGACCACGGCCGCCGTCCCTCGAGCAATTCCCGCCGAGACGGCAAGGCCTTTGATCATTCCTGTGCGTTTGGTTTCAATTGTTAGCAGCTCAATCCCGCTTCTTCCGGAACTCCCGCTCGTTCATCGCGTTTCCGTTCGGCCCGCACGGCACTGTGGAAAATCGTCAAATCCATTTCGGCCCCCTCCTCGCTACGCGTGTTTTGATGGCCGCCTTCTGGACGGCCGCCGCCACACGGTCAACCACTTTTATGTTGAATACGCTCGGCACAATGTATTCCGGGCTGAGTTCGCCTTGAGAGATGCACCCCGCGATGGCTTTGGCCGCCGCAAGCTTCATCTCCTCAGTTATCCGGCGGGCGTCGCGCCATCGAATTCTGCCCCGCGGGCGAGACGCCTGCCCCACCACTCCGCCCGTCCGGGTCAGGATGATTTCGATTTCTTCGGCAGGGGCGGTTCGCCGACGCGCATGAATTCGATGCGGTGATTGGCGTCCGGGTTGCGCGGTGAGGGTCCAGCCACGAGGATGGCGATATGGTCGGATAGATGCTGCTCGCGGATCCAGCCCGTGGCAAACTCACGCCAGTTGTCGGGATCCTCCGCGAGTTGGATCGGCTGCACACCGTAGGAGAACGCCAGCCCGTAGCAAACGCCCGGGTCGGCGCTGATGGCGGCAATCCAGACCGAAGGCTTGAAACGCGAGAGCATCCGCGCCGTGGTTCCCGTGCGCGTCGGCACGATTACCGCCGCGCAGGGCACCGTCTCCAGCGCATGTTCGACGACCGAGGCGATGGCCTCCGCCGCCGTGGTCGGCTTCTGTTCCAGGCACAGGGCGCGCAGATCTTTCAAGCGCGCCGGCGGATGCCGGGCTTCCGTCGCTGCAGCGATCTTCGCCAGCATAGCCACCGCTTCCTCGGGGTACTTTCCCATCGCCGACTCACCAGAAAGCATAATGCAGTCCGTGCCATCGAGGATGGCGTTGGCGACATCCGTGGCTTCCGCTCGAGTGGGCAGCCGGCTGGACACCATGGACTCAAGCATCTGTGTGGCGGTAATGACTGGTTTGCCCGCCAGGTTGGCCTTCGCAATGAGCTGTTTCTGGGTGATGGCGATCTCCTCGATCGGAACTTCCACACCAAGGTCGCCACGGGCCACCATGATGCCATCGCTGACCTTGAGGATTTCGTCAAAGTGCTGCAAGGCGCCAGCGCGCTCGATCTTGGCGATAATGAAGGGCTGTTTGCCCATGACCTTGGTGGCGGCGCGCACGGCCTCGATGTCCGCCGCCGTTTCCACGAATGACTGACCGACCGCGTCCACGCCATGTTCCAGCGCAAACTCCAGGCAGGCCCGGTCATGCGTCGTGAAGGCGCTGATGCCGAGGTTGATGCCCGGCAGGTTCAGGCCCTTCCGAGAACGAAGCTCGCCTCCCACCACAACGTTGCATTGCACGTCCGCCCCTGCAACGCGCTCGACCACCAGTTGCACCAACCCATCGTTCAGAAACAGCCGGTCGCCGGTCTTGACCACCTGCGGCAAACGCTCGAAGCTCATGGAAACACGCTGTTGATTTCCCACAATCTCCTCGCTGGTCAGCGTGAACCTTTCGCCGGCGCAGAGTTGAATCGGCTCTGGATCGATCTTCCCCAGCCGCATTTTAGGACCGGGCAGGTCCGCCATGATGGCAACCCGGTGTCCGGTCGCGCGTTCAGCAGCGCGGATGCGCGTGATCCGGCCCGCATGTTCTGTGAAATCGCCGTGTGAGAAGTTGAGCCGGGCGATGTTGAGACCGGCGCGGATGAGGCGTTCGAGCATCTCCGGCGTATCCGACGCCGGGCCGATGGTAGCGACGATTTTGGTTTTGTGGTCAGGGAGCGGCATGTTTATTCTCCTCCAGTGTGGCATCGTGCGCGGGAACCCATTTTTCTACCACGCGGAAGCCGACGGCCAGCAAGGTTGGTCCAAGGAATACGCCTATGAAACCAAAGGCGATCGCCCCGCCCAGCACGCCAAGAAAGATCAGGATGAACGGCATGTCGCTCCCCTGGCTGATCAGCCACGGCTTGACGACGTTATCGACGCTGCTCACTCCCATGCCCCAGACGAGCATGAAGATGCCCCAACCGGTCGAGCCTTGATGGAAGAGCCAGAAGGCCGCCGGAAGCCAGACGAGCGGCGGACCGACCGGCAGGACCGAGAGGAAGAACGTCAGCAACGCCAGCACACCGGCGCCGGGCACGCCCGCAATGACAAAGCCGACCCCCGCCACCACGGCCTGTACCAGCGCGGTTCCCAGGATGCCATAGACCACCCCGCGAACGGTGTTGCCAGCCACGGTCAACAGGTGCCGTCCGCGTTCTCCGCCGATACGCACCACCCCCGTGGTCAAACGTTCCGCAGCGGCCAGACCGTCCCGGAACAGGAAGAACGTGATGAAAACGCTCAACGCCAGATCGAACACCCCCTTGCCCAACGCGATCCCGATCACCAGCAGCCAGGCACTCACAGGTTCAATGAACCGCTGTGCCTCGGTCCACAGTTTCGCCGTGTCTGACGCCAGGCTTTGCCAGTATTCCGTCGCCTGGTGCCCGACCACCGGCACTTTCTCCAGCCATGCGGGCGCCGCCGGCGGGCCTTCGGCGATCCAATGCCGCGTGGCGGTCGTGAGCGCCTTGACGTTGTCCGCCAGGGTCGAGCCAATAATGACGAACGGCAGCAAGACCACCAGGATCATCCCCAGCGACATTACCAGCGCCGCCAGCGTTCGCCGATTTCCGAGCAGTTTCAGCAGCCTTCGGTAAATGGGCCAGCTTGAGAAGCATAGCACCGCGGCCCAGAGCAGCGCCGACATGAACGGGCGCAGCACCAGCAGGCAGCCCCCGAGCAGGAGCACCAGCACAATCCAACCGAGGTTTTGTTCCAGCTTGGTGGTGAGCGTTGTCATGCCGGCAAATTCAGCGCATTAGCTGGTTACTTCTGCTCCAGGGCCATCTTTGCCGCGGCCAGTTCTTTGAGCTTGGGTTTGGCGACCTCGGGGAACTGCAAGTCCAAGCACGCCAGGGCCTCGATAATGGCGGCTGCCACTACGACCCGACTGAACCACTTGTTATCGGCCGGCACAACGTACCACGGCGCGTATTTGGTGGCGGTGTGGCGGATCATGTCTTCGTAAGCGTCCATGTATTGGTCCCAATACTCGCGCTCCGCCATATCTGAGGGAGAAAACTTCCAATGCTTGTCCGGGTTGTCCAGCCGTTCCATGAATCGCCGCTTCTGTTCCTTCTTGGAGAGGTGCAGGAAGAACTTCAGCACCACCACGCCGTTGCGCGTAAGGTATTGCTCGAAGTTGCGGATGTCCTCGAACCGTTCCTGCCAGATGTCTTTGGTAATCAGTTCCTTCACCAGTTTCTGTTTGACGAGGAACTCCGGATGCACCCGCACCACGAGCACCTCCTCGTAGTAAGAGCGGTTGAAGATGCCGATGTTGCCGCGGTTGGGCAGCACCTTCATCGAGCGCCAGAGATAGTCGTGGTCCAGATCCTCGCTCGTCGGGGCTTTGAAGGAATGCACCTGGCAGCCCTGCGGGTTGACGCCGGACAACACATGCTTGATGGCGCCGTCCTTGCCCGCGGCGTCCATCGCCTGGAAAATCAGCAGCACGGCCCGCTTGTCCTCCGCATAGAGCATCTCCTGATAATGGGATAGCGCCTCAACGCCCAAGGCCAGCGCATCCTTTGCTTTGAGCTTGTCCTCGGCCTTCAGCCAGAGTGTCTCGCCGGGATCAATATCCTTCAGCCGGAAGTCTTTGCCGTTGGTGATACGAAATGGCTCCGCGATCTTGCGGGCCTGTTTTGCGGTTTCTCTTGGTTTCATACGCTTAATTATTGTTTTTGATCTCATCCGAAACTATGTGGCTGGCCGGTGGCCGCCAGCACGGCGCTCCAGGCGGGCCCCTCCGGGTCCAGGCGCTTTTCTTCGTGCGCCAGCAGTTGAATCGGCACATGGATGAACCGATCGTGCAAAAAGCCGATCACCAGCCCGGTCTTGCCCGCCATCGCCGCGTGCGCCGCGTGGCGCGCAAACAGGTCGCACAGAATCGAGTCCCCCGCATTCGCAGGGCTGCTTCGCACCAGGTAATTCGGATCGAAATACCGCATGACCATCGGTATCTTCTGCGCCTTGAAATGCCCTTCGATGCGCTCGCGCAGGAACAAACCAATATCGTGCAGCTTCACGTTGCCGGAGGCATCGCGTTCGGCTGGCGTCTTCTCGATCAAATCCTGTCCCGCCCCCTCAGCCACCACGATCACCGCGTGCGCCCGCTTCAACACACGCTCTTTGAGCACCGCCAGAAACCCGCGCTCCCCTTCCAGCTTGAACGGCACTTCCGGCACCAGCGTGAAGTTCACGTCCTGACTCGCCACGGTCGCTCCGGCCGCGATGAACCCGGCGTGCCGCCCCATCAGCTTCACCAGCGCGACGCCGTTGTGGACGCTCTTGGCTTCGATGTGCGCGCGGTCGAGCACCCGCGCCGCTTCCTCCACGGCGGTCAGGTACCCGAACGTCCGTGTCACAAACGCCACGTCGTTATCCACCGTCTTGGGGATGCCCACCACCGCCAGCGCGTGGCCGCGCTTCCTCGCTTCCTGAAACAAATCATAGCCGCCCCGCTGTGTGCCGTCGCCACCAATGGTGAACAACACGTCCACCCCGCGCCGCATGAGATTCTCCACCGCCAGCCCCACGTCCACAGGCCCGCGCGACGTCCCCAGCACCGTGCCTCCTTGCTGATGGATGTGGTCCACGAACTCAGGTGTCAGCACGATGGGCTCCGCCCCGACCGCCGGATCAAGCCCCTGGTAACCGCCGCGGAAGCCGAGCACCTCCTTCACCCCGTAGGCATGGTGCAATTCCAGGAACAGCGACCGGATGACATCATTCAAACCCGGGCACAATCCGCCGCACGTCACAATGCCCGCGCGGGTTTGCTTCGGATCGAAAAACAATTTGTCGCGCGGCCCGGCCAATTCAAAGAGCAGTTCGTCGGCAGGCGGCGCGTCCGGCACGCGGACGATCTGCGCAGGAATGCGCGCATGGTCGCTGACCGTGCGCCGAATCGGCGACGGGAACTGCGGTTTACCGAGAATCGATACATTCATGCCTTGCAAGAACCGAGAGTATCCTTGAACCCGCCCCCGACGCAACAGCTTAACGGTCCGCCGTTTTCAAGCGGGCGCATTCAGGAGTCCTTGGTAACTCGGCAGCATATCAACGGCTGAAACGACCTCCCCAAACAGACCAGCGCCATCGTCCCCGCGCCTCAGGTCAGGTCTCCCGCCTGCCCATTTTTCTCCGCCAATGACCGGAACCCGCCTCGGCTCTCGCATATTTCCAGGTATTACACGCCCCCATAACTACTTAACACAGCGATAATCAACCAAAGTCCCCCACCCGCAGCCCGAACTGCACAGTTGTACCTCCGTTACACCTCCGTTACACCTCCGTAGTACCTCCGTAGTACCTCCGTTGCACCTCCGTAGTACCTCCGTTACACCTCCGTAGTACCTCCGTTACACCTCCGTAGTACCTCCGTAGTACCTCCGTAGGCGATACGGAGGTGCAACGGAGGTGTAACGGAGGTGTAACGGAGGTGCAACGGAGGTGCAACGGAGGTGCAACGGAGGTGCAACGGAGGTGTAACGGAGGTGTAACGGAGGTGTAACGGAGGTGTAACGGAGGTGCAACGGTGGAAGTGGGCAGTTTGAATCAGCCAGAGACTGGGCGAAATCAACCCAGCCAAAAGACGACAGTTGAGAGTCATTTCACAAACAAACCCACGTAAACTGCTCGTACGGGCTTGTTTGCGAAAGCACTCTCAACTTTGCGATGGCGCTCACGAGAATCAGACCACCTCTACTCACTTAAAGTGAGCCACCCGATGGGCGGCCTCTTTCCTTTCCAAGTAGTAATTGCCCCCTACAGGTTGTGGTGTTTCGGACGGTCTGGTCGGAGCCAAGTATTGAACGTTAACGATAACTTCATGCGCATGAACAGCACAATGTACCCTTGACGTTAGCGACCCGCTTCTCGCGCGGAAGATGGCTCACTTTAAGTGAGCAGAGGTGGCAACATTTCTCTTAGCGACATCGTCGTGAAGGTCCGACGCTAATTCAGCGACAAATCCTCCGGCATCTGGGCCAATAATCGGTATTTCCAGCCTTTCCCGCGTAGAATCGTCTGCCAGAGCTGTTCGGGAGCAGTATCGAAAACCAACTCGAGTGATGCCGGATGGGTGAGCCAGGCTTTGCGTTTCATCTCGTCATCGAGCTGCCCAGGACTCCATCCGGCATAGCCGGCGAAAAGCTTGATTTTTCGCGTCGGAGAGATCGAGTCGGCCATCTCCACCAGTGAATCCAGTGAATGGCCCAGGCTCAGGTTCGGTATCACGTTGACGTCGGGAAGGAAGGCATCCGAATGGAGGAAACTTAGCGCAGAAGGCTGAACCGGCCCACCCAGATAGAGTGGGAAACCTTTAATCTGTGCCGGCAGGTCAGCAACAATCATCTCGCCGACGTTGCTTCCCGTGGTCCGGTTGAGCACCAGCCCGAACGCCCCCTCGGCGTCATGCTGGCAGATGAGCACCACTGTTCTCTGAAAAAACGATCCCCGCAGTTGGCCGCTGTCGAGGAGCAACTGGCCATTCAGGAATTTTTGCTTCTCTGGCATAAGTACGATCTCATCGCGCCACGCTGTCTTACACTTGCTCCGCAGCTAATCTGGTCTAAATTCTTCCTATGTCAAAACTTTGTCTGCTTTTGTTGCTGGCCGGCCTGCTCGTGGCAGTGGGAACGGGATGCAAGACCCACTCCGGCAGCCGGGAATTTATTCCGGGCAAAGGTTGGGTGCCCAACGATTGATCACAACTAAGTCAGCAAACGTCATCTGGCGAGCGACCCTTATGCGTTTGCCGGAGCGGTCTGGAAGCGCAAGTCGTTTTGACGTGTTAACGCCTCAATGCTTTAACGCGCGTTAAACCAGTGCCTTGACCTTCTTGACAATTGCACTGGCGTCAATTCCATACTTGGCCAGCAGCTCCTCCGCCTTGCCCGAACGCGGCAATTCACACACGGCCAATTTATGGACTTTGACCCCATGGGCGCTAAGCTCGCCTGCAACCGCGTCGCCGAGCCCGCCTTCGGGGTAATGATCTTCCACCGTCACGACGAGGTTTTTCGTTTTCTGGGCGGCGGCTTTGATGACGTCTTTGGCCAGCGGCTTGACGCTGTAGGCGTCGATGACGGTGATCCCGATGCCTTCGATCTTCAGCGCGTCGGCGGCCTTTAGGGCTTCAAACAGAGTAACTCCCGCCGCCACGACCGTTACCTTGTCGTTGGCGGCCTGGCGCAAAACCTTCGCGCCGCCGATCGGGAATTGCTCGTCGTTAGTGTAAATGACGGGCGTTTTGGGATGCGACGTGCGCAGGAAGCAAATCCCTTTATGCGCCGCCATCTGGTCCACGAGCTTCTCGGTGCAAACCGCATCGCTGGGATACAGCACCGCACTGCCGATAATCGCCCGCATCATGGCGATATCTTCCAGCCCCATCTGCGACGGGCCATCCTCACCGTTGCTGAGGCCGGCGTGGGAGGCCACCAGCTTCACGTTTGCCATCGCAATCCCCGCCACCCGGATCTGATCGCAGGCGCGCGTGAGAAAACAAGCAAAGGAGGATGCGAACGGCACCTTGCCGCGTGTGCTAAACCCGGTGGCCACCCCAACCATGCCTTGCTCGGCGATAAAACAC
>Ga0194052_1000768_pt1 | contig 19739 bp, 17 predicted proteins | sample SepL226m_MetaG_FD_160117 | JGI IMG/M metagenome (GOLD analysis project Ga0194052, IMG submission 160117) | Anoxic zone freshwater microbial communities from boreal shield lake in IISD Experimental Lakes Area, Ontario, Canada - Sep2016-L227-6m | ecosystem: Environmental > Aquatic > Freshwater >...
GCTCCCGGCTTCGGTGGAGGTGACCAGACTCGTCGGCCCGCGCACGGGTGCGGCCGGCTCGATCGAGGTGCCGGTTCTGCTGCCGGCGCCGCCCGGCACCGCGCACGCCGGCGGCGGGCTGCAACTGGTGCCCTTCGACTCGGCCCCGCCGCCGGGGCCGGCCACCGCTTCGGCTGCGACGCCGGCGATGGCCGCTGTTCCCAATCCGGCCGCTGTTCCCAATCCGGCCGCCGTGGCTGTGCCCGGAGTCGACGGGGTGCCGGCGCAGTGAGCCGTAAGCAGAGTCGTTCCGCGTCGGGCCGCTCGATGGAGGGCGTGGCGGTGAAGTCGCGCCGTACCCGTGTCGCCGCGGAGAGCGGTTCGGACACCGGGGAATTCGTCTACCGGTACCGCATCGGCAACATCGTGATCGCGCTGGCGATAGTCGTTGTCGCCGCGCAGCTGTTCAACATCCAGGTACCCAAGGCTGCCGCGCTTCGCGCACAGGCCGCCGGGCAGCTCAAGGTCACCGACGTGGAGAAGGCGGTGCGCGGGAGCGTCGTCGACCGCAACTTCGACAAGCTGGCGTTCACCACCGAGGCCCGCGCGTTGACGTTCCAGCCCATGAAGATTCGCAAGCAGCTCGCCGAGGCCAAGCAGAAGTCCGCGTCCGCGCCGGACCCTGACGTGCGGCTCGCCGAGATCGCGACCGACATCGCCGCGAAGCTGAACAACAGGCCCGACGCGCCGACGCTGCTGAAGAAACTGCGCAGCAACGAGACCTTCGTCTACCTCGCCCGCGCGGTCGATCCGGCATTGGCCGGTGCCATCACCAAGAAGTACCCCGAGGTGGGCGCCGAACGTCAGGATCTTCGTCAGTATCCCGGTGGTGAGCTGGCGGCCAACGTCGTCGGCGGAATCGACTGGGACGGCCACGGACTCCTGGGCCTGGAGGACTCGATGGACGCCGTGCTGGCAGGAACCGACGGCTCCATCACCTACGACCGCGGCTCCGACGGTGTGGTGATCCCGGGCAGCTACCGCAACCGGCACGAGGCCGTCAACGGCTCGACGGTGCAGCTGACCCTCGACGACGACATCCAGTACTACGTCCAGCAGCAGGTGCAGCAGGCAAGGGACGTCTCCGGCGCACGAAACGTCTCGGCCGTCGTGCTCGACGCCAAGACCGGAGAGGTGCTGGCGATGTCCAACGACAACACCTTCGACCCCAGTCAGGACATCGGCCGCCAGAATGACAAGCAGATCGGGAACCTTCCGGTCACCTCGCCCTTCGAGCCCGGTTCGGTCAACAAGGTCGTCACCGCCGCCTCGCTCATCGAGTTCGGACTGTCCAACCCCGACGAGGTGCTCCAGGTTCCTGGCTCGATCGACATGGGTGGGGTCAACATCCGCGACGCCTGGGCGCACGGGGTGATGCCCTACACCACCACCGGCGTCTTCGGTAAGTCCTCCAACGTGGGCACTCTGATGCTCGCCCAACGGATCGGCCCGCAGCGCTACTACGACATGCTCGGCAAGTTCGGTCTCGGGCAGCGCACCGGCGTGGGCCTGCCGGGCGAGAGTGCGGGCATCGTGCCTCCGATCGACCAGTGGTCGGGCAGCACCTTCTCGAACCTCCCGATCGGGCAGGGCCTTTCGATGACGCTGTTGCAGATGGCCGGCATGTATCAGGCCATCGCCAACGACGGCATGCGGATTCCGCCCCGGATCGTCAAGGCGGTGATCGGACCGGATGGGCAACGCACCGACGAACAGCAGCCCAACGGTATCCGCGTCGTCTCGCCGGAGACCGCCCGCACCGTTCGCAACATGTTGCGTGCGGTGGTGCAGCGCGACCCGATGGGCGCCCAGCAGGGCACCGGTCCGGCGGCGGCGGTCGACGGCTATCAGATCGCCGGCAAGACCGGCACCGCCCAGCAGATCAACCCCGGCTGCGGCTGCTACTACGACGACGTCTACTGGATCACCTTCGCGGGGATGGCGCCGGCCGATGATCCGCGCTACGTCATCGGCATCATGATGGACAACCCCGCGCGCAACGCCGACGGATCACCGGGGCACTCCGCGGCCCCGCTGTTCCACAACATCGCCGGCTGGCTGCTGCAGCGGGAGAACGTCCCGTTGTCGCCCGACCCCGGCCCCCCGCTGACCCTCCAAGCAGCCTGACGTCCGGCCGATAGGGTGGCGCGGTGACTCCCGACCTGCGGCCCCGCAGCAGCCCGGGAGTCGCGCTGGCGGCGCTGGCCGAGGGTATCGGCGCGATTGCCGCGGATGGGCCGACGCTGGCTGGTCTGCGCGTCACCGGTGTGACACTGCGCGCCCAGGACGCCACCGCGGGCGACCTCTTCGCGGCACTGCCCGGTTCGGCGGCGCACGGCGCCGAGTACATCGGTGAGGCGATCGCCGCCGGTGCGGTCGCCGTCCTCACCGATGCCGCCGGGTCGGCGATCGTTCATCGGATCCTCGGTGAACCCGCTGCGGTACCCGTCCTTGTTCACCCCTCGCCGCGTTCGATCCTCGGTGCGGTGGCCGCCGACGTCTACGGCCACCCGTCGGATCGCGTCGCGGTACTCGGCGTCACCGGCACGTCCGGTAAGACCACCACCGCCCACCTCATCGAGGCCGGCCTGAGCGCGGCGGGCCGCACAGCCGGGCTGATCGGAACCGTCGGCGTGCGTATCGCGGGCGTCGACGTGCCCAGCGCGTTGACGACTCCCGAGGCGCCCGCACTGCAGGCGCTCCTGGCGGTGATGGCCGAGAAGGGCGTCGACACCGCGGTCATGGAAGTCTCCAGCCATGCACTGGAGCTGGGCCGTGTTGACGGAATCCGTTTCGCCGCAGGCGGTTTCACTAATCTCTCCCGCGACCACCTGGACTTCCATCTCACGATGGAAGACTACTTCGACGCCAAGGCGAAACTCTTCGATCCGTCCTCGCCGTGCAGCGCCGCGGTCAGTGTCATCTGTGTCGATGACGACGCCGGGGTGTCCATGGCGAGGCGGGCCCGCGATCCGGTGACCGTCAGCGCGCGCGGCAAACCGGCTGACTGGCGCGCCGAGGACATCGTCGCACTCGACGGTGACCCGACGGCCGGCCTGCAGGAGTTCACCGCGGTGGACCCCGGCGGGGTGCGCCACCGGTTGCGGATCAGACTGCCCGGTCACTACAACGTGGCCAACGCGCTGCTGGCCGTGGCGATGCTCGACGTGATCGGGATCTCTCCGCAGCAGGCCGCACCGGGACTGCGCACCGCATCGGTGCCGGGCCGGCTGGAGGTCGTCGAGGCCGGACAGGACTTCCTCGCCGTCGTCGACTACGCGCACAAACCCGGCGCGCTGCGCGCGGTGCTCGAAACGCTGCGCCGGCCCGGCCGCCGTCTCGCAGTGGTGGTGGGCGCCGGCGGAAACCGAGACCCGGGCAAGCGTGGGCCGATGGGCGAGGTGGCGGCCGAACTGGCCGACCTGGTGGTGGTCACCGATGACAATCCGCGCGACGAGGATCCGGCCGCGATCCGGGCCGCCATCGTGGCCGGTACCCGTGACGGCGCGGCGGAGGTGGTGGAGATCGGCGACCGCAGGGCGGCCATCGACTTCGCGGTGGGCTGGGCACGCCGCGGTGACGTCGTGGTGATCGCCGGTAAGGGTCATGAGAGGGGTCAGACCACAGCCGGTGTCGCCCGCCATTTCGACGACCGCGAGGAGCTCGGGCTGGCTCTCGAGGGGTTGCGCGGGTGATCGACATGACGGTGGCCCGCATCGCCGAGATCGTCGGCGGCCGGCTTGCCGACATCAATCCCGGGGACGCGGCGACCCGCCACGTCACCGGCACCGTGGAAGTCGATTCACGGGCCGTCACCGCGGGCGGATTGTTCCTGGCGCTGCCCGGTGCGCGGGTGGACGGACACGACTTCGCCGCCGCGGCGATCAACTCCGGTGCGGTCGCGGTGCTGGCCGCGCGACCGGTCGGGGTCCCGGCGATCGTGGTGCCGCCGGCCCCGCCGTCGGATGCCCACGCCGGCGTCCTGGAACACGACACCCGCGGCGAGGGCGCGGCGGTGCTCGCCGCCCTGGGGCGCTTGGCCGCGGCCGTCGCCGCGGAGTTGTCTGCCGACGGGTTGCGCATCATCGGCATCACCGGCTCATCGGGAAAGACCTCGACCAAGGACATGATCGCCGCGGTGCTGCGCCCGCTGGGGGAGGTGGTGGCGCCGCCGGGATCGTTCAACAACGAACTCGGACATCCCTGGACCGTGTTGCGCGCCACCGCCGGCACCGACTTCCTGGTGCTGGAGATGTCGGCGCGGCACCCCGGCAACATCGCAGCCCTGGCGCGCATCGCACCCCCCTCGATTGCGGCGGTGCTCAACGTCGGGACGGCTCATCTCGGTGAGTTCGGCTCCCGCGAGGCGATCGCGGCGACGAAGGCCGAACTGGTCGAGGCTGTCGGTGCATCCGGTGCGGTGATCCTCAACGTCGATGACCCGGCGGTGGCGGCGATGGCCGGCCAGACCCGCGCCCGGGTGGTGCGGGTGGGCCGCACCGGGGACGCCGACGTCCGCGCCGAGCAGATCGAACTCGACGACCTCGCGCGCCCGAGTTTCACTCTCGTGGCCGCCGGCCGCCGGGTGCCCGTCACGCTCGCGGTGCACGGTGAGCATCAGGTGAGCAACGCGCTCTGCGCGGCCGCGGTGGCGCTGGAGTGCGGCGCCACCCCCGAGCAGGTCGCCGCCGCACTGTCCACCGCCGGCCCGGCGTCACGGCACCGCATGGAGGTGCACACCCGCGCCGACGGTGTCACCGTCGTCAACGACGCCTACAACGCCAACCCCGACTCCATGCGTGCCGGCTTGCAGGCTTTGGCGGTGATGGCCCGTCGGGGCGGTTCGCCGCGGCGCAGCTGGGCGGTCCTGGGTGAGATGGGTGAACTCGGCGAGGACGCGGTTACCGAACATGACCGCATCGGGCGACTCGCGGTGCGCTTAGATATCACTCGACTCGTCGTCGTCGGAACTGGGAGGCCTATGAGCGCCATGCACCACGGGGCGGTCATGGAGGGGTCCTGGGGTTCGGAGTCGACGATGGTCGCCGATGCCGACGCCGCACTGGAGTTGTTGCGCGCCGAACTCCAATCCGGTGACGTCGTGCTGGTCAAGGCCTCCAACGCAGCGGGTCTCGGCGCACTCGCCGAGGCCCTGGTCTCCGATCAGCCGGCGCAGGACCAGGACTCATGAGGCTGATCCTCATCGCCGTCGGCATCTCGCTGGCGGTCTCGATCCTGTTGACGCCCACGCTCATCAGGTTGTTCACCCGTCAGGGTCTCGGTCAGGAGATCCGCGAGGACGGCCCGCCGAGTCACAGGACCAAGCGCGGTACGCCGTCGATGGGCGGTGTGGCGATCCTGGCCGGTATCTGGGCAGGTTACTTCGGCACCCATCTGGTCGGTCTGGCGATGGACGGCGAGGGACCCACCGCCTCGGGCCTGCTGGTGCTGGGTCTGGCCACCGCACTCGGTGTGGTCGGATTCCTCGACGACATCATCAAGATCCGGCGCGCGCGCAACCTCGGGCTGAACAAGACCGCCAAGACCCTCGGGCAGATCGGCGCCGCGGTGATCTTCGGCATTCTGGTGCTGCAGTTCCCCGGGGCCGAAGGGCTGACGCCCGGCAGCCGGCAGTTGTCCTACGTGCGCGAGATCGCCACCGTCGCGCTGCCGCCGGTGCTGTTCATCCTCTTCGTGACCGTGATGGTCAGCGCGTGGTCCAACGCGGTGAATTTCACCGACGGTCTCGACGGATTGGCTGCCGGATGCATGTCGATGGTCAGCGCCGCCTACGTGCTCATCACCTTCTGGCAGTTCCGTAACGCATGTGCGACCGCGCCCGGTCTGGGTTGCTACAACGTGCGCGATCCACTTGACCTGGCGATCATCGCCGCCGCCACCGCAGGAGCGTGCATCGGTTTTCTGTGGTGGAACGCCGCGCCGGCCAAGATCTTCATGGGCGACACCGGATCGCTGGCACTCGGGGGAATCATCGCCGGACTGTCGGTCACCAGTCGCACCGAAGTCCTCGCCGTCGTGCTCGGTGCGTTGTTCGTCGCCGAGGTCACCTCGGTGGTGGTGCAGATCCTGGCATTCCGCACCACCGGCCGCCGGGTGTTCCGGATGGCGCCCTTTCACCATCATTTCGAACTCGTCGGCTGGGCCGAGACGACGGTCATCATCCGGTTCTGGTTGCTGACCGCCATCGCCTGCGGGTTGGGCGTCTCGCTGTTCTACAGCGAATGGCTCTCAGCAGTCGGGACCTAGGGCCGACCGGCGACCGATGAGCGGCGATCTGACGCCCCTGGCGCCCGGTGCGCGCGTTCTGGTGGCCGGAGCACGCGTCACAGGACGCGCCATCGTTGCGGCCCTTGCCGATTGGGACGTTCGGCTGTCGGTGTGCGACGACGACCTCGACGCCGCCCGCGCACTCGCCGGCGCCGCAGCACTGAGCCCCGATGACGCGGCGGCTCGGGCGGGCGACTTCGATCTCGTGGTGACCAGTCCGGGATTTCCGCCCACCGTCGCGGTCCTGGCCGCAGCCGCGGCCGCCGGCGTCCCGATCTGGGGTGACGTCGAACTTGCCTGGCGCCTCGACGCCGGGGGGTACGCCGGGCAGCCGCGGCAGTGGCTGGTGGTGACGGGGACCAACGGCAAGACCACCACCACCTCGATGCTCTACGACATGCTCGTCGCCGACGGCCGCCGCGCGGTGCTGTGCGGCAACATCGGCGAGCCGGTGCTCGATGTGCTCGCCGTGCCCGCCGACGTGCTGGCCGTCGAGATCTCGAGCTTTCAGCTGTACTGGGCTCCCTCGCTGCGCCCGGCGGCCGGGGCGGTGCTCAATGTCGCCGAGGACCACCTCGACTGGCACGGCAGCTTCGCCGCCTATGCGGCCGCGAAGGCGCGGGCGCTGCAGGGCCGGGTCGCGGTCGCCGGTGTCGACGACCCGCCGGCGGCGGCGCTGCTGGCCGACTGCACCGCAGCGGTGAAAGCAGGTTTCCGCCTCGGCGAGCCGGCTGCCGGTGAACTCGGCGTCCGCGACGGCCATCTCATCGATCGGGCCTTCGCCGACGACCTGACGCTGGCGCCGGTCGGCGTGATCCCGGTGGCCGGCCCGGTGGGTGTTCTCGATGCGCTGGGCGCGGCCGCCCTGGCCCGCTCGGTCGGGGTCTCCGCCGCGGCCATCGAGTCGGCATTGGCCGGTTTCCGGGTGGGGCGCCACCGAGGCGAACAGGTGGGCGAGGCCGGCGGGGTCCGTTACGTCGACGACTCGAAAGCCACCAACCCGCATGCCGCTCAGGCCTCCATCGTGGCCTACCCGAGGGTCGTCTGGATCGCCGGCGGCCTGCTCAAGGGTGCCGGCGTCGAGGCGGCCATCGCCCGGGTGGCAAACCGGCTGGCCGGCGTCGTGCTGATCGGGCGGGACCGCGCCGCCTTTGCCGAGGCGTTATCGCGACACGCGTCCGATGTCCCCGTCATCCAAGTTGTGACGGGGGAGGATGCTGTGGTGTATGAGACAGACGGGGCCACTGTTGCTGGCGAGACTCGCGTGATCGACGCATCCGGTCCGGACCTGGGCAGACGGGTGATGGCCGGGGCCGTCGCGGCCGCCGCGGAACTGGCCCGCCCCGGTGACACGGTGCTGCTGGCACCCGCCGGCGCGTCCTTCGACCAGTTCGCCGGCTACGCCGAGCGCGGGGAGGCTTTCGCCGACGCCGTCCGCCGCCTCTCCTGAGTCGAGGCGGCGCGGTGAACGGATTGCTCAACCGGATTCGGGGCCGGCAGACCGCGGCCGAACCGGCAGCGGCGGCGCCGCCCAAGCGTTTCGGCGCCTGGCTTTCGCGGCCGATGACGTCGTTCCACCTGATGATCTCGGTGGCCGCCCTGCTCACCACGATGGGGCTCACCATGGTGCTCTCGGCCTCCGGCGTGCACTCCTATGACGAGGACGGCTCGCCGTGGTCGATCTTCCTGCGCCAGGTGTTGTGGACCGTAGTGGGCCTGTTCGCGTGCTGGTTCGCACTGAAGCTGCCGGTGAAGTTCCTGCGCCGCACCGCCTTCGCGTCATTCGCGGTCACGATCGTGTTGCTGGTGCTCGTGCTGATCCCCGGCATCGGTCAGGAGTCCAATGGCACGCGCGGGTGGTTCATCGTCGCCGGGTTGTCGATGCAGCCCTCGGAGCTGACCAAGATCGCGTTCGCGGTGTGGGGGGCCCACCTGCTGGCGACCCGCCGGATGGAACGCGCCACGCTGCGCGAGATGCTGGTTCCGCTGTTCCCGGCGGCGGTCATCGCACTCGCACTCATCGTGGCCCAGCCCGACCTCGGGCAGACGGTGTCGCTGGGCATCATCCTGATGGCGCTGCTCTGGTTCGCGGGTCTGCCGCTGCGGGTGTTCCTCAGTTCGCTGCTGGCGGCGATCGTGGCGGCGGCCGTACTCGCGGTGTCCGAGGGGTACCGCTCCGACCGGGTCCGGTCCTGGCTGGATCCCAACGCCGACCTGCAAGGCGCCGGCTACCAGGCACGACAGGCGAAATACGCGCTGGCCAACGGCGGCATCTTCGGCGACGGACTCGGCCAGGGCACCGCCAAGTGGAACTACCTGCCGAACGCGCACAACGACTTCATCTTCGCCATCGTCGGCGAAGAACTCGGCTACATCGGCGCCGCCGGACTGTTGGCTCTCTTCGGAGTCTTCGCCTACACCGGCATGCGGATCGCCCGGCGCTCGGCCGACCCGTTCCTGCGTCTGCTGACGGCGACGGCAACGGTGTGGGTGATCGGGCAGGTGTTCATCAACGTGGGCTACGTCATCGGGCTGCTGCCGGTCACCGGGATTCAGCTGCCGCTGATCTCCGCCGGGGGAACCTCAACGGCCACAACACTGTTCATGGTCGGGCTGATGGCAAATGCGGCCCGCCACGAGCCGGAGGCGGTAGCGGCGCTGCGTGCCGGCAATGACGACCGGATGAACCGCCTGCTGCGGTTGCCGCTGCCGGAGCCGTATCTGCCGTCACGGACCGAGGCGCTTCGCGATCGGTTGCGGTCGCGGCCGGCGCCGGCGGCCAAACCGGCGAGACCGCCGCGCGGGGCCAAACCACACGCGCGCCGGCGGGCGCAGCCGCCCGAGCCGAAAGCCGGGACACAGCGCAGCGGGCAGCGGCGTTCAGGGCATCATGGAAGCGCCTCTCAACCGAGGCGTGCCCGCGCGGCGCAGGGCCACGCGCAGCACGGGAGCGGGCGGTCCCGAAGATTGGAAGGTCAGCGTTTCGGGTGACGATGTCTGGGGCGAGGGATGCGGAGACCCTGTCCGTCGTCCTCGCCGGTGGCGGAACCGCCGGGCATATCGAACCTGCTCTGGCGGTCGCTGACGCGCTGAGAAGTCTCGAACCCACCGTCCGGATCACCGCGCTGGGCACCTCGCGTGGGCTGGAGTCCCGGCTGGTGCCCGAACGCGGGTATCCGCTCGAACTCGTCACCGCCGTGCCCCTGCCCCGCACACTCAACGCAGACCTGCTGCGGTTGCCGTGGCGGCTGCGCAGCGCGGTGCGCCAGACCCGGGTGGTGCTCACCAAGGTGAGCGCCGACGCGGTGGTGGGCTTCGGAGGTTATGTCTCGGTGCCGGCGTACCTGGCGGCGCGTGGCCGCACACCCGTCGTGGTCCACGAAGCCAATGCCCGCGCCGGTCTTGCCAACCGCATCGGGGCGCGGATCGCCAAGCGGGTGCTGGCGGCGGTGGGGGATTGCGGGCTGCCCGGCGCCGAGGTGGTCGGCATGCCGCTGCGTGCCTCGATCACGGGACTGGACCGCTCGGCGCTGCGGGCCGAGGCCAGGGCGCACTTCGGTTTCTCCGACGATGCTCGCGTGCTGCTGGTGTTCGGCGGCTCCCAGGGTGCGGCGTCGATCAACCGGGCGGTGTCCGGCGCGGCAGCCGAACTCGCCGCGGCCGGCGTCGCCGTACTGCACGCCCACGGTCCGAAGAACTCTCTGGACCTGCCCGTACCTGCCCCGGGGGGTCCGCCCTACATCGCGGTTCCGTATCTGAGCCGGATGGATCTGGCGTACGCGGCGGCGGACCTCGCCATCTGCCGGTCCGGTGCGATGACCGTCGCCGAGGTGTCGGCGACGGGGTTGCCTGCGGTGTACGTTCCCCTGCCGATCGGTAACGGCGAACAGCGACTCAACGCGCTGCCGGTGGTGCGGGCCGGCGGTGGACTGCTCGTCGACGACGCGGATCTGACGCCCGGTTTCGTCGCCGGGGACGTCGTGCGACTGATGAACGACTCCGCGGCACTGGCCGCCATGACGGCGGCGGCCGCATCAGTCGGTCATCGTGACGCCGCGCGACGGGTGGCGCAGATCGTGCTGGAGGTGGCGCGCACCGCGCACGCCGACGCCAGGGTCGGATCGTGAACATCGCCGGCAACAGGTGGGACCTCCCACCGGAACTCGCGCGGGTGCACATGGTCGGTATCGGCGGCGCCGGGATGTCGGGGATCGCGCGGATCCTGCTCGACCGCGGCGGTCAGGTCTCGGGTTCGGACGCCAAGGAGTCCCGGGGAGTCGCCGCACTGCGCGCCCGCGGCGCGCAGATCGCGATCGGACACGATGCGGCCAATCTCGATCTGCTCTCCGGAGGGCCGACCGTGGTCATCACCACGCATGCGGCGATCCCGAAAAACAATCCCGAACTCCTCGAGGCGCACCGCCGCGCGGTTCCGGTGATCCTGCGACCGGCCGTGCTCGCCAAGTTGATGGCCGGGCATCGCATTCTCATGGTGACCGGAACCCACGGCAAGACGACCACCACGTCGATGCTCATCGTCGCGTTGCAGCACAGCGGCTTCGATCCGTCCTTCGCCGTGGGCGGAGATCTCGGTGAGGCCGGCACCAACGCCCACCATGGCAGCGGTGATGTCTTCGTCGCCGAGGCCGACGAGAGTGACGGATCGCTGCTGGAATACACCCCCGATGTCGCGGTGGTGACCAACATCGAGGCGGACCATCTCGACTTCTTCGGCAGCGAGGCGGCCTACATCGACGTCTTCGACGCGTTCGTGCAACGGCTGGCGCCGGGCGGCGCCCTGGTGGTCTGCGCCGATGACACCGGCGCCGAAGCGCTGGCGGCGCGGGCCGCGACGGCGGGTGTTCGGGTGCTGCGATACGGGACCGGGCCGGCGGCGGGCCTGGCCGGTGAGCTGATCGGCTGGCAGCAGCAGGGAACGGGTGCGGTCGCCGAGATCCGCCTCGCCGGCGAGCAGCATCCCCGGGCCATGCGGCTCTCGGTGCCGGGTCGTCACATGGCGCTCAACGCACTGGCCGCGGTGCTGGCCGCCGTGGAAGCCGGCGCCCCGGTGGAGCAGGTGCTCGACGGATTGGCAGGCTTCGAGGGTGTGCGCCGCCGTTTCGAACTGGTCGGCACCGCGGACGGCGTGCGGGTCTTCGACGATTACGCGCATCACCCGACCGAGGTGAGCGCCGCGCTGACCGCGTTGCGCGGTATCGCACGCGGGGATCACAGCGGCCACCCCGGCGGCCACCCCGGCGCGCAGGGCGGCGCGCAGGGCGGCCGCAGCATCGTCGTCTTCCAGCCCCACCTGTACTCGCGGACACAGACCTTCGCCCGCGAGTTCGGTGCGGCCCTCGACGGCGCCGACGAGGTCTTCGTCCTCGACGTCTATGCGGCGCGGGAGCAGCCGCTGGCCGGGATCAGTGGCGCCACCGTCGCCGAACACGTCAGCGTGCCGGTGCATTACCTGCCGGATCTTTCCGCGGTGGCCGCGTCCGTGGCGTCGGCGGCACGTCCGGGCGACGTGGTGGTGACCATGGGTGCCGGTGACGTCACCATGCTGGGCCCGGAGATCCTCGCGGCGCTGGAGTCCAGAGCCGGCGAGCCGAGGAGTCGCCGATGAGCGACGAGACCCCCGACGAGACACCCGACGAGACCCCTGACGAGACACCTGACGAGATGCAGGCCGATCCCTCCGAAGTTCAGGCCGAACCGGCCGACGGCGACGAGGCGGTCGACCTCGAGGGCCCGCGCCGGCGCGCGCGCCGGGAACGTGCCGAGCGCCGCGCCGCCCAACAACGCGCACGCGCCATCGAGGACGCGCGCCGCGAGGCCAAACGCAGCGCCCGCGGTCATCTCGTCGAGCAGCCCAAGCGTCTCGGGGATCGCGCCGTCAAGGGGCTCAAGACGGTGGTCTGGATGATCGGGCTGGGCGTGCTGGTGGTCGCGCTCGCGCTCGTTCTGTACTTCACGCCGGTGATGTCGGCGCGGTCGCTGGTGGTCGTCGGCACCGGCGCGGTCACCCGCGAGGAGGTGGTCGACGTCGCGCAGGTCCGCCTCGGGACACCGCTGCTGCAGATCGACACCGATGCGGTCGCAGACCGGGTCGCGGGCATCCGGCGGGTGGCCAGCGCACGCGTTCAGCGCGAATACCCGTCGACGCTGCGCATCACCATCGCCGAGCGGATCCCCGTCGTGGTCAAGGACTTCCCCGACGGTCCGCATCTCTTCGACCGCGACGGCGTGGACTTCGCCACCGGGCCGCCGCCGCCGGGCCTGCCCTACATCGACGTCGCCGATCCCGGTCCCGCCGATCCGCCGACGATGGCTGCGCTCGAGGTGATGACCGCACTGCGCCCCGAAGTCGTCGCACAGGTCAGCCGCGTCGCCGCGCCGTCGGTCGCCTCCGTCACGCTGACCCTCAGCGACGGCCGGACGGTGGTGTGGGGGACCACCGACCGCACCGCGGAGAAGGCGGAGAAACTCGCGGCCCTGCTGACCCAGCCGGGTCGGCTCTACGACGTGTCGAGCCCGGATCTGCCGACCGTCAAGTGACGGCGACGGGCGGGGAGAAAAAAGCCGCGCGACACGCGGGCGCGCCTCCCCAATCCGGACCGTGCCGGTCCTACCGTTCTGACCAAGCGGACAACTTGACATAACTCTAAGCCTGAGGTTGAGGTTGAGGGTTTATCAGGGGCAACGCTCACAGCAGGGCTCACAGCAGAAGGCTCACAGCAGAAGGTCCGACCACCGGAGGAACACCGCGATGACCCCACCGCACAACTACCTCGCCGTCATCAAGGTCGTCGGCATCGGCGGCGGCGGCGTGAACGCCGTCAACCGGATGATCGAGCAGGGACTCAAAGGCGTCGAGTTCATCGCCATCAACACCGACGCCCAGGCGCTGCTGATGAGCGACGCCGACGTCAAACTCGACGTGGGCCGGGACTCCACCCGCGGGCTGGGTGCCGGCGCCGATCCCGAGGTGGGACGCAAGGCCGCCGAGGACGCCAAGGACGAGATCGAGGAGCTGCTGCGCGGCGCCGACATGGTGTTCGTCACCGCCGGCGAGGGCGGCGGCACCGGCACCGGCGGCGCGCCGGTGGTGGCCAACATCGCGCGCAAGCTCGGCGCACTGACCGTCGGTGTGGTGACCCGGCCGTTCTCCTTCGAGGGCAAGCGCCGCTCGAATCAGGCCGAGGTCGGCATCTCCTCGCTCCGCGAGAGCTGCGACACCCTGATCGTCATCCCCAACGACCGGCTGCTGCAGATGGGCGATGCCGGGGTCTCGCTGATGGACGCGTTCCGCAGCGCCGACGAGGTTCTCCTCAACGGTGTGCAGGGCATCACCGACCTGATCACCACACCGGGCCTGATCAACGTCGACTTCGCCGACGTGAAGGGCATCATGAGCGGTGCCGGTACGGCGCTGATGGGCATCGGCGCGGCCCGCGGTGACGGCCGCGCCCTCAAGGCCGCCGAGATCGCGATCAACTCCCCACTGCTGGAGGCGTCCATGGAGGGTGCCCAGGGTGTGCTGATGTCGATCGCCGGCGGCAGCGACCTCGGTCTGTTCGAGATCAACGAGGCCGCCTCGCTGGTGCAGGACGCCGCCCATCCGGATGCCAACATCATCTTCGGTACGGTCATCGACGATTCCCTCGGCGACGAGGTGCGCGTGACGGTGATCGCGGCCGGCTTCGACGCCAACGGCACCAACCGCAAGCCGATCACGTCGGCGGGCACGTCGAGCATCGCACCCGGTGCGGCCGGGCAGTTGACCACCTCGCTGTTCGAGCCGATCGAGCCGCTGGAGCCGGTGGGTGTGCCGGTGCACACCAACGGTTCCTCGGCGTACGGTGACGACGACGATGACGTCGACGTCCCGCCCTTCATGCGCCACTGACTCGGTGCGCGTTCGTCGCGTCACCACCACCCGGGCCGGCGGGGTCTCCGTCGCCCCGTATGACACCTTCAATCTCGGTGATCACGTCGGCGACGACCCGCACGCGGTGGCCGCCAACAGGATTCGGCTTGCCGAGGCGATCGGACTGCCGGCCGACCGCGTCGTGTGGATGAACCAGGTGCACTCCGACCGGGTGGCCGTCGTCGACGGTCCGAGGTCGGAACCGGTTGACGACGTCGACGCACTGGTGACCGCGGTGCCCCGGCTGGCGTTGGCGGTGGTGACCGCCGATTGCGTTCCGGTGCTGATGTCGGATGCGCGCGCCGGTGTGATCGCCGCCGCCCACGCCGGGCGAGTCGGAGCCGCCAACGGTGTCGTGTTGCGCACGCTGGAGGCCATGCTGGCCCAGGGCGCGCACGTCACCGACATCTCGGTGCTGCTCGGCCCGGCTGTCAGCGGGGCCAACTACGAGGTGCCCGAGGAGATGGCGGCCGATGTCGAGACCCGACTGCCGGGAAGCCGGACGACGACCCCGCGCGGAACTCCGGCGCTGGACCTGCGGGCCGGCATCGCACGTCAGTTGCTGGCCGCCGGCGTCGAGGCGATCGGCATCGACCCGCGCTGCACCGTGGCCGACACCGCGTTGTTCAGCCACCGCCGCGGATCGCCCACCGGTCGGCTGGCCTCGCTGGTGTGGATGCAGTGAGCGACAGGATCGCCGAACTCACCGCCGCGCTGGCCGCACTGCGGGCACGGCTGGCCAGGGCGGCCGGGGCCGCCGGCCGACCGGTGGAGGACATCACGCTGCTGCCGGTGACCAAGTTCTTCCCGGCCACCGACGTCGCGATCCTGTGGCGACTGGGATGCCGCGCGTTCGGCGAGTCACGCGCTCAGGAGGCCGTCGCCAAGATCGCCGAGTTCGACGATCTGCTGGGGGAGTTGGAGCCTCCGGCATCGGATGCCGCCGCGGTGCGCTGGCACATGATCGGCCACCTCCAGCGCAACAAGGCCAAAGCGGTTGCAATGTGGGCGGACACCGTGCACTCCGTCGACAGCGTCAAACTCGCGCAGGCACTCGACCGCGCGGCCGGCGAGGCGCTCGGCGACGGCGTGCGTGCGGAGCCTCTCGATGCCTTCGTCCAGATCAGCCTGGATGGCGACGTCGCCCGGGGCGGGGTCGACATCGGCGCACCCGGGGAGGTCGACCGGCTGTGTGACCTGGTCGCCGGCGCCTCGGCGCTGCGACTCGCCGGGCTGATGGCCATCGCCCCCCTGGGGGCGGACCCCGATGCGGCCTTCTCGGCCCTGGCCGCCGAGCACCGCCGGGTCCTGGCGCGCCACCCTGCGGCGAGGGGTCTGTCGGCGGGGATGTCGGAGGACCTGGAGGCGGCCGTGCGACATGGTTCGACGTGTGTGCGTGTCGGTGCGGCGCTTATGGGCAAACGTCCTCTAACGTCTCCCTAAATATTCACTTCAGTCACACCAACAACAAAATCCACGAAGCATCACGAGTACCGAAGTTCAGTTCTTGGGAAGGGTCACGCGGATGAGCACTCTGCATAAAGTCAAGGCCTACTTCGGCATGGCGCCGATGGACGACTACGACGACGAGTACTACGAGGACGATCGCGACACCGGCCGTGGTCGGGGCTTCGGCCGACGCGGTGACCGGTTCGCCGAGGACTCCTACGACCGGGATCTCCGGCACGACTACGACGATCGCGACGGCGACTACCCGCCGACCGGTGGGTTCCGGTCCGGCTACGACGGCGGCTACGACGAACCCCGTTTCCGCCCGCGCGAATTCGATCCCCACGATGGACCGCGTTCCCGGTTCGCCCCGCTGCGCGGCTCGACCCGCGGCGCCCTGGCGATGGACCCGCGCCGGATGGCGATGCTCTTCGAGGAGGGCAGCCCGCTGTCGAAGATCACCACGCTGCGTCCCAAGGACTACAGCGAGGCCCGGACCATCGGGGAGCGCTTCCGCGACGGGCAGCCGGTGATCATGGATCTGGTGTCGATGGACAACGCCGACGCCAAGCGTCTGGTCGACTTCGCCGCCGGCCTCGCCTTCGCCCTGCGCGGGTCCTTCGACAAGGTCGCCACCAAGGTGTTCCTGCTGGCGCCGGCCGACGTCGACGTCAGCGCCGAGGAGCGTCGCCGCATCGCCGAAGCCGGCTTCTACAGCTACCAGTAACCGCGTCGGTAGGCTGACGTCGCCTCATCTCCTCGCTAGCTAAGGACCGGCTCCGTTGGCCATACTTCTGCAGATTCTCGGCTTTGCGCTGTTCCTGTTCTGGTTGCTGCTGATCGCCCGGATCGTCGTGGAGTTCATCCGGTCCTTCAGCCGGGACTGGCAGCCCCGCGGGGCCACGGTGGTGATCCTCGAGGCGATCATGACGGTCACCGACCCGCCGGTGAAGCTGTTGCGCAGACTGATTCCGCAGGTCACCATCGGCGCGGTCCGCCTGGACTTCTCGATCATGATCCTGCTGCTGGTGGTGTTCTTCGGCTGGAACGCCGCCTGGGGCGCAGCCGTCTGAGCAGGGCTGTTGCGCCGCCGCGACTCTGAAATTCGCTCTTAATTACCTGCGCGGGTGCAACTTGCGCGTCTGGTGTGACAGGATGTGCGCCAGTTACAGTACGGAACAATGAACGCTGACCGCGTTCTACACTGACGACTCACCGTCTGGGAGATTCGGAAGGGGCAGATAATGCCGCTGACACCGGCCGACGTGCACAATGTGGCGTTCAGCAAGCCGCCTATCGGCAAGCGTGGCTACAACGAGGACGAGGTCGACGCCTTCCTCGATCTGGTCGAGACGGAACTGGCCCGCCTCGTCGAGGAGAACGCCGACCTCCGTCAGCGGGTGGGCGAACTGGACACCGAACTCGCCTCGTCACGGACCGGCGGCGGGCAGACCGCGGCCATCCCGCTCTACCAGCCCGAGCCGGCCGCTGCGGCGGCCACCGAGGAGGACACCGGACTCAGCGACGAGCAGGCCGTCAAGGCCGCCCGCGTGCTGAGCCTCGCCCAGGACACCGCTGACAGGCTGACGAACTCCGCCCGCGCGGAAGCCGACAAGCTGCTGGGCGATGCGCACGCCAACGCCGAGCAGATCGTCTCCGAAGCGCGCTACGTCGCCGAGACGACCGTCAACGACGCGCGGCAACGCGCCGATGCGATGCTCACCGACGCGCAGACCCGCTCGGAGTCGCAGTTGCGTCAGGCGCAGGAGAACGCCGCGATTCTTCAGGCGGACGCGGAGCGCAAGCACACCGAGGTGATGGGTGCCATCAACCAGCAGCGGAACGTGCTCGAAGGTCGGCTGGAGCAGTTGCGCACCTTCGAGCGCGAATACCGCACGCGGCTCAAGACCTACCTGGAATCCCAGCTCGAAGAACTCGGTCAGCGCGGGTCCGCCGCTCCCGCCGATGCAGGCGACGCCGGTTACACCCAGTACCAGTAGGGCCACCCGCCCAGACCTGCAGGAGGCCGGCCGATGCTGATCGTGGCGCTGGTGCTCGCCGTCATCGGCCTCGTCGCTCTGGTGACCGCCGTGGTTACCACCAATGAGGTGATCGCCTGGGTGTGCATCGCCGCCAGTGCAATGGGCGTGGTGCTGCTGATCGTCGACGCGGTGCGCGAGCGTGCGCAGCGCAGACTGATCCCCATTTCGCCGGCCACCGACGCCGATACCGAGATCATCGCCGACGACACCTCTGTCCTGGCCGGGGAGGTCGCCGCCGAGGAGATCTCCGCCGATGAGGTGTCCGTCGATGAGGTCTCCGGCGAGGATCATCCGGAGGAAGTCGTCCACGACGAGCCCGAGTACGACACTCCCACCGACGACGAGCCGGAGTATCCGCAAGCCGCCGAGGAGTCGGCGATGCACGTCGTCAGCGACGGCAGCGACGACAGCGTCGTCAGCGACGTCAGCGTCGTCAGCGACGACAACGTCGAGCGCTGAGCGCAGTCGCCGGTGGGCATCGAATACGCCAGTGTCGTCGATCATCCGATCGACCTGGTGTGGGACTGGCACACCAGGCCCGGGGCGATGCGCCGTCTGGTGCCGCCGTGGCAGCCGATGCGGGTGGTCAAGGAGACCGAGTCGCTGGCTGACGGCACCGCGATCCTCGGGCTACCCGGGGGTCTGCGCTGGATCGCCAAACACGATCCCGAGGGCTACGACCCGCCGCATCAGTTCCGTGACGTGCTCTCCAGTTCGGCGCAGCTGGGTGGGGTGATGACACTGCCGCCGCGGGCGATCGGCTGGTGGCGGCACACCCACCGCTACAGCGATGCCGGAGGCGGGACCACCCGGGTCCATGACATCGTCGACACCACGGTTCCGGGAGCGGCCCTGCGTTCCACGTTCGCCTACCGCCACCGCCAGTTGGCCGAGGACCTCGCCGCCCATCGGGATGCCGCATCAGCGGGAGCCGGGTCACTGGTCGTCGCGATGACCGGCGCCTCCGGCCTGGTGGGAACCGCGCTGGGCGCTTTCCTGACCACCGGCGGACACCGGGTGATCCGGCTGGTGCGTCATGAACCCACCGGCGAGGACCAAAGATTCTGGGACCCGGGTGATCCGGCGACCGACCTTCTCCACGGTGTCGACGCCGTGGTCCATCTCGCCGGTGAGTCCATCGCGGGAAGGTTCACCGAATCGCATCGCAGGGCGATCCGCGACTCGAGGATCGAACCCACCCGGCTGCTGGCTGAGATCGCGGCGAAGACGAGTGGTCTGCAGAGCTTCGTCAGCGCATCGGCGATCGGCTACTACGGCTACGACTGCGGTGACACCGTGCTCGATGAAGACAGTCCGCGCGGCGACGGCTTCCTCGCCGATGTCGTCGCCGACTGGGAGGCCGCCACCGAACCGGCGGCCGCAGCCGGACTGCGGGTGGTCACCGTGCGCACCGGCATCGTTCAGGCCGCTGCGGGCGGAACGCTGCGGCTGCTGCGCCCGCTGTTCGCCCTCGGACTCGGCGGCCGTCTCGGCAGCGGCCGGCAGTGGCTGTCCTGGATCGGTATCGACGACCTGCTGGATGTCTACTACCGCGCGCTGTGGGACACCCGACTCGCCGGAGCCGTCAACGCGGTGGGACCGCAACCGGTGCGCAACCTCGAGTACACCAGGGCGCTCGCCGCCACCCTGCACCGCCCCGCGCTGCTGCCGGTGCCCTCGATCGGACCCCGGATCCTGCTGGGCCGGCAGGGTGCGGCAGAACTGGCCGCCGCCAGTCAACGTGTCACACCGGCCCGACTGGACGCACTGGGTCACCGGTTCCGTCATCCGGATGTCGCCGATGCGCTGGCCCACCAACTCGGGCGCGACCCGGCACCGGGTGTGGTGACTTAAGTCCCCCAAAGGGCCACCCCGCCGCCGGGGTCCTGGCCCGTCGGGCACGATGGAACCATGACGTCCGCGGCGCCGGAGTTCATCGACGAGATCGCGCAGTGCGTCGATCATTCCCGGCGCCGCGGTCTGGTGGTGGT
>Ga0194052_1000769_pt1 | contig 19733 bp, 13 predicted proteins | sample SepL226m_MetaG_FD_160117 | JGI IMG/M metagenome (GOLD analysis project Ga0194052, IMG submission 160117) | Anoxic zone freshwater microbial communities from boreal shield lake in IISD Experimental Lakes Area, Ontario, Canada - Sep2016-L227-6m | ecosystem: Environmental > Aquatic > Freshwater >...
GACGGCCACGGCCTGGGAGGCCTGGTTCTCGCTCTCGGTGAAGTAGCGCCCGGCTTCGATCTCCAGGCTGAACAGGTCCGCGAAGTTGCCGGTGGCCCCCATGACGGCGATGTCGGGCAGGCGCTTGTCACCGTAGTTCACAGGCATGGTCGTGCCGGCGGCGGCGGAGATCTGGGTGGCCTCCTGGAGGATGCCGCTGGTCAGGCGCTCGTATTCAGACCAGGTGATGGGGGGGCGCTTGAGGGCCTGGATGAACTCATTCCGGGAGCGGATGATGCCGAACTTCGTGACCATGAAGACGTCCGGCGACAGGACGATGACCTTCTCCTTCACGTAGGTGTTCAGGCCGGAGATCACTCCGACCACGGCGACGATGGTGGCCACGCCGATGATCACCCCCAGCAGCGTGAGGAAGCTGCGGAGGGTGTGGGCCCGGATCGCCCGGAGGGAGGCGCGGAGGAGTTCGGTGGGGTTCATGGCGTGGCCCGTCAGCTCTTGGGCGGGTCCGGCTTCTTCGCCTTCTCAACGCGGACCTTCTCGCCGCCCTTGAGGTCGCGGAGGACCCGGTTGGGGCCGGTGATGAGGGACTCACCGCCCTTGAGGCCCGCGGTGACCTCTACGGAGAGATCGCCCATGAGGCCGGTCTTCACGGCCACGAACTTGGCCTTGCCGTTCTCCTGGAGGAAGACGCCCTCCTCCTCGCGGGGGGCGCCGGGCTGGCGGACCTCGCCGGGCTTGAGCTTGATCTCGCGCATGACGAGGGCCTGGAAGGGAATGGCCAGGCTCTGGTCGCGGCTGCCGGTGTAGATGTCCGCCTGGACCGAGAGGCCGGGCTTGATGGTGAGGGGTGGGTTCTTGATCCAGACCTTCACCTTGAACTTGGTGGCCTCGTTGATGCTGGTCTTCAGGATGGGGCTGCCGCCGACTTCCGTGACCTCGCCGTCGAAGGACTGGTTGGGGTAGGCGTCGATGCGGACCTGGGCCTTCTGCGCCAGCTTGACCGTGGGGATGGAGGCTTCGTCCACCTCCATCTCGGCTTCGACCTTGCTCATGTCCGAGATGGTGACCAGGATGGTGCCCGCCGAGTTCTGGATGCCGGGCACCGCGGTCTCGCCAAGCTCGATGCGCCGGGCGGTGACGGTGCCGTCCATGGGGGCGGTGATGGTGGAGTTCCCCAGGCCCACGTGGGACTGGGCCACGGTGGCCTTGGCCTGCTCCATGCGGCGGGTGTAGCTTTCCTGCGCCGCCTGGGCGGTCTCCAGGGCGGTGCGGGCCTTCTCGAACTCCGAGGTGGAGATGATGCCTGCCTGCCGGTTGGCCCGGGCGCGCTCAAAGTCGGCCTTGACCTGGACCGTGGTGGCGGTGGCCGAGGCCAGGTCGGACTTCGCGGCCTGGAGACTGGCCTGCATGGCGTCCGAGATGGCGCGGGCGTTCCGGGGGTCGATCTCCATGAGGAACTGGCCCCGGGTGACGCGATCCCCCTCCTTCACGGCCAGGCGGGTGACCTGGCCCATGACGTTGGCGGAGATGTCGGCCTTGGTGACCGCCTGGACCTTGCCGTTGGCGCTGACCTTCGACTGCAGGTTCTCCCGGCCCACCGGGGCCGCCTGCACGCCGATGCCCTGGTCCCGGGTGCTGGCGATGCCGAGACCCCCGGCCAGCACGACCACCAGACCGCCCCCTAGAATCCACCACTGCTTCCGTTTCATGGCAAAGCTCTCCCCAAGGGTCAATTACTGCCTATGTTTCGTTGAAGGGCTGCAATCGTTTAGTACAGCAGGGCCTGGTAAATAGAAAAGGGATTCTGTTGACTTGGAGTCCTAAATAGAAAAGAATTCTATTTGGAGCACCCCAATGTCGCCAAACCCTCTTCGCGCCACCGTGCTGGCCCTGCTGGCCGCCGCCCCCCTGCTGGCCGCCAGCCCGGGCAGCGGCGTGGTCGGGGGTCAGGTCCTGGACGACCGGGGGCGGCCGGTGGGGGGCGCCAGCCTGGTGCTGTCGAACCCGGTTTCCGGGTACCGGCAGCGGGTCCGCAGCGACGCCAAGGGAGCCTTCACGTTCCAGAACGTCCCGTTCAACGGCTACCACCTGGATGTCCAGGCCCCGGGCCTGCTGCCCGCCCACCTGGACCTGGACGTCCACAGCCAGCTGCCCCTGGTGGTCCCCGTGGCTCTGAAGCCCGAGGGAGCCGTGGTGGCGGTCGAGGAGAACCTCCGGCTGGTGGAGGACCATCCGTCCACCCATCTGGACATCGACAAGAGCACCATCGAACGCACGCCGGCGGCGGTTCAGAGCCGCGCCATGGAGAGCATCCTGCTCGCCACGCCAGGCTTCATCGCCGACGAGAACGGCCGCTTCCACTTCCGGGGCAGCCACGGGCAGATGACCTATGTGGTGGATGGCATCCCGGTCTCGGATCAGCTGCACGCCACCTTCAGCAACAGCCTCGATCCCAGCCAGGTGGAGAGCCTCGAGGTCATCACCGGAGGCATCTCCGCGGAGTTCGGTGGCAAACCGGTGGTGGTGGTGAACGTCAACACCAAGTCGGGCCTGGGCGCCCCGGACGGCTTCGAGGGGGAGGCCTCGTTCGGGGTCGCCCGGTTCGGCACGGCCGAGGCGGGCTTCAACGCCCGGGGGGGCTCGCGGGACTTCGGCTGGTTCGTGAGCGCGGCAGCCAGTGAGAGCGACCGCTTCCTGGATCCCGTCGCCTTCGAGAACCTGCACAACCACGGGACCACCGGCCGGATCTCCACCCGCTTCGACTGGATCCTCGGCAGCGCCGACACCTTGCGCTGCTCGGCCTCCGGCGGCGACACCCGGCGCGAGGTGGTCAACCTGGCCTCCCAGCAGGTCCGGGGGCAGAACCAGCGGGCGGTCACCTCGGACGCAAGCCTGAGCCTGGCCTGGTCCCACTTGTTCAGCCCCACCCGCAGCCTCGATGCCTCGGTGTTCTTCCGCAGCTCCCGGGCCGAGCTCCGACCCACCGAGGAGCTGGTGCCGGGCTTCAGCGCCATGGGCCACCCGGACTTTCCCACCTGGGCGAAGCAGGACCGCAGCCTCGACAACCAGGGCGTCCAGGTCTCGCTCACCCAGCAGTGGGGCGGCGGCAACCTCCTGAAGGCGGGCCTCCAGCGCATCGCGTATCCCCTCCACGAGCGCTTCAGCTTCGCCATCACGGACCCCGGCCTGGTCACGGACCCCGCCGACCCGCTGTATCGCTACACGCCTGCGGGCGGCGGCAACCTCTTCCACTTCGACGGCTCGCTGGCGCCGGTCCTGACCTCGGCCTTCGTGCAGAACGACCTCCACCTGGGCGCCTTCTTCCTGGCCCTGGGCCTGCGCCACGACGCCTACACGGTGGCCGAGGTCACCGACAGCCAGCTGCAGCCCCGCCTGGGCCTCAGCTATCGCGTCGATGCCACCGGCACGGTGCTGCGCGCCAGCTACGACCGGCTGATGGTCCTGCGGGAGCACGAGAACTTGGCCCTGTCCATGTCCCAGCAGGCCTGGGACCTGGGTCCCTACGCCGGCACCCCGCGGCAGCCCCTGCGGCCCGAGCACCAGGACTCCTTCAGCTACGGGGTGGAACAGCAGCTGGGCAAGGCCGGGCGCCTCACGGTCGAGTTCTGGGAGAAGCGGAGCCGCAACGCCGGCGACAACGCCCAGTTCCTGAACACGGGCATCCTATTCCCTGTGGGGGCCGACCGGGGCAGCTTCCGGGGCATGAACCTGCGGCTGGAGGTGGTGCCCGTGCACGGGTGGTCCGGCTACCTCAGCCTGGGCCGCACCCGGGCCATCTTCCAGGCGCCCCTGGTGGGCGGCCTCCAGCTGGACGCCCCCGAGGCCGCGCCGGGCGAGCGCTTCCTCATCGACCACGACCAGAAGCTCAGCGCCCAGCTGGGCATCGTCTTTGAGCACGAGGGCCTCACCGCCCAGGTGCTGGGACGCTACGACTCGGGTCTCGTGGCCAGCAACCCCGCCCTGGCGGTGGGGAACCCCGACTACGCCTTCGGCACGGCCTACGTGCGCCTGGACTCCGAGGGCACCTGGCGCATCAAGCCCCGCACCACCTGGGACCTCAGCGTGAGCCAGGCCTGGAAGCTGGCGGGGACCCGCCGCTTTTCCCTGGGGCTGGACCTGCTCAACGCCACCGACGAGCAGGGCCTCTACAACTTCCTGAGCACCTTCGGCGGCACCCACGTCATCCCGCCCCGCACCCTGGCCGCGCACCTCAAGTGGAAGTTCTGAGCACCCCCTACTTCTTGAACGGGTGCTCAAAGCTGAGGTAGAGGAAGATGGCTTTCTCGCCGCGGCTGGCGCCGACGCCGATGGGCATGGCGAGGCCCGGGACGATCTGCAGGCCGCTGGGGAAGTTGTAGGACCAGCGGATGCCCGGGCTGAGGTAGGTGGCGGTGACCTTCTCGGTGCGGTCGGGGCCCGCCACGGCCTGACCCTGGGTGTGCACGTATTCCAGCATCACGTTGAAGCGCGGGTGGGCCAGCCAGATCAGGCTCTGGCCCAGGGTGACGTCCTGGGTGTTGGCCTTCTCGCCGAGGGTGTTCTTGGCCTTCGGGGTGTGCGTCATGCCCACGTTGGTGTGGGCCACGAAGGACTCGCTCAGGACCAGGCTCATGGGCAGCATCAGCTGTACGCCCGTGGCGCCGCGGCCGTAGCCCTTCTTCTCATCCCCAGTGGGCAGCAGCACCGACAGCCGGGGCGAGATGGCCACCTTGGCGTCGCCGTCCCCGAGCAGCTGGTAGCGGTAGTTCAGAGCCACGTCCCCGAAGGCCTGCTTGCCGTCGAGCGAGGCCCCGAACCGCTGCCAAGGCAGGGTGAAGCTTAGCTGGTGGGTGATGCCGCCCACAGGCCATTCCTGGGTGAAGGTATAGATCCAGTCCTTGGACTCCTGGTAGCGGGTGAAGGTGCTGATGTGCTGGACGACCCCGGTCTCCTGGTTGTAGGCCTCCTCGATGAGGAAGGAGTTGTCCTGGATCGGGCCTTGCTTCTTCTCGGCGGCCTTTTCCTGGGCACTCAGGGAGGCGGCCAGGAGCAGGGCGGGAAGGGCGAGGAGGGATCGCTTCAGCATAGAATTGATACTGAATCTCATTTGGGCTCCATTCAAGGGGGCCAGCTCCAAAGGTGACCCTCGTCACCAGAATGGATACCGACTCCATCGTTTATCGAACAACGGCGGCAAGGCTTGATTTCAGAACATTCCAGCCAAGAAAGAACCGAGAATGCCGAAATTATACTTAGTGATACGATGTTTCGTCGTTCCGACCTTGTGGAGTCCCCATGAACACCCGCTCACTCACCCTGTCCCTGCTGACCCTGGCGCTCACTGGCGCCTCCCTTCGGGCCGACGAGGGCATGTGGACCTTCGACAACCTTCCGACCAAGGCCATCCAGGCCAAGTTCGGCTGGGCCCCCGACCAGGCCTGGCTGGACCATGTGCGCTTGTCCTGCCTGCGCTTCCCCGGCGGGTCCGGGTCCTTCGTGAGCAAGGACGGCCTGGTGCTGACCAACCACCACGTGGGCCGGAGCTGGATCCAGCGCGTGAGCAGCAAGGAACAGGACCTGGTGAAGAACGGCTTTGCCGCCAGCACCCGGGAGCAGGAGATCAAGGTGCCGGGCCTGGAGCTCATGACCCTGGTGGCCATGGAGGACATCACGGCCCGCCTCGCCAAGGCTGTGTCCGCCACGCTGGGCGAGACGGAGGCCCTCAAGGCGCGGGAATCGGCCATCGAGGTCATCAAGAAGGAGCTGCAGGAGAAGGGCGGCCTCACCTGCGAGCACGTCACCCTCTACCAGGGCGGCGAGCACTGGATCTACAGCTACAAGAAGCACACGGATGTGCGGCTGGTCTTCGCGCCCGAGCAGCAGATCGCCTTCTTCGGAGGCGACCCCGACAACTTCACCTACCCCCGGCACAACCTGGACTTCTCCATCTTCCGCGTCTATGAGAACGGCAAGCCCTACCAGCCCAAGGACTACCTCAAGTGGACTGGGACGGGCCTGCAGTCTGGGGATCTGACCTTCGTCATTGGCCACCCGGGCCGCACCAACCGCCAGGACACCTATGCCCAGATGCTCTTCAGCCGGGACACCGCCATCCCCTTGCGCCTGAAGGCCATGGAGCGCCGCAAGACTGCGCTGGTGGAATACGCCAAGACCTCCCCCGAGGCCTCCCGCCAAGTCAACACCCAGATCTTTGGCATCGAGAACAGCATCAAGGCCACCACCGGCAACTGGGCGGGTCTCAAGGACCCGGGCGCCATGGCCAGGATCGCCGCTGCTGAGCAGGACCTGCGGGCAAAGGTGGCCAAGGATCCCAAGCTGGCCTCCGAGGCTGGCCAGAGCTGGGCCAAGATCGAGCAGGCCACCACCCTGTCTGCCAGCCTGTCCCGGGAGAGCGCCTACGTGGGTACCGCCGGCTCCACCCTGCTTGGCTACGCTCTGAGCCTGGTGCGCATTACCGACGAGGAGGCCAAGCCCGGCGACCAGCGCCTTCCCGAGTACAGCGACGCCAACCTGAAGGCCGCCAAGGCCCGCCTGGGTGTCCCCGCCCCCTACTATCCAGAGCAGGAAGTCTTCCTGTTCACCAAGGGCCTCGAAGAGGCTGTGGCTGAGCTGCGCGATGCCCATCCCTTCGTGAAGGCCATGGTGGGCGGAAGCTCGCCGGCGGCCGTGGCCAAGAACGCCGTGAGCGGGTCCAAGCTGAATGATCCTGAGGTCCGCAAGGCCCTCCTGGCGGGTGGCAAGAAGGCTCTGGATGCCAGCGTGGATCCCATGATCCTCCTGGCCCGGAAGCTGGAGCCCATCGATCGGGACCTCAAGAAGAAGCTGAAGGAGCAGGTCCAGAGCGTCATCACCGAGCACGGTACCCGCATCGCCAAGGCCCGCTTCGCCGCCTACGGCAAGAACACCTACCCCGATGCGACCTTTACCCTGCGCCTGACCTACGGCGCCGTGGCGGAGTATCCGGCCAATGGCACCCTCATCCAGCCCTTCACCACCTTCGGCGGCCTCTTTGACCGCTACGACGGTTGGGGCGGCAATGCGGCGAAGGCCCACGAGGGCGCCTGGACGCTCCCCCAGCGCTGGGTGGACAAGCGCGGTGCCCTGGATCCCTCGGTGCCCTTCAACTTCGCCCACAAGGTGGACATCATCGGCGGCAACTCCGGCAGCCCGGTGATTGACCGCAAGGGTGAGCTGGTCGGCCTGATCTTCGATGGCAACATCGAGAGCCTGCCCGGCAACTACTTCTATGACGAGGCCGTGAACCGTGGCGTCTCCGTGGATGCCCGCGCCCTCACCCTCGCCCTCGACAAGGTCTACGGCGCCACCGCCCTGGTCGCCGAGCTGACCGGCAAGTAGGATTTTTTTAACCACGAAGACCACGAAGACCACGAAGAAAAAAACCTGGCTCATCTTCGTGGTCTTCCCGTCTTCGTGGTGAACCTTTTTCTTGGAGTCCCCGTGCGCCGACTTTCCGCCCTTGTCTTCCTGCTTGCCCTGCCGGTGCTTCGCGCCGAGGAGGGGATGTGGACCTTCGACAACCTGCCGCTCAAGCAGCTGAAGGCGAAGTATGCCTTCGAGCCAAGCCGGGACTGGCTCGACCACGTGCGGCTCTCGACCCTCACCCTGGGCGGCTGCACCGGCTCCTTTGTCAGTGCTGACGGCCTGGTGCTCACCAACCACCACTGCACCCGGGGCTCCATCCAGCGGCTCTCCACCAAGGAGAAGAACCTGGTGAAGAACGGCTTCGTGGCCATGGACCGGAGCCAGGAGCTCAAGATCCCCGGCCAGACCTATCGCACCCTCATGGCCATGGAGAACATCACCGAGCGCCTGGCCAAGGCCCTCAAGCCAGGCCTCAGCGAGAAGGCCGCGGCGGATGCCCGGGCCAAGGAGCTGGAAACCATCAAGGCTGAGTCGGAGAAGAAGAGCGGCCTCACCTGTGACATCGTGAACCTCTACCAGGGCGGCGAGACCTGGGTCTACAGCTTCAAGGTGTTCAAGGACGTGCGCCTGGTGGCCGCGCCCGAGATGGCCGTGGCGGCCTTCGGCGGCGACTACGACAACTTCACCTACCCGCGCCATGACCTGGACTTCAGCCTGGTCCGCGTCTACGAGAACGACCAGCCCTACCATCCCGCCCACCACCTGACCTGGAGTACTGAGGGCCTGCAGGCGGGCGACCTCACCTTCGTGGTGGGTCACCCGGGCCGAACCAGCCGGCTCCAGACCTTTGCCCAGATGAAGTACGACCGGGACCTCGGCATCCCCACGGGCCTGAAGTCTTCCGAGCGGCTGCGGGGCATCTTCGAGGAATACGGCAAGCGCAGCCCCGAGCACGCCCGCCAGGTCCAGACGGCGATTCTGGGTGTGAACAACGGCACCAAGGCCAACGAGGGCGCCCTGGCCGGGCTGAAGGACGCCGAGGCCATGAAGCGCCTGGAGGCCGCCGAGAAGGCTCTGCGCGCCGCGGTGGCCAAGGGTCCCAAGCTGGAGGCCAGCACCGGCAAGAGCTGGGCCCGCATCGAGCAGGCCCTGAAGCAGCAGGCGGGCTTCCTCACCGAGGCCCAGCACCTCGGCAGCGCCCGCTCCACCACCCTGGGGCAGGCCCTGGCGCTGGTGCGGCTCGCCGAGCAGCTGGAGCTGCCTGCGGAGAAGCGACTGACGGAGTACCGGTCCGAGAGCGGCCTGAAGACCCTGAAGACCCGGCTCGCGGGTCCCGCCACGGGGATGATGGGCATGACCTTCACGGCGGAGCAGGAGACCCTGATGTTCACCCGGGGTCTCGAGGATGCCGCCCAGGCGCTGGGTCCCAAGCACCCCTACGTGGTGGCGGTGCTGGGTGGGAAGGCGCCGGAGGCGGTGGCCAAGAACCTGCTGGGAGCCACCAAGCTCGGGGAGCCCGGCGCGCGCAAGGCCCTGGTGGAGGGCGGGCTCAAGGCCGTGGCCGCGAGCACCGACCCCATGATCCAGCTGGCCCGCAAGCTGGAGCCCATCCTGCTCAGCCTGCGCAAGAAGCAGGATGACGTGCGGGCCATCGTCGAGGAACACGCCGCCCGCATCGCCAAGGCGCGCTTCGCGGTCTACGGGAAGACCCTGCCGCCGGACGCCACGAGCAGCCTGCGCCTCACCTACGGGGCCGTCGCCACCTACCCGGCCAACGGCACCCTCCAGCAGCCCTTCACCACTTTCCTGGGCCTCTACGACCGCCACCTGGGCTGGGGCGGCAATCAGGCCAAGGACTACACCGACTGGACCCTGCCCCAGCGCTGGCTGGACCGCATGGGCAAGCTGGACCTGAAGACCCCCCTGAACTTCTCCCACGCCGTGGACACCACCGGCGGCAACTCCGGCAGCCCCGTGGTGAACCGCAAGGGCGAGCTGGTGGGCCTCCTCTTCGACGGCAACATCGAAGGCAACGCCGGCCGCTACTTCTACGATGACAAGGTGAACCGGAGCGTCTCCGTGGACGCCCGCGCCATCCTCGAGGCCCTGGGCAAGATCTACGACGCCCCGCACCTCGTCGCCGAGCTGACCGGGAAGTAGGTTTTTTTATCCACGAAGACCACGAAGACCACGAAGAATAAAACCTTCTCCCTTCTTCGTGGTCTTCCTGTCTTCGCGGTGAATTTTTTTTGGGAGTTCCCATGCGCCGACTTTCCGCCCTTGCCCTGCTGCTTGCCCTGCCGGCGCTCCGCGCTGACGAGGGGATGTGGACCTTCGACAACATCCCGGTGCAGAAGATCAAGGCGAAGTACGGGGTGGAGCTGAGCCCGTCCTGGCTGAAGAACCTGCAGCTGGCCACGGTGCGGTTCCCCGGGGGCACTGGCGCCTTCGTGAGCCGCGATGGGCTGGTGGTCACCAACCACCACGTGGGCCGGGGCTCCATCGCCCAGGTCTCCAGCGCCAAGGCCGATCTGGTCCGGGACGGGTTCACGGCAGCCACCCGCGAGCAGGAGCTCAAGGTGCCGGGCCTCGAGCTGATGATGCTGGTGTCCACGGAGGATGTCACCGCGCGAGTCAACGCCGCCGTCAAGCCCGGGAGCGCCGACAAGGACGCCCTCACGGCCCGGCGCAACGCCCTGGCGGACCTGCGCAAGGCCGAGGAGGCGAAGACGGGCCTCACCTGCGAGCCCGTGACCCTCTACCAGGGCGGCGAATACTGGCTCTACCGCTACAAGAAGTTCACGGACGTGCGCCTCGCCGCCGCGCCAGAGCTGCAGGTGGCGGCCTTCGGCGGCGATCCCGACAACTACACCTACCCGCGCCACAACCTGGACTTCTCCCTGTTCCGTGTCTACGAGAACGGCCAGCCCTACCACCCCGAGGCCTTCCTGCCCTTCAGCGCCAAGGGCATCGCCATGGGTGAGCTGACCTTCATCTCGGGCCACCCGGGCACCACCTACCGCCAGCAGACCCACTCGCAGATGGTCTACGCGCGAGACATTGGCATCCCCTTCCAGCTGAAGTCCATGACCCGCCAGAAGGCGGCGCTGCAGGTGCTGTCCGCCACCTCGCCCGAGGCCCGGCGCATCGCGGCCGACGCCATCTACGGCATCGAAAACGGCTACAAGCGCCTCAGCGGGCAGCTGCTGGGCCTGGCCAAGCCCGAGAACCTCAAGAAGGTGGCCGACGCGGAGGCTGCCCTGCAGGCTGCGGTGGCCAAGGACCCCGCTTTGCAGGCCCGCGTGGCCGAGAGCTGGCGGCGGGTGGACCAGGCCGTAGCGCGCCAGCAGGCGCTGCTGAAGGAGTCCAGCTACGTCTCGGCGGGTCGCGTCACCCTGCTGGGCCACGCCCTCACCTTGGTGCGGCTGCCGGAGGAGGAAGCCAAGCCCTCCGCCCAGCGCCTGACGGAGTTCAGTGAGGGCAACCTCAAGGCCACCAAGGCCCGCCTGGTCCTGCCGCGGCCCGTGCAGAAGCCCATCGACGTGACCCTGCTGGCTGCGGGCCTGCGCGAAGCCCAGGACCAGCTGGGCGCGGGGCATCCCTATGTGCAGGCCATGCTGGGCGGCCAGACCCCGGAGGCCGTCGCCAAGGCCGCCGTGGAAGGCAGCCGGCTCGACGATCCGGCGGTGCGCAAGCAGCTGGCGGAGGGCGGCAAGGTGGCCCTGGCGGCCAGCACCGATCCCATGCTGGTCCTGGCCCACAAGCTCGATCCCTTCAACCGCGCCGTGCGGAAGCAGGTCGAGGACGAGGTCACCAGCGTGCTCAGCGAGCACGGCGGCCGCATCGCCGAGGCCCGGTTCAAGACCTTCGGCAAGACGCTGTACCCTGACGCTACCTTCACCCTGCGCCTGGGCTTCGGGCCGGTCACCACCTACGCCAACGGCACGGGCACCAAGGCCCAGCCCTTCACAACCTACATGGGCATGTTCGACCGCCACCTGGGCTGGGGCGGCAACACCGCCGCCGCCGAAGAGGGCGCCTGGACCCTGCCGCAGCGCTGGCTGGACCGGCAGGCCAAGCTGGACCTGACCACCCCCTTCAACTTCATCTACGCCTGCGACACCGTGGGCGGCAACAGCGGCAGCCCCGTGGTCAACCTCAAGGGCGAGTTCGTGGGCATCAACTTCGACAGCGTCTATGAAGGGCAGGGCGGCTACTACGTCTATGACGCCGACACCAAGCGCGCCGTGGCCACGGACGTCCGGGCCATCGTCGAAGCCCTCCGCAAGATCATGGACGCGGGTCGGCTCGTGACCGAGCTGACCGGGAAATGACCATGGATCTCTACTTCTCCTGTTCATTGACCGGCGGTCGCCAGGACCAGCCGATCTATGCGGCGATGGTCACGCACCTGCAGGGCCTGGGGCACCGGGTGCTGACGGAGCATCTGGCGTCGCCGACGGTGATGGCCGCGGACAGCGCCCTGGAGCCCGAGGCGGTCTATACCCGGGACACCGCCTGGCTGCGGGCCTGCGACGCGGTGATCGCGGAAGTCAGCACCCCGTCCCACGGTGTGGGCTATGAGGTGGCCTACGCCCTGGAGCGCGGCAAGCCCGTGCTCTGCCTGGCCCGGGAAGGCGTCCGCGTCAGCAAGATGCTCACAGGCATCCGCCAGCCCGGCTTCACCTTCGCCGCCTACAGCAGCGAGGAAGAACTCCAGGCGATGGTGGCGGCTTTTCTGTCGGCAAACTAGGGCCAACAATCGATCCACAAATTCCACCGATGGGCGCCGACCCACTCTCTGCGCGTACCCATAAAAAAGAGAAAGCATGACGGGGATAAAAGGGATGGACGGTGATAACTGCACAGGCAAACAGGAACGCTGAGGACGGCCGAGGAGCGGAGGGGCGCAGAGAAGGGCGGGTCGTTGCAAAAAAAACCTGGTTCATCCGGGAATTCCGGGGGGAAAGAACCGCCAACCGCAGTGAACGCAGAGAGCGCAGAGGCGCGCCGACCCAACCTGCATGGGCCCGCCGAAGGCGGCTTCCGGCGTGGCCGGAAGTCATCCCGGGGTGCCACGGCCGCGCCCCCCAAGAGGCGCGGCAGCGGCGCCCCGAGATGGAGCCCATGCGCATTGCCGCGCGGACCCATCTCCACGCTAAATCGGTGTTCCTCAGCTTTTATCGGTGTTCATCGGTGTTCCATTCGTTGCCCCTATTCCTCTGCGCTCTCTGCGGTGAGATTTCTTTCCCTGAAATCCCGGAAGATCCAAAAACCTCGCCACCGATTTGGGGATTGGGGGATAAAGCGGAACCACAGTGCACACAGACCGGCGCCTGCCACCCCAGCACCAGGCTTCTTATCCCCGTCCATCCCTTTTATCCCCGTCAAAATTCTTTTTTCTCAGGGCGCAGGAAGAGACAGCCTGAAAACGGGCGCTGATCTATTACCCTGCCTGTGCAGCTTCACACTCCTGGAGTCCCCATGACCGGCACCACCCGACGCGATCTGTTCAAGCTGGGCGCCGCCACCGCCGCGGGTCTGGTCGCCGCCCGCCTCGGCGCCGTCGAGGGCACGGCGCCTGTGGGGCTGCGCCCGCTGCCCCCGGCGCCCTTCAACCCGGCCACCGCCATGCCCACCCGGAACCTCGGCCGCACGGGGCACCGGGTAGGGCTCTTCAGCCTGGGCGGCCAGGCCAGTATCGAGCTGCCCAACAACGAGAAGGTGGTCATCCCCCTCATCGAGCGGGCCCTGGACCTGGGCGTGAACTACCTCGACACCTCGGCGCGCTATGGTGGCCCCGCCCGCTGGAGCGAGCAGTACTTCGGGCAGGTCATGAAGCACCGCCGGCGCGAGGCCTTCCTGGCCACCAAGACCCATGACCGCACGGCGGACGGCTCCTTCCGTTTGCTGGAGCTCTCCCTCAAGCTGCTGAACACTGACCACGTGGACCTCTGGCAGCTGCACGCCATGAGCACCCTGGACGACGTGGAGCGGGTCTGCGCCAAGGGCGGCGCCCTGGAGGCCTTTGTGAAGGCGCGGGACCAGAAGCTGGTACGCTTCCTGGGCCTCAGCGGGCACACGGATCCGGATGTTCTGGCCGAGGCCATCCGCCGCTTCCCCTTCGACACCGTGCTCATGGCCTTCAACGCCGCGGACACCTGGCACCTGCCCTTCAAGAAGACCCTGCTGCCCCTGGCGGTCGAGAGGGAGATGGGCATTATCGCCATGAAGATCCCCGCCCGGGGTCGCATCCTGGAGGGCGTGCCACCACCCCCCCCGGACAGGCAGCGGGGCCCGGCCAAGTACGACCGGCCCGGCACGCTCACCATCAAGGAGGCCATGCGCTACACCCTGAGCCACCCGGTGAGCACGGTCATCATCGGTGTCGACAACATCGCCCAGCTCGAAGAGAACGTCCGCATCGCCCGGGACTTCCTGCCCCTGAACCAGACCCAGCTCGAAGCCCTCGAGCAGAAGGTGAAGCCCGTCTACGGCCAGGCCCAGTGGTTCAAGCGCGACGCCCCGGCGAACCCGCCGAAGTAGCTGCAGAAGATGGATGCCTCCCATCCCCCCAGCGCATGCAATGGCTTCCACGGAGCCCATGCGGCCCTGCTGCTGGACAGCTACCAGCGCCTGCTGGGGCGGCCTCTGATCGACCCCGCGCCCGGGGCCGACCTGGGACGCGCGCTGTATGAGGCGGACTTCGTCTTGCTGTCGCACGGCACAGAGGCCGACCCCCGCTTCAACTATGCCAACCGGGCGGCCCAGGTCTTGTTCGGCTATCCGTGGGAGGCGTTCATCGGCCTCCCGTCGCGGCTCTCCGCTGAGCCCGTGGCCCGCGAGGAGCGGGAGCGCCTGCTGCGACGGGTCGCCGACCAGGGCTTCATCGACGACTACGCCGGCGTGCGGGTGGCAGCAGACGGCCGGCGCTTTCGGATCGAGCAGGCGGTGGTCTGGAACCTCGCCGACGCGCAGCAGACCCCGTGCGGACAGGCCGCCTGCTTCCACCACTGGCGACCGCTGTAGAGCCGAGCGGCGCCTACTCGGCCTTCCGCGCAGCCTCTTCGGTGCGGAAGAGAAGCGAGGCCTGCTGTCTCCAGCGGGGCAGACGGAGGGCGAAGAGCAGGCCGACCGCCAGGCAGCCACCGCCGCCCAGGGCCACGGTGAGGGGCGCGCCCAGGTTGTGGGCGAGGGTGCCGCCGATGAGGGATCCCACGGGGGCCATGCCCATGAACATCATCGAGTAGACGGACATCACCCGCCCCCGGAGGGCGTCGGGGATCATCATCTGGATGAGCGTGTTGCTGGAGGCCATCTCCACCATGAGGGCGAAGCCCAGGGGCAGCATGAGCACCGCGCTCAGGGTGTAGCTGCGGGACAGGGAGAAGGCGATGAGGGCCACGCCGAAGCCGCAGGCGCTCACCGCGATCCAGCGACCAAGGCCCTTGGGGCTGTGGCGCAGGGCCAGGCTGAAGGCCCCCGCCAGAGCGCCCACACCGGAGAGGCCCATGAGCACGCCCAGGGCCTTGGCGCCGCCGTGAAGGATCTGATCCGCGAAGATGGGCATCAGCGTCGAGTAGGGCATGCCCATGAGGCTCAAGAGGCCCAGCAGCAACAGCAGGTCGCGGACCGGCGTGGCCTCGCGGATGAAGCGGAGGCCCTCCAGCACGCCCTGGACCGCGGGGCCGTGGGTGACCGGTAGGCGCTCCTCCAGGCGCATGGCCAGGAGCCCTGCCAGCACCGCCAGGTAGCTCAGGCCGTTGGCCAGGAAGCACCAGCCCTCGCCCACGGCCGCCACCAGCAGGCCGCCCAGGGCGGGCCCCACGATGCGGGCGCCGTTGAACATGGAGGAGTTCAGGGCGATGGCGTTCATGAGGTCGGGTCGGGACACGGTCTGCGCCACGAAGACCTGCCGGGCCGGGATGTCAAAGGCGTTCACCACACCCAGCAGCAGGGAGAGGACGATGATGTGCCAGACCTGCACGTGCCCGGAGAGGGTCAGCAGGGCCAGGACCAGGCTCAGCCCCATGGAGCTGGCCTGGGTGATCACGATGAGGGTGTGGGGCCGCATCCGGTCCGCAGTCATGCCCCCCACCAGGGCCAGCAGGAACACCGGGAACTGTCCCGCGAAGGCCACCAGGCCCAGCATGGAAGCCTTGCCCGTCAGCCGGTAGATCAGCCAGGACTGCGCCACGATCTGCATCCAGGTGCCGATCAGCGAGATCAGCTGCCCCGAGAAGAAGAGCCTGTAGTTGCGGTAGCGAAAGGCCCGCAGGGCCTCCGGGAGAGCGATCATCCCTTGATCCTAGCCCGGTTCAGGGATGCGAAGGCCTGACCTGGTCGAAGGTTCAGGCGTGATTGCTGGAGGCCCGTGGGCTGTCGGGCCAGTAGGGGGGGCGCTCAGGGCCGACGATTCTCCCTGGCGCCAAGGCCGCCTCCATGCGGGGACTTTCAGGATCAAGGATCCATTGGACGGCGGCCTCGAAGGTCGGGATGTCCTTCCTGCAATGGTCTGCTTTGGAGGCCTCAAAGACCAGCTCGCCGCTTTTCAGGACGGAGCCTAGAAATTCGCCATCACAGTAGATGCTGCAACCGTAATCTGTCCGGTTGATGTCAATGCGAGGCATTAGGTCTCCCGAGAGTTCAACGCAGCGTGATGCCTAGGGGTCATCAGTGGGCAATGTACGGCCGATGGCGACGTCAGGTAGGTACAAACGGTTGAAGTCTAGATTTTTTACATACCCAGCGCGCCTTCCCTCCCGGTCAAAAATTGGCAATTGGACGGGGAAACTGCGGATGAAGGGGATGGGGCATTTAGGTGCGGCGTTAGTCCGCCGGGCCAGGGACCCGGCAATAAGGGATTGGCCACCGATACACACCGAGTAACACCGATATAAGCAGGATAAATGAGCCACTTTGAAGTGCCCGAGGGCCCTGTCTTCATCCGCTCTTAATCGGTGTTCATCGGTGTTCCAGCTTTGCGCTCCAGGGCCGCGTAGACCTCCGGCCGCCGGTCCTGCAGGGCGGGGAAGCGCTGGCGCCAGGCGCGGAGCTGGGTGAGGTCGAGGTCGCCGACCACCAGACCCTCGGTGGCATCGCCCTGGGCGATGACTTCGCCGAAGCAGTTGTGGAGCGCGGACGCCCCGGGGTAGTCCAGGCCGGCGCCGTCGCGGCCCACGCGATTGACGCCGCAGAGGGCCACCTGGTTCTCGATGGCGCGGGCCGCCAGCAGGGTGGACCAGGCGGAGATGCGCCGGGCGGGCCAGTTGGCGGGCACGAAGATGATCTCGGCGCCCTTCGCCGCCAGGGCGCGGAAGGGCTCGGGAAAGCGTAGGTCGTAGCAGATCTGCAGGCCGCAGGGGATGCCGTCGAGCTCGAACAGCGGGCAGTCGTCCCCGCCGGTGTAGTGCTGGTGCTCGTCGCCGTAGGTGAAGGGATGCAGCTTGCGGTAAACGGCAATCAGGGCGCCGTCCGGGCCCGTGACGAAGGCCGCGTTGCGTGGGTGCGGCGCGTGGGCCTCCACCGCCGAACCGATCAGGTAGAGCCCGAACTCCCGGGACAGCGCCCCCAGGGCATCCGTGGTGGGGCCGGGCAGGGCCTCCGCGAAAGGTTCTGGCGCCATGGTGAAGCCCAGCGTGAACAGTTCCGGAAACACCGCCACCCGGGCTCCCGCCCGCGCAGCCTGTTCCACAAACCCCCGCGCCCGGGCGAGGTTCGCGCCCGGGTCCTGCCAGACCGTGTCCTGCTGGACCAGAGCAACGCGAAGGATGGTGGACATGAGGTGATATTAGGAGAAAGGGAAAGGCTTAACCACGAAGACCACCAAGACCACGAAGAAGAGCACGAAGAAAAGTCGGAAGGCGTTTGGAATGCCTTCTCTTCCTTCGTGGTCTTCTCGGCATCGGCTGCGCCAGTACGCGAGACAAACTGAATCCTTCTGTCTTCGTGGTGAAAAAGTTCTTCCTCAGACCCTGAACCGCCCGGGGTCCAGCACGCCGGTGTCGGCTTTGCGCTGGTAGGCGGCGGCGGCGAGGGCGCCGACGGCAAGGCCGCTGGTCATGCCGTGGCCGCCGAGGCCCGCGGACCAGAAGAGGCGGGGGTTCCAGGGGTCCCAGCCGAGGACGAAGCGGCGGTCCGGGGCGAAGGTGCGCAGGCCGGTCCAGTAGCGGGTCACCGGACGGTCCGCCAGGTGCGGCGCCAGCTCCCGGAGGCTGGTGAAGAGGCTGTCCAGTACCGCCGGGTCCGTGTTCGGCTGCCGCCCCCGGGGGGGCAGGGGCACGGCGACCTCCTCGCAGGGGCACATGAGCAGGCCGCCGCTCTCGGGGCGCAGGTAGAAGGGGCGGTCCACCCACCAGGCCCAGGGCTCGTCCTGGGGGTGCGGCGCGCCGCTCCAGACCAGGGTGCGCCGCAGGGGCGTGAAGGCAAGGTGTGAGCCAGCCAGAGCGCCCAGCTCCCCGGCCCAGGCGCCGGCGGCGATGGCGAGCTGCCGGGCGTGGAGGGGACCCGCATCCGTGTCGAGCTCGAAGCCCTCAGGGGTGGGCTGGACGCCGCGCACGCCGCAGCCGAAGCGGAGGCTGACGCCCCCGGCCCGGGCGCCGTCGGCGCAGGTGCGCAGCAGGCTCGCGATGTCGATGACTCCGTCGCCGGGGATGGCCAGATGCTCCGCGGCCCGGAGGCCGGGCAGGGGGATGCCCGCGCCCCGCGTCACGGCCACGCCGTGCCGGTGGGCCTCGGCTTCGAACTCCTCCAGGGGGCCGGGCTCCATGCTGGCCAGGAGGCCCCCGGTCCGGGCCAGCAGGCCCACCTCCGCCAGGCGGCGGCAGCCCGCCACCGTCAAGGCTGTGTGCTCGTCGCGGCCTGTCAGGGAACGTGCCACGGCGGCGTTGTGGCCGCTGGCGTAGGTGCCGGCCTGGTTCTCCCGCTCTAACAGGACGATGCCCCGCTGCCCGGCGCGGGCCAGGTGGTAGGCCAGGCTCAGGCCGGCGATGCCGCCGCCGATGATCGCCAGTTCCACGGTTTCCGCCATGGCTCCATCCTACGCTAAGCCTCATCGGGCCTGCGTCCGCCGCCGCTCGGCACTTGGGGCAGATACAAAAAAATAATTTAGCCACCGATGAACACCGATCAAAAGCTGATCAAGAAAGGGCTGAAAATGGCCTGCTTTGATTCTTTTCAGGCCTTTATCGGTGTTAATCGGTGGCTGATTTGCCTTTTTCATTTGAAGAGTCCCAGCCGGTGACTCAGGGCGAGCCGGCGCCCGTCTGCGCAATCTGCGTCATCTGCGGTTCCACTTTTTCCTGCCTGGATGATGCCGCGACAGGTCCTTTGTTGTCGCCACAGGGGGGCGGCCCTATGATGGGAGCTTCGGAGGTTTCCTCTGCGGTCCATCCTGCGAGTCATCCTGGCTTTCGCGCTGCTCCTGGGCGGCGGGGTCTCGGATTGGACGCCAGGTGACGCCACCTCCCCGCACAGCTGCTGCTGCGGCGAAGCTGCCGGGGTTGAGGACACCTGCCCCTGCCCTAAGCCCGAGAGCAACCGGGGCCCGCAGCCGAACTCCTGTCAGCAGCGCGCTGGCGCGGTCGCCCTCCAGGCCCCGCGCCGGGGCGAGCAGGCGAAACGGCGCGTGGAAGCCGCGCCGGCGCCCACGGGCTGGGCCACCACGCAGCCCCTCCTGCGGAACCTGCCGGAGCTGGTGTCCTTCTCCCGTGGCCGCGACCCGGACCTGGGCCGACACCTGGCCCGCTTGAGCACGATCCGGATCTGAGGGCCGCCCTGGCCTAGCCCTGCCTGCCCGTCCGGGCGGGTCTGACCTCTTTGTTCCGGAGATGCCCATGCGCGCTTTTTCGCGTCTGGTTCCGGCCCTGGTGCTCACCGCATCGGGCCTGGCCCAGGTTCCCCAACCCGATCCCTTCTCTCCCGACCCGGTGCTGTCCGGCCTCATCCGCGAGGCCCTGGCGGAGCACCCGGACCTGCGGCGGGCCGATGCGGCCGTGCGCATGGACGAGGAGCGCGTGCCCCAGGCGGGGGTGCTGCCGGATCCCTCGATCTCTCTGGGGCTGCAGAACGACGGCTTCCAGAAGCTGCAGATCGGTCGCATGGAGACCAGCTTCTACAGCGTGGCCTTCACCCAGCCGCTGCCCTGGCCCGGCAAGCGCGCCCTCCGCAAGGAGGTGGCAGCCCTGGCCGTGGACTTCTCGGATGCCACCCGCGTCCGGGTGCAGCTGGGCCTGGAGGCCGACGTGCGGCGGGGCTACGCGGCCCTGCTGCTGATCCGCGAGCAGCGGCACCTGCAGGGGCAGCAGGCCCTCTTCCTGGAACAGGCCGAG
>Ga0194052_1000770_pt1 | contig 19731 bp, 9 predicted proteins | sample SepL226m_MetaG_FD_160117 | JGI IMG/M metagenome (GOLD analysis project Ga0194052, IMG submission 160117) | Anoxic zone freshwater microbial communities from boreal shield lake in IISD Experimental Lakes Area, Ontario, Canada - Sep2016-L227-6m | ecosystem: Environmental > Aquatic > Freshwater >...
GCCGGAAAAGGAAAAAGCAGTTGATGCGGCAATGATTCAGATAGAACGCCAGTTCGGTAAAGGTTCTATCATGAAGCTGGGAAGTCGGGTCGTACAAGACATCCCCACTATTTCTACCGGATCTCTGGCTCTGGACAAGGCCCTTGGTATCGGCGGCCTTCCCCGGGGAAGGGTGGTTGAAATATTCGGTCCGGAATCATCAGGGAAAACTACACTGGCCCTTCATGCGGTTGCAAGCGCCCAAAGTCAGGGTGGAATCGCCGCATTTATTGATGCCGAACATGCGCTGGACCCGATTTATGCACGCAAACTCGGAGTCAATTGTGATGAAATGCTGATTTCTCAGCCTGATACCGGGGAGCAGGCCCTTGAAATCACCGATATGCTGGTGCGAAGCGGAGCCATTGATATCGTGGTCATCGACTCTGTGGCGGCGCTGGTTCCCCGTGCGGAAATCGAAGGCGACATGGGGGATTCCCACATGGGGCTTCAGGCCAGGCTCATGTCCCAGGCCCTGCGAAAACTGACCGGAACCATCAGCAAGACCATGACATGTGTGATTTTTATCAACCAGATTCGTTCCAAAATCGGTGTTGTTTTTGGAAATCCTGAAACCACGACCGGTGGCAATGCATTGAAATTTTATGCATCTGTCCGGCTTGATATTCGCCGCACCACCCCTATCAAGGATGCTCAGGAACAGTTGGGTAACCGCACCAAGGTCAAGGTTGTAAAAAACAAGTTGGCCCCGCCATTCCGGGAGGCGGAATTCGATATACTCTATGGCGAAGGCATTTCTGCGGCTGGAGACCTCCTGGATGTTGGTGTCGAGGCTGGCATCATTGAAAAAAGCGGTTCCTGGTACGCCTATCAGGGGGAACGGATCGGACAGGGCCGACAAAACGTCAAGACCTATTTTGTGGATAATCCGGAAACTTATCAATCCATTTTGACACGGGTCAGGGAAAGTATGGGAATTGTTGTCAAGAAGGAAGAGGAGTCTAAACAAACAATTCAAACAATTAAGGCTGAAGACAAAAGTCTGAAGGATTAAAATCGTTATCCGGATGTTATTGTTTTAAGCAGATTGTGATCATGCATGTTTTTACTTTCAGTTTTAAGCCGTTAGCCTAATAACCTGTTTTTATTTTAATGGAGCGAACTATGACGGGCAACGAGATACGCAGGCAATTCCTGGAATATTTCAAAAAACATTCACACCAGCAGGTCAGAAGTTCATCCCTGGTTCCACAGGATGACCCCACCCTGTTATTCACCAACGCGGGCATGGTTCAGTTCAAGCGAACTTTTCTCGGAGAGGAAAAACGCGGATATGACCGCGCCGTTACTTCCCAGAAATGCGTCAGGGCAGGCGGCAAGCACAATGACCTTGAAAATGTTGGCTATACCGCCAGGCACCACACATTTTTTGAAATGTTGGGAAATTTTTCTTTTGGGGATTATTTCAAGGAAAAAGCCATTGAATTTGCCTGGGATCTGATGATCAACGGCTATGGCCTGCCAGCAGATAAACTGTATGCTTCCGTGTATCTGGATGATGACGAGGCATACGGCCTGTGGCACAAAAACATCGGCATTCCTGAAGAGCGGATTGTCCGATTTGGCGAAAAGGACAATTTCTGGGCAATGGGAGATACCGGCCCTTGCGGCCCTTGTTCGGAAATCCTGATCGACCGGGGCGAACGCTACGGATGTGGACAACCGGAGTGCAGGGTGGGATGTGAATGCGACCGTTATCTGGAAATCTGGAATCTGGTATTTATGCAGTTTAACCGGGACGAGACAGGCAAAATGACGCCTCTTCCAAAACCCAGCATAGACACGGGCCTGGGCCTTGAGCGGATCGTCTCCGTTGTTCAGAATGTGGACACCAATTATGACACCGACCTGATCATGCCCATCATGAAAGAGGCCGAAGCTCTCTGCGGAAAACGTATCGGAGATTCCCATGAAAGCGACGTGGCCATGAAGGTCATTGCCGATCACAGCCGGGCAGCCGCATTTCTGATTGGAGACGGGGTCTTGCCATCCAATGAGGGTAGGGGATATGTCCTTCGACGGATCATGCGGCGGGCCATCCGATATGGCCGAAACATCGGTCTGACCCGGCCGTTTCTTCACAAAACCGCAGGTGCGGTTTGCGATCTCATGAAGCCAGCCTACCCGGAGCTTTCCGATGCCTTTGCCTTCATAACGAATGTGATTCAGAATGAAGAACGCCGGTTTTCCGAAACCCTGGATAACGGTCTCAAGCTGTTAAACGATACCCTTCAGGACATGAAGGCCAAAGGCCAGACAGAGGTTCCCGGAAATGTGGTATTCAAGCTCTACGACACATTCGGGTTTCCGGTGGACATTGTTCGAGATGTGATTCGGGATGAACGAATGACCGTTGACATGACCGGTTTTGAATCTTCCATGGAAACTCAGCGGAGCCAGTCCCGGTCCGTTACGAAATTCGCCAGCACAGGCGATGCTTTTGTACAGCTTTCAGCCGGGGGCATCCGTCCGGAATTTGTGGGCTATCGTCAGCAGTCCTGCATCGCAACTGTACTGGTTCTGGCGACAGAAGGGCTGGAAATTTCGCAAGCTTCGGCTGGAGAGACCGTTGATATCGTTACCGCCATCACCCCGTTTTACGGCGAATCCGGCGGCCAGGTCGGGGATATTGGCGCTATCTCCGGAGGCGATGCAAATCCAGAACTTGAAATCAAGGTGACAGGAACTCTAAAGGACCCAGCCGGAATTATTATTCATCAGGGAACTGTTCTCTCTGGATGCATTCGAAAAGGAGACGCCGTTACCCTTGTAGTCGATGCCATCCAGCGCGAAGCCACAGCATGCAACCACACCGCCACCCATATTCTTCACGCCGCCCTGCGAACAGTACTCGGAGATCATGTCAAGCAGGCGGGATCATTAGTCAGTGCGGAAAGGCTCCGTTTTGACTTTACCCATTTTTCCCAGGTGGATTCCGATTCTCTGGATAAAATCGAAAGAATCGTGAATCAGCGGATTCGGGAAAACGTTCTGGTTCACATTGAAGAAATGGATGCCGAGGCTGCCTTTAAATCCGGCGCCACCGCATTGTTTGAGGAAAAATACGGAGACCGGGTCCGCGTTATTTCACTGGAGACTTTCAGCAAGGAACTCTGTGGTGGCACCCATACGCATAGCACCGGCAACATCGGGGTGTTTAAAATCATTTCGGAGGCCAGTGTGGCTTCTGGAGTCCGGCGTATCGAAGCCTTTACCGGCGAAGCAGCTTTGGACCATATCCTGAAATCGTTTCGCATGATACAGGAGAGCGCCGGCCTGCTGAAAATCAAGCCTGAAGAAATGCCTGTTCGCATCGAAAAAATGCTGTCTCTTCAAAAAACACTTGAAAAAGAAGTGGAAAAGCTCAAATCGCAACTGACGGCCGGGTCGATGCTTGAGGCGATGGATGACATCCAGACGATTCAGGGTATTTCGGTTCTGGTGAAAAAAGTCTCGGCCGATTCACCGACAGCGCTTCGGGACATGGGGGATCAGTTCAAGGATAAAATCCAATCCGGGGTTGTGGTTCTGGGAAGCGAAGCTGCCGGAAAAGTCCTTTTGATCGCCTTGGTCACCAAAGACCTGGTGAAGCGGTTTCATGCAGGCAACATCGTCAAGGAGATTTCCGCCATAGTCGGCGGCAGTGGCGGCGGCAGGCCCGACATGGCTCAGGCCGGAGGTACACAACCGGATAAGCTGGATGACGCCCTTAATAAAGCAATTGAGGTGATTGGCAAAAGAATTATGTTACCTTCAAATCAGCGGCTGCCGGAACAGACGTAGGTTTTGTATTCAGTTCTCCGGCAATGACAGCGGCCAACTGGAAGCTTTGTGCCAACATTTGACGGACATATCCTTCAATGAAAACTGACAGTGGGAATTCGCATGGAAAAGTTTTCTACGACCAAAATGGAAAAGTTTCAATTTGGCCAAGAGTCAAAGAAAAAATAAAAAAACACTTCAGATAAAATACCTAACCACCGGCTCCACGCTGACCCCCCGCAAACTGCGCGGGTCCGGTGAGCCGGAACGTTATGAACTCAGAATAAAGGATAAATGAGTTATAGCAATTTTAAAATGTAAAGAATGTGAGTAGGACGTGTTTTAAGATACGAATAGTCTGTTCTGAAAGCTGTTGGATTGAGGAACTGACATTTCAGAAACAGAATTATCATCATCCGAAAGAGAGGAACCTGTGAATATCGCTGCTGTGACAAAAATTGCCATTATCAGAAATCTGTCATTTATTCCGAATACCGATCTTGATAATGTCAGAACTTATATACACTTACTAAAAATCAAAATCGCTGGTAAATGAACGACGCATAATATAGCGCAGTGATTTGTACTCTTTGTAATGGGAGGTCCCGACATGCTTTTCCTCCAGTTTCAGGATCACCTCCTGGCCATTGGCTTCATCCGCCTTGCGGGTGAGCATGAAACGCACCTGAAGCTCCCGTTCCCGCGGGTTGTCCGAGGTCAGGTCAAAGGTCAGGTCATGGCTGTCGGAGATCAAATCGCCCGCCTGGGTGTAGATGCCTGCCCGGAGGATTCTTGGCTGCACCTTGTCGGTTGCCGGTTGCGCCTGGTAAAGCGCCACCGCCAGTTGGCCAGAAGTGATCACCGAGCTTGAGCCCCGCAAAATATCCACTTCAACCGTTGAGATGTCGCTCTGTCGTTTCTTGTTGATTTTGAGGATCGGGATCACCACTTCCTGCAGCGATGCACCCCCATGAACAAAACGGCTGCCCGATCCCTTCAGTCGCAGGCGGTTGATCGATTTCGGGATCTGCACTTCCACATCGCCGACCAGCCCGAGCTGAGCAGATTGAAATTTTTTCAGGCTTGCATGTTCAGTCAGATTTTTACCCAGTATAAAACGGCGATCCACATAATTGTGACAGGGCGCAAGTGGCGAGTGGCAAGCTCCGGAAGTATTCTGATGCTGAACGCAATCCGCCGACCACTCGCCACTAATGTAGTCGCTTTCTTCAATGGGGCGGTTCTGGTAGATGAAGCCATGGTCTGAGGTCACCAGCATGTTATTCACATTGGCCCCGGTGAGTTTTTTGATCAATCGGATCAGCTCCAGCAGGGTCTCTTCAACCGCTTCGAATACGCGATCTTCCGATTCCCGTTTGTCGCCGGTGGCGTCAATGCGGTTGTGGTAGATATAAATAACATCATGGTTGCGTACGAGAGCCCGGCTGTCTTCCTTGTTGAGCGCCATCATTTCCTCGGCTTTAACTGCCGTGGTCCGCTGGGAAATGGCCTGGCCCAGAATCTTGATCCGGTTGGCGGTTCCCTGAGAGCTTAGGCCATCCACCAGGACGATTCCGGTTTTGTTGTCCGCAAACATCAATTCCTTATTTGGCAATAACGCCGCCATGCCAAGCTGAGTATAACTCGGCAGCATCGACAGCGCCGGCGACAGGCTGGCGTCGTATCTGTCCTCCTGCCGGATGAGGCTGAGCAACTCGTCACCGATCTCGTAACGGAGGGCATCGGAAATGATGACACAGACCTTGTTGTCCTTATTCAGGAATGGCTGCACCCAGTCATCGAAAAAACTTTTCTGTAGCGGGATGGGCGTTGCAGTCCACTTGATTGCCTCGTCCACAAGAGACTGCCAACGATCGTTTACCTTCAGAAGGAAGTTGTTGGAGTAAAGGTTTTCGATCTGGTCGGTCAATGTGCCCATCAAAGAAGTCTGGCCCGACATGCGAACGTGGTAAGTGAACTTGCGGTAAAATTGATCCAGACGAAACCAGGATTTTGCGTATCGCTCAATCCAAAGGGGAAGTGGAGATTGGGATGCGGTAAATGGTTGCTCCCCTTGTCCGTTGTCCACCGACAACTGCTCCAAAGCATAAATGAACTGCGATGCATAATCCACTGCCTCGTACAGGTGTTGATAATCTTGGTACCAGTGGCTTTGCCGCCGCTGACGAACCCAGAGCGCAACATCGCCGCTGGAGACTGTTCGCGATGCCACGGCGCCGACCAGATCGCTGATGATCTTCTGGTCAATCAGGCGGTAGTAATCCAGTTCGATCAAATCCCGAAAATCCCGCTTGGTCAGATCCTGCTCGATGCCAAGGATGTCGGTACACTCATCAGAAAGAGCCTCAAAGCATGCTTCAAACTGGCGGCTGTCCTTCCATCGCTTAAGGAACACCAGTGCATCTGAGGATAAGGGGACAGTGTTCAGCGGGCAATGTTCAGTAAAGTTCTGGAAATAACAATATTTGAACAATTGAATCACGAAGTCTTTAATCCCTGGCTCGGTTGACTCGTAGCCATAAAGCCGCTTCATCTGCTCCCAAAGATAACCGTCCAAATTGCACCGCGCAATGAGTTTTAGTTTCTCGCTCTTATCTGGATCAGGAAATTCCAACCCCAATTGGCGTTCATTCGAGTCTGTTTGCGGTTCCTTGCCAACCAGTTCAGACAGCAGGTTTTCCAGCACAGCGTCAATCCGTGGCTCGGAGCCAGCGCAGACAGCCAGCATCTTCATGCGGATCATTCCCGGAGTGTCATAAGGCTTGAGCAGGCCTTTCAGTGCTTCTATACGTTTGGTCGCTTGATAGAACTCGGCATGGGTCCATACCACATCGGCAAAATCAAGGCTCAGTTCCAGTTCGTAGAGCCAGATGGAAACTTGGTCAGTCCGAAAATCGCCATGGGCTAACTGTACGTCCAGCAACCAATTGTTTATGTCTTCAGGCTGCGGGCCTTCATGATAGATGAGATACCTCTGTTCTGTTGCGGCGCGAAGAGTGCGATATTTAACACCGAATTCATTGTTGCGCAGTTCTATTTTTTCGATGCTCGGCAGGGAAAGCGATTCGAATTCCTTACGCAACTCCTTTTTGGCATCGTACCAGAACACGATGCGGTGTTTATCGAAGAGCTTGGTCAGAGCCTTGGAGATTCGATCGTTCATGTCGTTGCATAGCCTCCGAATACATACACTATGGTCATCCAGAACTCGCCGTTCACCCCAAAAAAAACATTCAGCCTTTCTTGAAAATCGAGCGACAGCGAATGAACTCCCCGATAATGGGTTAAGCTCAACCTGGTTATTTTCATTTATGAATCCTTGTCGTCCGTGTGATCTGTGGTTAAAAGTGTTCTGCCCTTGTCCGTCAGCCGGTATTTCTGCAGGTGGCTGTTGGGTTTTTCGGGAATGGTGTATTCAAGTAATCCGGCAGCCCTCAGGCGAGGCAAGGCTTTGCGCAGATTGCCGCTTAATTGTTTATGTCCAAGAGCGGCGGCGATTTCCGCTGACGAAAGCGGCACCGCGGCGCACGCCGCTATAATATGAATTTTGACTTGTGCCTCGACTTGTGCCTCGACTTGTGCCTCGACTTGTGCCTCGACTTCTACGGCACCCGGCTGAACAAGTATCTTTTCTGACAGGCGTACGGTGAAACGCACCCGCATACCGGTTTCAACAATTTGTGGTTCGGGCAAGCCCTGTTCTTCCGCTTCTTTGAACATGCGACGCACGCCAGTGCCCCATTGTTCGATAAGATGCAGCTCGCGAAAGACGCGGGCAATCACGGTGTTGCGAATTCTGGATGTTCCCTGCTTCATGTCTTCGATGGTCAATCCAGGCAGCAGAAGGCCGGGGTTTTCAATTTCTATGCGGTCATCCAAAAATACAACGCGGACAGGGGCCCCGCGCTGGGAATAATCGGTATGTACCAGCGCATTGATGATGACCTCACGCAGAATCCCTATGGGAATGCTCCAGACATCCTTTCTTCGGATTTCGGAGAGATCTGCGCCGCGAAAGGCATGTTTTTTTAAAAACAGCATCACCTCATCAACAGCTTTGGGCAGGGGCTGATCGATCTCGATATGGTCAAAGATATCAATTTTTTCTGTGCCAAAAAAACGTCCGCACTGAATCCAGGCATCGGGGAAGTGCATCAATCGTTCTTTTCCAAACAGCAGGACTGCTCCTTTGGTCGGCGCCAGACGTCCCTGATATTGTTTGAGAAGCTTCAGGGTAATCAGTGATTTTTCGTTCAGCACGCGGGATTCGCCAAAAAGAAGCTGTGCTGCCGGAATATCCAGATCATTCACAGATAGATCCGGCATCACCATTTCATCGAATCCGGTTCCTTCCACAGAGCGGCGCAGTTCGGCAATCAGTTCCCGATCCGCCTGGCGATTGGTGGAACCCAGGCGAACATAAACGCCGTTATCAGGGCCTTCGGCCTTTAACCAGTGCGGCCGCTGTCCACTCGGATAAACCTCGATCACAAGCAAGGTTTTATCCCTGAAGGTTGTCATCTCCACATTCGGCACTAAGCGAGGCGAGATAGAATCGGCGATCAGGTTGCACAACCGTTCTTCTTCATCAAACGGCTGATCGACCCCGATAACCTGCCGGTCATCCGTAACACCCAGAACAATCGTACCGCCCGCAGAGTTGGCAAATGCAACTAACGTCTTCATCAGTGGTTTGGGTGAGGACAAGTTTCTTTTGAATTCAAGCGTCTTGCCTTCAGGCTTGGAAACGAGATCATCAGCGGAGAGAATCATTGCACAGCATCCTGTAATATTTGAGATTTTTCAGCTTCGGACTTACTCCTCACCCTTTGCGTCCAGTCCAGGGATTTTCTTGAGGGCCGCGCCGAATTTGAGGTAGTTGACCTTTACGCCGTCATCGAGGTCAATCTCCAGTTGCTGGGTGGCGAGCGGGTACATAACATCGCGCTCGTAGGCATCCAGTTCGTTGATTATCTTTTTCAGGCTTTCGATCTCTTTCAGCGCCTTGGTCTTCTCGCCTTGAGAGGCGTTGGCGCTTATGCTCACCGCTTCCAGATGGTTTTTGCGGGAAATCAGCTTGGTGCGGAACTCGCGCAAATAATCATTCAGCACCACGCTGACCGTATCCGAACGGTAGCGATGCATGTAGATGAGCGCATTGAAGCTGCCCTTTGGGCTCGAGAAAAGCCAGTAGATGGGCCGCTTTTTGTAGCGGCGCACATGGTCGCTGTAGAAGTCCTTGAGGAAATATCTGCGGATGTCTTTGCCCAGGGCTTTTTCGATGAACTTGAGGTTTGCCTCGTAATATTCATCGCCAAAAGTGACATGCAGGAAACGCTGAAATCGCTCCACGATTTCATCTGTAAACCAGTCGCCATTGAGAACCGGAATCACGTTATCCTTGTTGGGATGAAACGTGATATCAGTTTGGGAAATTGTTCCGGCTTGATTTTTCCATTCCTCCAGTTTCTTGATGTAGTCTTCAACAGTTTCACCTTGATTCGCAAGGACAAGGCCGGGCATATCAAGAGAGTATCTTCCGAACATACAGCCAACAGAATAGCTGATGAATTCCTTCATTGTATCTTCAAGAAGTCGCGCCTCCATTGCTTCCCACTTCTCACTCCCCACTTCACAATAATTGACGCCGTAGCGGTAATGCGGGTTGCAGGTTAGCGTGATTTCCTTCAGAGGTACCTCGGGCGTCAACTCTTCCTGCATGCCATAAGCTTCGATAAAGATGCGGTTGTTCTCTTCTTCAAGGCGCTGCATCTCCAGTGTCATATCCTGCCAATGAGCGCGGAGGCTCGCATACACATCAGCGATACGAGTATTGAGTGGAAAGTGTGAAGTGGATGGGTTTATTTGCTGTTGCTTCTCACTTTCAACTCTCAATTTCTCACTGAGGAGCGGCAGCTCCGTGAGGCCCCAGGAGGTTTCGTAGGCGTTCCAATCCTCTCTGCCCAGTCTAATAAGAGATGGGACAATACCTTCTACATTACAATTTGGTTGAAATGGCAGAATAGATATATTAGCTGTTTGAAATTCAATGGTTGGGTTGACGCATTTCAGAAGATATGTAGCTATCTTTGATGTTAGAAAGCCAAGTCCGGTGTGTAACGTTCTGGTATCTGCAAAACAGGAAGAACCCTTTGCATCAAACAAAAAGCCAGGATCAGAATATCTTATTCCAAAATACGAAGAACTTGTAGCTGTATAGGTGAGAGACTCTCTAAAGTAATACTCCTTGCTTCTAGGAAATGCTCTTCCAGTAGAGATTATTTCTTCTCCATCATTATACCAATTTACATGATACTCCCTATTGCCGAACCATTTTCTATAATTTCCTCCTTTATTATATGGAAACCATTTTTTTCGGCTATTAATCGCTTCGTCTCTATTTTCACAGTGCTTGTATGCGGTTGCTTCTGGTAACTCATGCCATAACCGCAAGAATCGTTCATTGTCTGCTGTTGTCATTCCACCCGTGACAATTAAGGATTCATTTATTGATGGAAGATTTTCAAACAGGTCTCGCATCGAATCGGAAATCCAATACGCAATCGGGCTACCAGGGATTTTCTTGAAGTCAGCGGCAGAGGCACGGTGGAACCAGCCGCAGTCTGAGTTATTGATGGCTTCCAGCGTTTTTGGCGCTTGGTTTTCTGAACCACGGAAATCTGACAAGCGCACATAACCACCCTTGAAATCTGGACGATGAGCATTCTCAACAGTGAAGGTACAAATGGGCACTGTTGCTCCGTCAAAGCCGGAGTATTCGAGCTGAACCAGCGAGGTGATGGTCTTCTTATTGATTAAAAAGCTACGAAGCTTCTCGTAGGATGAGATAAACATCCATACAAAGGGCGACATGAAACCAAGTTGGCCTTTAGGAAGAGCCATTTCGGTATTGCGTACGATGAATGCTGAGAATAAATCGGACTTCACATCGGGGTAGTTATCTTTGAGCCAAACACTCAGCCGTCCATTCATTCCCTTACCGCCCATATAAGGCGGATTGGTAATCACCACATGGTACTTGGGGTTGAGGTAGTCGGCCTGTCGCAGCGCTTGTAGCACCTTCTTATGAATCATGCTTTGAAGAAATTGTCCTGACTGATCAGAGACATTCTTCCCTTCAAGAATCTTCAGTACACTATTTACATTGGTCTCTTTAGGGCGGATCAATGAGCCGAAGTTGTCTGCCTCTTCAAACTGACGTAAGGTGATTTGCAGCGGTGTCGTAAACAGATCTCGTCCAGCGAAATCAATGTAGTCCAGCAGCTTACCTTCATCGAAGTGGATGTTTTCCAGCACGCAGATATTTGGTGCTACCTTCTTGCTGAAAAAGCGGCGCTGTTTGGCGCGAGCCTTCATGGTCAGGGCAAAGGCCGCGAGTTCCCCGGCGCGTTTGTCAATCTCAATGCCGAAAAGATTGTTTTCCAGAATCAGGCGAGGAATCTCCGTTGACTCATAACCTTCCTCTTCGTAAATGGAATAGAGGATATCAAAGGAATAAGTCAACATGTGGCCGCTTCCCGCTGCCGGATCACAAACCTTGATTTCTTCCGGTTTGCCGATTTTCAGGAAGTCTGTTTCGGGTGCTTCGGGTTTGATGTAGTAATCCATCTTTTCCGCAAGGCGGGAATTGGGTCGGTTCAACATCCAGAGCCGCCCCAAGGAATTTTCGACCAGATAGCGGACAATCCAGTGCGGGGTAAAGAGCTGGGTGGCCGCCGGGATGTTTTCCGGGGTAATCTTTTTGTTCTTCTTCAGGCCGGCGAAAACCTCGTCCTTCTTCTCGGAAATATAGAACTGGTAGAGCCAGCCGATCACTTCAACATCCTGGCAGGCATCGGGCGTCATGGCCTCGCGGGTATAGGCCAGAATGGAGTTGCCGGAGAGTAGGTCGTCGGGCATCAACAGTTCCGTATAATCGGCGATGCACTCGAACAGGTAGTTCATGGCCTTGTTGTAGTCATTACAAGCGGCAACCACCAGTAGCCGATATGCCTCAGCCTGCGGGTCACGACTGGGAGTAGTACCGTTCAGCAGAGCAAAAATCTGCTGCCGGGTTTTTTCAGGCGCTATGTCTTCGTCGATATGGCCCATTTTGGCTTCAGCCAGGATCTCCGGCTGAAATTGTCCCTCGGCGGGTGACACCACACCGATGCGGGTGTAGCGGTTCACATCCATGAAGCGCAAGGCGCAGAAGCGGTTGAACCATGTGTAGGCGACCTTCTCAATCACCTGATCCCTGCCATGATCTTTGATCTGCGTTGCAAGGTCTTCCACTGACTTCGGTTCTTCGCGCCGGGCAGCACTGTCTTCGGCAAGGACTTGCTGCATCTTGCCAGACACCTGATCGATCAGGGTGCGGCGGGCGAACTGGGCGAACTTTTTGAGTTTTGAGGTTTCCATTATTGTGCCTTTGGCTCGGGCAGCTTGCCGGATTTCTTTTCCAGCTTTTTTTCTTCGGATTTCACCCGTCGTTCCAGCTTTTTGATGCCTTCTTCCGGAGGCAGATTTTCGGGTTTGATGCCGCGTTGGCCAAGCATGTCTCGAACACTTTCGTTGTTCTGAACATGCTCATGTGTGATTTTGGGTTCACCTTGTAAATCATCCTGCTGTATATTATGGTTGGTCATCTCCGTGGCAAGATTTTTTGCAGCAATGGTAAGGGTAGGCAGAAATTCGGCCAAAGGACGAGTTTGAGTAATGCCAAACTTCTTTTTCATTGCTTGGGTGGTAGTACCGCCGAACAAGGCGGCATCGTCCACACCACGCTCATAAATATTCTGGGAAAGCGTCTTTTCAGATTCCCGCAATCTTTCTCGGGCGTCCAACCTGGCTTGTAGGCGCATTCGGTATTCAATCAGCTCCTGTTTGCGGGTCTGAATAGCAAAATAACTTTGAGCGAAGGCGATGGGCTCCTTGCAGGAATCGCCATTTTGGGCGATAAGGTAGCAGGCATAACGGGTGAGCATGAAGTCTTCAATGGCTCGCTCAGCACTACTGCCCAGTTTGACCATTTTCGTGACGTCACGAAAATGGTTACTGGGGTCATAACCAGTTGTTTCACAGGAGGTATTTGCCCACTGAATAGCATCCTTGAAACGTTCCCATTTAGCGTAACCAAGTGGTTTCTGTAACTCTCTGGCAAACCAAAACTCCACATCCTCATCCGGCGCCTTGCTGCTCAAGACATCAAATTGGTTTTGTAGTTTCTGGATCATTTCTTTATTCATTCGCATGCCCCATCAACCATTTTCCCGGAGCCGGGAAAATGGTATTCGAAAATATCTACGCCCCCACCAAACGATTGAATTGCAGTCTATGAGGCCAGTCGATTTTCATGACATTTTCCGGAGTATCATGTTTGGCCGATCGGCGCAGCACTCGTGTTTTTCTTTTGGGAATGCTCGTATGGCCGATGCTGACAAATCTTTGCTGGTAATCGTTCAAGAAATTCTTATCATCCCAGAAGGACTTGCCGATTTCCTGGCAGTAACGCAAGAAACACCTTGCTCCGGTGAGTTGCTGGATAACTTCTTTCAGAGAATCCTTGGTTTTTTTCATTTCGATATAAAGGAGTCGCTTCTTTCCATTGTTGTCAGCGACAATAACATAGTCTGCTCGTTTGCACTCACCTTTCGAACCGAAAAAAATGGCGTCCAGAGAGTGGAATACGTCCACTTTAATAATCACTGCATCCGGGGGAATACCAACAATGACTACTGATGAGTCTTGGGTCTGAGGTTCATTGAGTGTCACGGATACCTTGCCATTTTCATTTATTGGCAATATCTTCGCGGCATCCTTAATCAGTTGGTTGAGGATTTCAAATTCGGTCATCACTCATCTCCTCCCCAAACGATTTCCTCCTGTATGCGGTTCATCTCTTCGATCGTTTTATCAAAGCTGGGAGCTTCAATACCCATTTTCGCATCGATATCTGCTGCCGTAAGGGTCTGACAAAGAGTCTTTCGTTGTCCGCCATTCAGCTTCACCAAGGCTTCTTCAGCGATGTAAACTTTAACCTTGTCCGCGGAAAGGAGTTCATCTGTTCTATATCCTTCCGTTACCGCAATCTCCTTTAGACGTGGTTTGTTGTGATTGAGCATTATCAGCGTATTCAGCTCTTTGATGATGTAATCGCTATGAGTGGTGATGAATACCTTTAAGCCGATATTGACCAGCCTGGAGAATAACCGTGCAACGCGCCTCTGATTTTCCGGATGCAGGTTCAGTTCCGGTTCATCGACCATCAATAAATCGCCTGGATTGGCGACATGATGCAGATAAAAACCGATATCAAGTAGAGATCGAACGGCGCTGGAACTTTCATCCATTGTCAGTTTGATGCGCTTACCATTGGGAACGTAGTATAATTCGTCGTTTTTTGTGACGAGATAGCGCCCACCAATAATGCTTGCGAAATCATTTAGAAGTTCCGGGTGCTGCTTGGCAATAAAGCTGTCTTTTTTTACCAGGCCTTCCAATTGTCTGGTGAAATCTACATTTGTTTTTACCGGAAGCGCGTAATCTGCGTAAACTTTCGTGAGCAATTCAAAAGGATTAATTTCTTTCTCCATGGAGCTCATCTGTTCCAATAGTCTGTTTCGGGCGAAATTGAGTTCCTTGCGAAATATTGCAGCGCCGGTTCTCTCGGCGCTGGCAATGAATGGGTGGGGAAACAAGTGGCCGAAAATAATTTCTTTCAGTGCTTCCCCCACAATCCTGTTGATAATATCTTGGGGAATTTTCACTTTCTCTTTGTCAACAAGAAGAGAAATATTTACGATTGGAGAGTCTAACTTTTTTGATATGGAAAAGAGCTGTGTCTTGGCTGCCCCCATGGTTCGCTCAAATGTTGGGCTTGGGTGAATATCGTCAAGTTCCAAATCAACCATGAATTCGCTGTCGGAAAAATGTTTTTCAGAAGAAGCAAAAACAGTGGGCAGTAGTTCCGTGAATGCTTTGCAGCCATTTTTTAGAATCTTTCTTGCATTTTTGATATAGTCCTGAGAATCCAGTTCGATTGAACCCTCATTCAGCAACTGACGAATATCAGCTTCAGGGATTTTAATGGAAAATGCATCCCGCCAAAAAGATAGAAAACCAAACAATGCATAAGTAGCATAAGTTTTCCCCGTGTTATTGCTTCCACAGATAATTGTTAGATCGCCCAATGTAAACTCTGCTTGTTTTATAGCGCCTAAATTTTTAATTGAAATCTTCATGTCGCTCTATGCTCCTTAAATTTGGATTCTCTTGCCGATGCGGATTTCTGCAAGCAATGCTTCACGCATGGCTTCAAGGTAACATTCTACATCAGATTCATCGGCAAGCCAGGCCTTGTCGAAGGATACCCGGATCGACCGGCAGGACACATATTCAATGCGAGGTTCGGGTTTTACAGCCGCTATATCCGAATCCGGTTTAGGTGTAGTGATCTGTTTGTTCTGACTTGAATGTATCGGCACATGGGGCGGCTGAGCCCAGGAAGCCATTTTGGAAAGCAGCCGCTTGTAGTCCGATTCCTCGAAGCGCCGCAGGTTATCGCGGATCATGGCAATCAACTTTTGCCGCTCCACCGACTGGGTAAACTCAGTGAATGGTCGGGTTATCTTATCCTGCTGCTCCAAAGAGAGCGCAACAAATTCAGCCATGCCGCACAGACGTTCCTTTAGTGCTTGAGCGGCATCCCTGGACTTGGTGATCTCCACCTCAATCTGCGCCGTCACCTTTTCCTGCAGGGAATCCACCAGTATCTTTACCTGCTGCATGCGGTTTCCCTTGAAACATTCCGGATCTGCCAGTGCATGCAGCAAGGTATCAGGTGTCAGGATACAAGCTGAAGAATGCTTTGCGCTGTCCACTGCTTCCTGTCCACAATTTTCTGTTCCCTGCCTCCCTGATGCCTCTTTTATGTAATCAAAGTTCGGCTCCTGCGCCTGCACAAATTTACAGGCATTCTCGAAGATGTCCTTTTGCGGGCCGCTCATGAATTTGCGGATCGGGTCGATGACTTTTTCCTTCAAGTCAAGTAGAGTATCTTCTTGGCTCACCAGCCCGGTGATATGCCAGGTGTAGGATTTGCTGCTCAGCCCCTTCAGCAACTCAATCACCGGAATCAGCGCATTCAGGAAAGGATATTGCGATGACTGAGCCGCCAGCGGCTCCAGTTGATACAGCATTTCCAACAGGGCCGCACCGGTTTCCTTGCCAAGCGCCTTGGCTTCATTGGCGCGGGGCGGCGAGTCGAAAAAGTCTTCAAAGAATTCCTTAAGCTTTCGAACCTGGGAGGCGGTGAAATCGATCTGTGTTTCCAGCACAAGATTGCCATGTCCATGCGAGTTGAGCAGAGCGCGTTCCAGGTTGTCTTTCTCAAGGAGGTTGCCGTCGGCCCGAACTTCCACTTTGCCGCGAGCGCAGAGGTTGGCAAGCGTGCAGAGTACGGCCGCGTAGTACCAGCCGTAGGGCTTGCGCGCAAAATTCTCAAGCAGGTTCTTCAGCGTCGTGCGCACACCATTCCGGTTGTTGTTCTGGATGAAAGCAAGCAGCTCCTGCTCAGATTCCGCCAGTGTTGTAGCATCGTTTGCAAACAGCCCCTCCTGGGAATGCTTGAGGTACTTGGCGACATCGTTTTCGGTGTAGGGTATCCCGCGCAGCATGCGCAGATTTGGATAGGTCCGCGTGATGAGTTCATGGAAACCGCGCGTGATTCGGGTCTGCGGATCTTCTCCGCCAATCTCGATCTCACTGCCAGCCACAAAGAACTTGGCTTTGCCCAACAGGCCCAGGATGCACAGCTTAATCTCCGCGTAGCGCCCCAGGTTCTGGAAGCCCTTGTTGGCCAGGATGCGTTTGACCGTTTCTTGCTGAGTGCTGGAATTGTTCTGGCGGATGTATTTTTCCGTTCGTATGTACATCAGGATATCGCGCATGAGTCGGTCATCCGGCGGCATTACTACCAGCAGCTCGTCCCGTCCCATGTTCTGTGATCGCAGAATGGATTCGTTTTCCGCATTTTCGTGAAACGGGGTGATGACATGAATGGTCAACTCGTGTTCCCGGCCTTGCAAGCGGTCATCGAGCTTTCTGGAATAGGGGTAGTCCTGGCTGTTTTCATCGTAGCGGATTTTCTTGGTCTTGATGACGTGATCAAATACGAGCTTTTCCAGCTCTGCAGCGACTTCGGCGGTCTCAACGTCGGTGTTTTTGATTTCCTGCTCGACGTCTTTTTCCTCGTCGGTAAGGTATCCGTAAAGTTCCCCACTTCGCTGGATATACGTCTGCTGTTCCAACAGGTTCAGCGCTTCTTCAACCTGCTTGCGGAGCAGCGGCAAATCCTGGCTAAAGCCATCCAGCATAAGCACGCACAGGTTGCGGAGTGTCGCCTTGAATTCCTTCATGTACTTGACCAGGAAAAGGGTCTTCAGCAGGCGAACAGCAAATGGGCTTTCCAGATGTTTCTCGGACTGCAGAATGGCCCGCTGAATATTGGATTTCAGGGCCGTGCGAATCCCCTCGAACATAAGGTCAAAGGTGGCAAGCTGTCCGATCTTGTGGGCGCCAATATGAATGGCCACTTGCTGAAATACGCCGAGCATTGAACGCTCGCCGACCGAGCTGTGTTTTCCCTCAAACGCGTTATGCTGCGACAGGTTCTGAATCGCGGACTGAAACATTGCAAACTGATAAGGGATAAACGGATAACTGTGGATGAAGTGGTCCAGGTCCAGAAAGTTGCGGTAAGTCTGGGAGCCGTCCACAAAGTCAAACAGTGTCTTAAAATTGTTCACCTCGGTATGATAGACATCGGACAGCAGCCGAACCCCTTCGTCATTTTTCATGAGCAGCCGTTTCTGGATCACTTCGGCGACATCGGCGCTGGTCAGCTTCATCCGGTTGGCAAAACGGTCCAGAATCTTGGAGAAGTCGTTGCCTTGTTGGCGGCCCATCTCTCCAAGGGTCGTTGACATGTCATCCTGTGCAGTAACGATAATCCAGGCGCGGCCTCGGCATTTGGTAGCGAAACTTTCGGCGATAGTTTGCAGGTTGGTCGTTAACTTATCGTTTTTGGCAATGAACTGCCCAACCTCGTCAACAAAGAAATTCAGCCGGAATTCGGGTGATTGACGATCTATATACGCCCTTACCTGCTCGGCGAAGTCCTCAATGGAAACCCGATACTGGTTTCTGTATTTGTCAAGAATCCCAGATGCGGATGTTTCGGAGTCACCAGTGACATTGGCATAAGCTTTTGCGATACTCCGGGATTCCAGAAGCGCCTGTTCCCGCCCTTTTTGCCAATCCTTTCCAGATATGCCTTGATAGGCTGTCTTGAACGCTGCGTACAATCCCCGGCTGTCCAGATCGCGTTCAAATTGGGCAATGTGCCCCTGCTTGCCGTAATAGCCGCACATCTCGACAAACACCTTGACGAATACAGCCAGGAGCGCATCGATCTGTGTTTTGCTTATCACATCGGCCTTCTGGTCGATGTTGAACAGAATGCTTTTGGATGGAATGGCGACAGCCCGCTTGAGATCGCCGCGAAGAATTTCGTTGTCCCCGCATTTGGGCAGGAACAGATCAAGCGACGAAGCCGCGTCAATCTCGCGATTTTCCAGGATCAGTGCCAGCATCTTCAAAAGGTGAGATTTGCCGGAACCAAAAAAACCGGAAACCCATACACCGTTGGCGTTTTCATAATTGTTGTAGGCATCCAGAAATGACTCCAGGCGTTTTTCCACCTCGTTGGTCAGCACATACTCTTCTATTTCAAGACGAAGGCTTGCTTCATCATCGGCTTTGATGACCCCTTCAATCGGGCGGTCAACCGGCTTTTTGAAAATAGTCTTTAGAGTCATCTCATTTCCTTAGTTTAGGCTTCGCAGTGATAGATATTGAATGCCCGATAATACTTGTCGTCATGCAGTTTCTCGAAAAGTTCAAGCGATGCGCCGGATTCCAGGGAGTGCGTGTAGTCCCCCGGAAAGAATATAACGGTTGGCTTTTCCTTTGCCGTGCTTTGCAGGTTGTTCAGCACATTGTGCGATCGGATATAGGGGAAGACTTCCCCGACACCGGTCAGAAAAAGTACGTCAAATTCAGTGTTCGCAAGCTTGGCGGCCATGGCAGGCGCCAGGTGTGCTTCTGTATCTAACACCCCCTGGAGCAATTCCTTTAGCTGATCCTTGGACACGGAGGCTTCCATTTCAAGGATCTGCTCCCAGATTCCCCGTGCTTTGAGTATCTCGATGGAAAGATCGTAGAGGTTGATTTCCAGTACCCGGACACCGGTTTGAGATAATTGGTTGATGAGCTGCCGCTGAAGCAGATCCATCTGGATGGATTCCTCCGGTTTATATGGGCAGATAAAGAAAGGAACTTCGTTTCCGATGCCTTGCTTCTGGAGAAACCGCTGTCCTGAGATTACGGATAGTAGATGCTCAAATCTATCTTTTATGGGTTTATTGCCGATATCCGGAATCACTGTACCTCCCTCTTAAATCAGATTCGAAAGCAGGAAAAACCAGAATGTCCTGATGGCTGCCATGGGGGATTGCCTCAAGGAGCCTGGGACTCAACATGGCCGCATGGATCGTGTTATCGGCGGTCAGGATATCAGCTTCTCGCAGAATTTTAAACAACACCTGTCGCAGCTTATTTCTGGTGGTCGGCTGGATTTCATCAAGTTCAGGATGCCACTCTGATTTTCTGTTAAAAAAGGAATCATAATCTTCATAATGAAGATCAATCTTTAGGCTGATGAAGCGTTCCCGAATAACCTCGATCGCAAAATCGGCAATGAATTTATACCGACGGCAAACCGCGATCCACAAAAGATATCCTTGCTCCTGAGCGCTGCCATGGAAC
>Ga0194052_1000771_pt1 | contig 19724 bp, 16 predicted proteins | sample SepL226m_MetaG_FD_160117 | JGI IMG/M metagenome (GOLD analysis project Ga0194052, IMG submission 160117) | Anoxic zone freshwater microbial communities from boreal shield lake in IISD Experimental Lakes Area, Ontario, Canada - Sep2016-L227-6m | ecosystem: Environmental > Aquatic > Freshwater >...
CCACCTGCCCGACCCCGCGAAGGCTGCCCGTCCTGGCTGCACGGTGCCTTCTGCTGGGAGCGTGGCTTGAGCCGCATGCTGGTCGAGGCCCGGGAGGCGCCCTCTGCCGTGGCGCGCCTGCTCGACCCGAGCGACACCCGCTACGAGGCCTTCGGCGCCTTCCTCCGGGAGACCCCCCCGACAGGCATCCTCACCCTGGCTCGGGGCAGCTCGGACCACGCGGCCCAGCACACGGCCTACCTCATCATGGCGCGCCTGGGCCGCCTGGTGACCTCGCTGCCCATGTCGCTGGTGACGCTCTACCACGCGAATCTGGCCCGACCCGGCTTGCTTGTGCTGGCGTTTTCGCAGTCGGGCCAGAGCCCTGACCTCGTGGACCCCATGGCCTACTTCACCCGCAACGGAGCCACCACGGTGGCCCTGGTGAACGATGCCGCCTCGCCCCTGGCCCGGGAAGCCAGCCGGGTCTTCCCGCTGCTGTCAGGCGTGGAGCGCAGTGTCGCCGCCACCAAGTCCTTCATCGGGCAGCTCGTGGCGGGGGCGCGGATCGTCTCGGCCTGGGAGCAGGACCCCGCCTTTGCAGCGGGCCTGCAAGCCCTGCCGACCGCCCTGGAGGCCGCCGCCCACGTGGACTGGTCCCTGGGCACCGAGGCCCTCGTCGGCGTGGACCGGCTGTTCATCCTGGGGCGGGGCACGGGCCTCGCCATCGCCAGCGAAGCGGCCCTCAAGCTGAAGGAGACCTGCGGCATCCAGGCCGAGGCCTTCTCGGGCGCCGAAGTCCGGCACGGTCCCATGGCCATCGTGGAGGAGGGCTTCCCGCTCCTGGTCTTCGCCCCGCGGGGCCCGGCCCAGGCTGGCCTGCTCGCCCTGACCCGCGACCTCCGAGCCCAGGGAGCACGGGTGCTCCTGGCGGCGCCGCCCGAGGTGCCCGGCGTTGATCTGCCGCTCGTACCGGCACCGCATCCGGAGCTGGATACGGTCTCCGCAATCCAGAGCTTCTACCCCATGGTCGAGGCCCTCTCGCGGGCGCGGGGCTTTGATCCGGACCATCCGCCCCACCTCTCCAAAGTCACGAAGACCCGGTGATGCCATGATGCCGTCCCGAACAGAACAGCCCTATCCCGGCCACGAGCGGCTTGATGAATACGGGAGCCTCGAGCTGGTTGAGGCCTTCGTCGAGGACCAGGCCGTCGCCGCGGTCGCCGTCCGGAAGGCCGCCGCCCAGCTGGCCCAGGCGGTGGAGGGCGCGGTGCCGCGGTTGCAGGCCGGTGGCCGACTCATCTACGTGGGGGCCGGGACCTCCGGGCGCCTGGGATTGCTCGACAGCGTCGAGCTAAACCCGACCTTCTCCTGGCCCTCGGACCGGGCGCTCGCCCTGCTGGCCGGGGGGCCTTCCGCCCTCTACGCCGCCGTGGAGGGCGCGGAGGATGATCAGGAGCGGGGCGCCCGGGATCTCGCGGACCTGCAGCCCGGCCCGACGGATGTCGTGCTGCTGCTCGCGGCCTCGGGTGCCACGCCCTACACCCTGGGCGCCCTCGCGGCGGCCCGGTCCGCTGGGGCGTTCACGGTCGGCATCGCCAACAACCCGGGCTCCCCCCTGGCCGCGGGGGCCGAGGTGGGGATCACCCTCGACACGGGCCCGGAGGTCATCTCGGGCAGCACCCGGCTGAAGGCGGGCACCTCCCAGAAGATCGCCCTGAATACCTTCTCCTCGGCGGTGATGGTCCGGCTCCACAAGGTCTTCGGCAACCTCATGGTCGATGTGCGACCCACCAACGCAAAGCTGGTCCGGCGTGCGGTCCGGCTCGTTGTCCTGGCCACCGGCGTGGACGAGCCGCAGGCCCAGGCGGCTCTCGAGGCCTGCGGCGGCCAGGTGAAGACGGCCATCATCGCCGTGCTCAAGGCCCTCGGCCCGGACCAGGCGCGGGAGCGGCTGGCGGCGGTGCAGGGCAGTGTGCGCGCGGCGCTCCGGGACTGAGATGCCCGAGGAACCTCCCTCCCGCACCGCGAGGTGGACTGCCTCCCCCTGGGCCTGGATTCCCTCGCTGTACTTCGGCCAGGGCCTCCCCTACGTCGCCGTCATGGTGCTGTCGGTGGTGTTCTACAAGAACCTCGGCGTGCCCAACACGGCTATCGCCCTCTACACCAGCTGGCTCTACCTGCCCTGGGTCATCAAGCCCCTCTGGTCCCCGGTGGTGGACCTGCTGGGTACCAAGCGGTCCTGGGTCTACCTGCTCCAGGGCGTGGTGGGCGCAGCCTTCGCCATGCTGGCACTCACCGTGCCCGGATCGTCTTTCTTCCGCTATACCCTCGCCATGTTCTGGCTCCTCGCCTTCGCGTCCGCCACCCACGACATCGCTGCGGACGGCTTCTACCTGCTGGCGCTGTCCGAGCAGCGGCAGGCGGCCTTCGTGGGCCTCCGCAGCGCCTTCTACCGGGCCGCCATGATCGCGGGGCAGGGCGGGCTGGTGCTCATGGCGGGCAAGCTGACGGAGCGCACCGGGGACCCGCGCCGGGCCTGGATGGCGGTGTTCGGGCTCCTGGCGGCCCTCTTCCTCAGCCTCTTCGCCTGGCACCGCTTCATCCTGCCTCGCCCCGAAGTGGACCGCCCCGCCGAGGAAGGCCTGGGTCTGTTCACGGGGTTCGTGGAGACCTTCCGCACCTTCTTCGCCCGCCGGGACCTCGCCCTTACCCTGGGCTTCCTGCTCACCTTCCGGCTGGGGGAGGCCCAGGCCATCAAGATGGTGACGCCCTTCCTGCTGGATCCCGCCGCGAAGGGCGGTCTGGGCCTGAGCACCGCGCAGGTGGGCCTCGCCTACGGTACCGTCGGCATGCTCGCCCTCACGGCCGGGGGGCTCGCCGGGGGCTTCGCCATCTCCCGCATGGGCCTGAGGCGGTGGCTCTGGCCCATGACCCTGGCTGTGCATCTTCCCAACCTGGCCTTCGTCCTGCTGGCCATCTTCCGCCCCACGGGCCTGGCAACCATCGCCAGCGCCATCGCCATCGAGCAGTTCGGCTATGGCTTCGGTTTCACGGCCTACATCATGTTCATGGTCATGATCGCGGACGGCGCCCACAAGACCGCGCACTACGCCATCGCCACGGGCTTCATGGCCCTGGGCATGATGCTGCCGGGCATGGCGAGCGGCTGGATCCAGGAGCGCCTGGGCTACCTGAACTTCTTCATCTGGGTCTGCTGCGCGACGGTGCCGTCGATCATCCTCACGGCCTTCCTGCGCATCGACCCCGCCTTCGGCCGCCGGGGCCCGGCATGACTGCCGAGCGCCTGGGCTCCCTGGACGCCTTCCGCGGCTTCGCCATCGCCGGCATGGTGCTGGTGAACAATCCCGGCAGCTGGAAGTTCATTCATGGCCCCCTGGCCCATGCCGAGTGGAACGGCTGCACCTTCACGGACCTGATCTTCCCGTTCTTCCTCTTCGCGGCGGGGCTGGCCATGACCCTCTCCCTGAGCCGCCGGGCCCAGGAGAGCGGCAGCCGGCTCGCACTGTTCCGCACCCTCGCGCGCCGCGCGGCGGTGATCTTCCTGATCGGCCTGGCGCTCAACCTGATCCCCAGCTTCCAGCTGGCCACCCTGCGCATCCCCGGGGTGCTGCAGCGCATCGCTCTGACCATCGTGCTGGCGGCGCCCCTGGTGCTCTGGGGGCGCTGGCGGGCCGCCCTGGCGGGCATCCTCGGCTTCTGCGGCCTCTACCTCGTCCTGATGCTGCTGGTGCCCGTGCCGGGGGCCGACGGTGTCCTCGCCGCGGGCCGGCTGGCCCCAGGGCTGGACTTCGGATCCTGGCTGGATCGCCTGCTGCTCAGTGGCCACCTGTGGGCCAGTGCCCGGACCTGGGATCCGGAGGGCCTGGTGAGCACCCTGCCGGCCACGGCCAGCCTGCTCTTTGGCGTCCTGGCGGGCTATTACCTCCGGGCGCCGGCCCAGCGCCTGCCCAAGGCCCTAGGCCTCCTGCTGGCGGGGCTGGCCCTGCTGGCGCTGGGGTGGGGCCTGGGCGCGGTGCTGGTGCCCATCAACAAGAACCTGTGGACCCCTTCCTATGCCGTGTTCACCGCCGGCTGGGCCCTGCTGTTCCTGGGCGCCTTCCACGCGGTGCTGGATGAGGCGAGCCCGGCCGTCACTCAGGCCGCGCGGAGGGTCTGCCTGCCGCTCACGATCTATGGCATGAACGCGCTGGCCCTGTTCGTCCTGTCGGGGCTGGTCGGGCGGCTGCTGCAGGTCCTCCACGTGGCGGGACCCGCAGGCTCCATCACACTCAAGGAGAAGCTGTTCGGAGCCCTGGCCACGCTGCCGCTGTCGCCGGCGAACGCCTCGCTGGCTTTCGCCGTGCTGTTCAACCTGACCATCTTCGCGGTCGCCGTGGTGATGTGGAGGAAGCAGTGGTTCATCAAGGCCTGAAGCGCGGCCTCGGCGCACCCTTGCTGGCCGTGTTGGCCCTGCTGGCGCTGGCTGGCCTCGCGGGTTGCCTGCGGCCCGCGCCGCTGGCTGTGCTGCCCCCGGTCTCCGACACGCCGCCCCCGGCGCCGCGGGAGTTCCGCGCCGCCTGGGTGGCGACCGTGGCCAACATCGACTGGCCCAGCAGCCCGAGGCTGAGCACCGAGGCCCAGAAGGCCGAGGCTCGCGCCCTGGTGAAGCGGGCCCGTGACCTGGGGCTCAACACCCTCATCCTGCAGGTCCGACCCGCCGCCGACGCGCTGTACGCCTCGGCCCTGGAGCCCTGGTCTGAGTACCTCACGGGCACCCAGGGCAAGCCGCCCGAGCCCTTCTATGATCCCCTCGCCTTCTGGATCGAGGAGGCCCACCGAGGGGGTCTGGAGTTGCACGCGTGGTTCAACCCCTACCGGGCCCGGCAGTCCACGGGCCGGGCTCCCATGGCACCCAGCCACGTGGCGAGCCGGCACCCGGAGCTGGTCAAGGCCTACGGCGATCAGCTCTGGCTGGATCCAGCAGAGCCCGCAGCCGCTGACCACGTGCTGGCGGTCATCCTCGATGTCGTGCGCCGCTACGAGGTGGACGGCGTGCACTTCGACGACTACTTCTACCCCTATCCCATCAAGGACGCCGCGGGGCTGAAGGTCGACTTCCCGGATGAGTCCACCTGGCTGGCCTACCTGGCCCGGGGCGGCAGCCTCAGCCGTGCCGACTGGCGCAGGGACCAGGTGGACCGCTTCGTCGAACGCGCCTACCGGGAGGTCCACCGCTTGAAGCCCCAGGTCCGCGTGGGCGTGAGCCCCTTCGGCATCGGCCGCCCGGATCGGCGGCCCCCGGGTGTCGCGGGGTTCAGCCAGTACGACGAGATCTATGCCCACGCCGAGCGCTGGCTCGAGCAGGGCTGGGTGGACTACCTGGTGCCGCAGCTCTACTGGCGGACCGAGGCCCCGGAGCAGCCCTTTGGCCCCCTGCTGGATGGCTGGCGCGCCCAGAATCCTCATGGCAGGCCGATCTGGCCAGGCCTCTTCACCAGCCGGCTGGGCGGCTCTGAGCCCTGGCCGGTCGGCGAGATTACAGGCCAGATCCAGCTCACGCGCCTCCGGTCGGGCAGCCCGGGCCACGCCCACTTCAGCATGGTGGCGCTGAAGAAGGACTACGGCGGCCTCACGGGACCGCTCAGTGTGCTCTACGACGGCCCTGCCCTGGTGCCCGCGGCGGAGTGGTTGCCAGGGGTGGCACCTGCCGCGCCCAGGGTGCGGCTCCAGAGGGCTTCAGCGACGGCCCCCTTGCTGCGCGTGGAGGCGACCCAGGTCGAGCCCAACCTGCTGCTGGCGGTCTGGGCCCGCTACGGCGGCACCTGGCGCTTCTTCACCCTCCCCGGCGGGAAGGGTGACATCCCGGCCAGCTTCCAGGGCAGCCCCCTCGATCGGGCCTTCGCCTCCTCCGTGAGCCGGACCGGCTTGGAAAGTCCCCCCACACCGGTCACGGACGCGGGAAACTGAACTCACAGGGCAGCCTATGCAGCAGGGAACTCCACAACAGACCAGTCTCCTGGCCCTTGGCATCGATGCCGGAGGCACGGCCACCCGGTGGGCGCTGGCGAGTCCTGCGGAGGGCATCGTCGCGGAGGGCCAGGTGCTGGCCATCAGCGCGCTGGACCTGAAAGGACCGGGCCAGGCCGGGGTCGCAGCGACCCTGGAGACCCTGGCCCAGGCGGTACTGGCCGTGGGCCATCCGGTCCGGGTTCATGCGGGTCTGACGGGCCTCGGCATCACGAGCCACATGCTCGTCCAGCTCCTCGCAACCCCGCTGGGCCTGCCCGCCGAGGCCATCACCCTGAGCAGCGACATCGAGACCACCTACCTGGATCTCTTCGCTCCGGGGCAGGGCTACCTGGTTTATGCCGGCACGGGCTCGGTCGCCGCCTACCTCGACGGCCAGGGGGTGCTCCACCGCGCGGGCGGCCGCGGCGTGCTCATCGATGACGGCGGCGGCGGCTATTGGATCGCCCGGGAGGGGCTCCGCCACGTCTGGCGCGCCGAGGATGAGCACCCCGGCGCCTGGCACGGCTCGCCGCTGGCCGAGGAACTGTTCGCCCTGGTGGGCGGCTCGGACTGGGCCCACACGCGGCAGCACGTCTACGGCGGCAGCCGCGGTGACATCGGCCGCCTGGCCCTGGCTGTGGCGCGTGCCGCAGACCGGGATCCCGCCGCCCGGGACATCCTGCGCGCGGCGGGCACGGAGCTCGCGCGGCTGGCCCGGACCATGATTGGCCGCTACGGCCCCCGGCCCGTGGCCCTGAGTGGCCGGGCAGCCACCCTGCACCCGCTCATCGCCGAGACCATGCAGGCTGCGCTGCCTGGCGGCACGGCCTTCGCCCTGCGCGCCAGCCGGGGAGAGCACGCCGCCGCGCGCCTCGCCCTGGGCGCCCTGACGGGCACGCCCCGCCCCCTTCTCCAGGAGCTTGAAACATGACCCGGATCTCTGCCTGCCTTCTTCTGGTGTTGGCCGCGCTGGGCTGTGTTCGGCAGCCGGCCATCGACCACACCTACCGGGCCAAGAGCCAGGACAGCCGAGCCCAGTTCCTCATCCTGCATTTCACGGGCGGCACCTGGGAGTCCTCGGTGAAGATCCTCACAGAGGGCGCGGTAAGCAGCCACTACCTGGTGCGGGACAACCCCGTGCAGGTCTATCAGCTGGTGGACGAGAGCCAGCGGGCCTACCACGCCGGGCGCAGCTCCTGGCAGGGGCAGACCCAGCTCAATGCCGCTTCCATCGGCATTGAGATCCAGAACGCGGGGGACATCCCGGGCCCGGACGGGGTGGTCTTCCATGACTACCCCAAGGCGCAGATGGATGCGGTGATTGCGCTGGTCAAGGTCATCGTCGCCCGGCATCAGATCCGGCCCGACCGCATCCTCGGCCACAGTGACATCGCGCCCACCCGCAAGGTGGACCCGGGCCCGACCTTTCCCTGGAAGCGGCTGGCCGACGAGGGCCTCATCCCCTGGCCTGATGCCACGGCGGTGGCCGAGCGGCGCGTTCGCTACGGGGCCAGCCTGCCTGACCTCACCTGGTTCCAGACCAAGCTGGTCGAGCACGGGTTCGCGCTGGAAGTTACCGGGAGCCTGGATCCCACGACCAAGCAGGTCCTGGCCAACTTCCAGATGAAGTACCGTCCCGCGCGCTATGACGGCCTGCCCGATGCGGAGACTGCGGCGATCCTTGACGTCCTGACCACGCCGCCCGGGAAGCTCCCTCGCTTCAGGTAATCTTGACCACCGGCCAGGTGGCCTTACCCGGTTTCCTTCACCGTTCCCTCGGGGGGTGCTCATGCAATGGATGGACAAGACTCTGGCAGAGGGTGCGCGGGTGCCGCTGAGGCTTCGCAGGCTGGCGCTCGCCACCGCCACCTCGGCGCTGGTGGCGCTGAGCGCCTTCGCGCAGTCGGTCGGCGCCCCACCCGCCGCGCCCCCTCTCCGGGTGGCGACCTTCGACTCCGGGTTCGGCGGCTACCTGACCGCCAAGAGCATCGAGGTCACGGCGGCCTCCCTGCTGCAGCACTACGACACCACCATCACCATCCGCCACTACGGAGACACCAAGAACCTCCCCTACGGTGAGAAGACACCGGGCCAGATCGCCACGCTCGGCAGCGCCGGGGTGCTGCGGGCCTTCGAGCAGGGGGCGGACATGGTTTTCATCGCCTGCAACACGGCCTCGACCCAGTACGATCGCATCCGCCAGGCCGTGGACGCGGCCTATCCTGGTCAGAGCAAGCCGGTGGTCTCCATCATCGATGCCTCGGCGCAGGAGGCCAAGCGGCTCCTGGACCAGAGCCTGGCGCAGCGGTCCACCGCGACCTTCCTGATCATGGCCACGCCGGCCACGGTCAAGGCCATGGTCTACCCCCGGCAGCTGGCCCGGCTCTACGCCGCGCCCCTGGTGGAGGAGGCGCCCAGGGGCTTCACGCAGCCCCGCTGGTACACGGCCAATGGACCCACCATCGACAGCCTCATCCAGAAGAGCGCCATCAACCTGCCGGGCGGGCGCCACATCGAGGTGATCCAGCTGGCCCCGGCGAACTGGGTCGAACTCATCGAGCACGGCGCTGATGCAAAGCTCAAGCGGGAAGCGGTCCGCCGGGATCTGGGCCTGCTGGCCAAGCAGCTCCCGAAGGCGGCTGGCCCGGATGTGGTGGGCTACTTCTGCACGCATTACCCCATCTTCGATGACACGATCCGGGCCGAGGTGGCGCTGCAACTGCCGACTCCCCGCCCGCCGACCTACATCTCGCAGGGTCAGCTCATGGCCCGGATTTTCCAGGGCATGGCCGAGGAGCGCCTGCAGGGCCGGCAGCGCAAGGTGCCCCTCGCGGGCGAGCAGCTCCAGGCGCTCCTCGGCACCGCCCGGGCGAACATCACCATCAGCGGCCAGAACGGCCCGGTCACCCGGCAGCTGGCGAAGACCATGTTTCCGAATGATCCCGTGCCCCTCGTCACCGAAGAAGACCTCGGCAGCCTGACACTGACTGCCCCGGCACCTCGGTAGGCTTCAGCATTCGCAGCGTGGAACCGCAGATGGCGCGGATGTCGCAGAGATGGCCTTGGGTCTCACGAAGTCGCTGACGCTCAGGTGGCGCTGGGGCTTCTAAAGCCAAGGAAAGATTGACCACAAAGGGCACAAAGAACACAAAGGGCACAAAGAATTGCCCTCATGGCAGGGCCTCATCCCGAGCCAACTCAGCGGCCGTGGCTCGCCCGGAGGCGGGCGCCGAACCAGGTCCAGATGGCCTTGTTGAAGGCCAGGCTCGGCGGGGTGCCCTCGAGGATTTCGTAGTAGCTGGTGGGGGTGTCCCCGGGCTTCTGCCGGGTGCGGAGCTCCGGATCAAACAGCTGGTAATGCTCCGGGTGGAACTGGACGCCGAGCACGTTGGGGAACTGCTGGTGCTCGATGGCCTCCGCCACCTTGCCGTCCCGGGAGGTGGCGATGGTGACCCACCCGCGGCCCAGCTTGCCGAGCGCCTGGTGGTGCGAGCTCAGCACCCGGGGGTGGTCCGTGGCCTGGAAGCCCAGCTCCTTGGTGAGCTTGCTGGGGCCCTTCAGCTGGAGCGAGTGGAAGTTGTAGGACATCAGCTTGTCCAGGGGCTGCAGCCGCTTGTAGGGGTTGTTGTGCCACTGCTCGGCGCCCTGGGCGACCATGTCTTCGAAGCTGGACTTGCGGTAGATCTCCGTGCGGATGTCCTGGATCAAGGTGCCGCCGGTGCCGACGTTCAGGCTCTGGAAACCAAGGCAGATGCCCAGCACGGGGAAGCTGGGCCGTGCGGCGAGCAGGGCCTTGCTGCTGCGGTCCTGGCTGCCGCCCAGGAAGTGGAAGATGGCGGAGAGCTCCAGGTAGTTTCGGTAGGGGTCGTCCACCTCGGAGAGCAGGTTGGTCTTCTGGTGGAAGATGGACGCCGGGATGTCGGAGCCGCCGAAGAAGATGACGCCATCGGCCTTTGCCAGGATGGCTTCGAACTCGGGGGTGCAGGCATTTCGCTTGAAGAGGACAGGTTCGCTAAGCTCGGCGGTGACCGCGTGGAACTTGAGCCAGCCATAGCTGCGCTCCGTGGTGTAGGTCTTGGCGGCCACGAAGTTCTCGGTCTGTCGGTCGTGGAAGACCCCGACGATGGTGAGGTCCGGGACCTCGAGGAGGCCCTTCTCCCGCAGCGCCGCCAGACAGCGGATGTTGTGGACTGTGGGGTTGAACACCACCAGGCGGACGCCGTCGCCCTGGGGGCGCGGTGCATCCAGGAACCGCTCCAGGTTGCGGGCCGACAGGGACAGCCCGAGGGCCAATCCGAGGGCCAGCCACTTCAGGCGGTGCAGCAAGGTTTCAGCGCGCATTCGGCACTCCCTCTCGAGGTTCAGTTCTTCGTGTCCGGCATGAGCCGGAGGCCGAGGCCTGGCGCGTCCGTGAGGATGAGCTTGCCCTTCTGGACCGTGACGCCCTGGTAGGGGTCGTTGCCGATCAGCAGGTGGCCGTCCAGGTCCGCGTAGTCCACCAGCGGTGAGAGATGGGCCGCGGCGGTGACCGTGCAGGAGCTGGACACCATGCAGCCGAGCATCACCTTCATGCCCAGGGCCCGGGCCACGTGGATCTGGCGCTGGGCTTCGATGAGGCCGCCGGACTTGTCGAGCTTCACGACGATGCCGTCAAAGGCCTCGCGCAACTTGGGGATGTCCTCGGCAGAGTGGCAGGCCTCGTCCGCGAAGAGGGGGATGTGGACGTGGTTGCGGATCCAGCGGGTCTCCTCGACCATGTGCGCGGGCAGGGGCTGCTCGATCAGCTGCACACCCTGGGACTCCAGCCAGTTGATCTTGCGGGCGGCCTCTTCTTTGGTGGTCCAGCCTTCGTTGGCATCCACGCGCAGGGGCTTCTTGGTGACGCTGCGCACGGCGTCGATGGTGGCCTCGTCCGTGGCCAGGCCCACCTTCACCTTGAGGACAGGGAAGTCCTCGGCCTCGCGGACTTTCTGGCGCGTGATCTCCGGGGTGTCGATGCCGATAGACATGTTGGTGATGGCCGTGTCTTTGGGATCTAGGCCGAAAAGTCGGTAGACCGGCACCCCCAGGCGCTTGCCCAGCCAGTCCAGGAGGGCCAGGTCCACGGCGGCCAGGGCCGCGCGCTGCCCCGGGAGGCGCCGGTCCAGGTCCTTCAGCAGCTTCTCGTAGCTCCAGGGATCCGCCGACGCGATCAGCGGGAGCAGCGCCTCCAGGGCCTTCTGGCCACTCAGGGCGCTCTGCTGGTAGCGGACGATGCCTGCCCCCTCGCCGTAGCCTGTGATCCCGTCCCGGTCGTACTGGGTGTGCAGGGTGTCCCGGGTGGCACTGGAGGACATGGTGGTGGTCCACGTGTGCCGCAGCTCCAGCCGCCGGATCCGGGTGGTGAAGGTCGCGCCCTTCCGCGGGGCAGGGCTGGTAGAGCCTTCGAAGGCTTCCTTGCCCATGAGATTGACGCCCACGGCCGTCGCCGCCAGGGCCTGGAACAGTTCCCGCCGCTTCACTTCAGCCTCCGCATGGCCACCAGGAGCTTGGACCAGGTAGGGTCGCCCAGCTCGGAGATCTGGATCACCGGCCGGTCTTTCGGTGTGTCGTGGATGAACAGGCCCTGGCCCAGGACCATCCCGGTGTGGGTGATGTGGGCGGCGTCCTTGCCGAAGAAGAGCAGGTCCCCGGGCTGGAGCTGCGCCCGGTTACCCACGGCGGCCAGGCCGGACCATTCTGCCTGGAGGTTGGCGTCCCTGGGCATGATCACGCCGCGGGTGCGGAAGATCGCCTGGGTGAAGCCGGAGCAGTCGAAGCCGAAGGTGGAGCTGCCGCCCCAGGTGTAGGTGATCCCGAGGAAGCGCTTGGAGAGGGCGAGAGAGGCCTCGAGGCTCAGCGGCCGGAGGTCCGTGCGCACATCGCCGCTCTGGATCCAGGCCACCCGGCGGTCCGGCAGCCGCACCTCGATCCAACGCGGCGTGTCCCGGCCGCCGTTGAGGCGCTCGAGGCGCACGCCGAAGGGCGCGGTCAGAACCGGCGCGTGCTTGGTGACATCGGGTTCCTGATAGATATTCGCGGCCAGGGCGTCCACCTCCACCGCCTTGCCCGATTCCTGCGAGGCTGGATAGCGCTCGGCGGCAGCCAGGGGCCGGAGGGCCGCCAAGGGGGCCCAGCCGGGATAGTCGTCCTCGCCCTTGACGCGGACCCAGCCGTCCTTGCGCTCGAGCTCCAGCAACCGGGCGCCCAGGGTCGCTTGGGTGACCACGTCGCTGTCCTCCCGGGGGGCCGAGAAGAAGTTGATGACAGGCCTCAAGACGACATGGGCCGCAGTCTCACCGGCCAAGCCCGTGATCGCGGCGAGCGCGGACAGCAGACAGGCCAGCAGGCTGCGGGGCAGGACAGTGCTCATCGGGAAACCTCACGCAGCCAGTTCGAGTGAGTGGTCATCTTCGCAGATGGCTCAGTGGATCAGAAGGGGACGGAGCAGCCGCCCCTCGGGCGAAGTGGCGCCCGCGGCATCGAAGCAGGTGGCGGCGCGCAGGGCGATGCGGGCGATGGCGGCCTCGCCCTGCCGCTCATCCCGGAGGTGCGAGGTCATAACGGCGACCACAAAGCTCTTGTCCCGCAGTGTGAGAAGGCCGACGTCGTTCCTGACCCCGGGCAGGCTCCCGGGCTTGTTGGCGACGGTGAGCTCCTCTGGCAGGAGGCGGGTCAAATAGCCCTCTTTGGGTGTCCTCAGGAGGCCCAGCAGGTCAGCCCGCGAGGCCGGATTCAGCAGCGGACCCTGGTGGATCGCCGTGAGAAGCTCGGCCAGCTCCCGGGGCGTGGCATGATTCTCCCGGCCTTCCTTCACCGCCTGGAGGTCCATCATCTTCCGGCGCAGCCGGGTCTTCTGGAAGCCGAGTCCTGCCAGGGTGGCGTTCACCCGCGCCATGCCCACGCGGTCCATGAGGATGTTGCTGGCACTGTTGTCGCTCACAACGATGGTGAACAGAGCCAGGTCCCGGTTCGTGAGCCGCGTGCCGGTGCTCAGATTGCCCAGGAGGGCGCTGTCCGCCGCGAGCTCCCCGGGCTGCAGCACGTTGGGATCCGCAAGGCCGGCATTGCCGGACCCGCCCTGGGCCTGCCGGTAGAGCTCCAGCAGGATGGCGAGCTTGATGGTGCTGGCGGCGGGGAAGACCTCGTCACCCCGCAGGGAGAAGGCGGCTCCGGTCTCGAGGTCCCGCACATAGACGCCCACCCGGCCATCGACCTCGCTGGCGAGCCTGGTGATGTCCTCGGTCATGCGCGTCCAGAGCAGCGGCTGCGTCTGGGCCAGGGAGACTGGCCGGTTCGCTTCGGCCACCTGCGCCGACAGGCCGAGCGTGGCGGCGGCCAGGAGGCAGGCACTCAGAACTTTCCGCATCGGCACTCCCCGGGAGCCGCCCCGGACTGGTCGGAGGGGCACTGGATATCATCGTCACCCCGTCCCCCCACCGGAAGTCCTCATTCCGCCGCACGGCCCTGGATTGCCCCTTCGATCGCGGGGGGATTCCGCTACGCTCTTGTCATGTCCTTCGACAGCACCCCACGGGATTCTGCCTCCCCTCCACCTCCGTCTGGGCGCACGCTGACGGCGCATGTGGACCTCGGGCAGCTGGTGCGGAACCACACCAGCCTCCGGCGCGCCGCTCCGGGCCTGGGCCTCCTCGCGGTCGTGAAGGCGGACGCCTACGGCCACGGCGCAGGCCCGGTGGCCCGCGCCCTCGAGACCTCGGGAATCGACGGCTTCTGCGTGGCCACCCTGGACGAGGCCCTCGAGCTCCGCACGGCAGGCATTCGCGGCCCGATCCTGGTGTTCGAGGGAGAGGCTCCGGAAGCGCTGCCGGTGGCTGCCGCGAGCGCCATCGACCTCACCGTGGTCTCGGCGGAGCACCTGGCGGCCCTGGCCCCCGGACTCGAGCAGCATGAGGTCGGCCTGCATCTTAAGCTGGACACGGGCATGGGCCGGTCGGGCATCCTCCTCGATGAGCTGGGCGGCTGCCTGGACCAGATCCGGGCCCTGCAGGGGCGGGTCCGCGGGGTCATGAGCCAGTTCTCGGCCTCCGAGGAACCCGAGGGCCGGAGCGTCCGGCTCCAGCGGCAGCGGTTCCAGGGGGCGCTGACTCAGCTGCGGGACGCGGGAATCGTGGCCCCCATGGTCCACCACGGCAACAGCGCCGCCTGCCTCCGGGGCTTCTCGGAAGGCGACACCCATGCCCGCTGCGGCATCGCCCTGTATGGGCTCTCCGAGGTCGACGAGGCCCAGCAGGCGGGACTCCTGCCGATCCTGGAACTCTCGGCGGAGGTCACCCGCTCGGTGCGCATCACTGAAGGCACTCCGGTGGGGTATGGCAGCTCCTTCCTGGCACCCCGGGCCCTGCGGCTGGTGACCCTCAACTGCGGCTACGCGGACGGCTTCTCCCGCACCTTGGCCAACCGCGCCCGGGTGGGCTACCGGGGCGAGAGCTTCCCCGTCGTGGGCAACATCTCCATGGACATGCTGACCGTGGCGCTGCCCGAGGAGGCGGTCGTCCGGACCGGCGAGCGCATGACCCTGCTGAGCCGGAATCCACTGGACCCGAACTCGGTCCAGAGCACTGCCAAGCTGCTGGGCACGATCCCCTATGAAGTCACCTGCGGCCTGAACCGGCGGGTCCTCCGCCACCACTTCTGATCGGATACCCTTCCATGCTGAAGCCTGCCCTCAAGAGCCTGCTCCTCGCGGTGGTGGGGGCCCTGACCGCTCTGGCCCAGAGCCCGAAGCCGCAGGCGCCGCCGGCTCCGGCCCTGAGCGTGCTGATCGCCGAAGCGCGGAAGGCCGTGCCCCCCGTCCTGCCCCCCAGCCGGCTGGCGCCGGACCTGGTGGACGTCACCAGCCTCGACCCGTCGATCCAGCTGGACATCCGCTACGCCACCTCGGACAACTTCCTGCACGCGCCGGTCTACGGCCAGGCGAAGGCCTTCCTCCAGCGCCCCGTGGCCCAAGCCCTGGTGCGGGTGAACGCGGCCCTCAAGCGCTCAGGCTACGCGGTGCGCATCCACGACGGCTACCGGCCCTGGTGGGTCACCAAGGTCTTCTGGGACGCCACGCCGCCTGCGGACCACGACTACGTGGCCGATCCCGCCAAGGGCTCCGTCCACAACCGGGGCTGCGCCGTGGATCTGAGCCTGGTGGACCTCGCTTCGGGTGCCCCGGCCACCATGCCCAGCGACTACGACGAGATGTCCGAGCGCTCCCACGCCGCCTACCCCGGCGGCGACGCCGCTGCCCGCGCCCACCGGGACCTGCTCCGGGTCGCCATGGAAGCCCAGGGCTTCAAGGTGCTCAAGGAGGAGTGGTGGCACTTCGATCATGCCTCCAGTCCCGACTATCCGGTCATGAACCTCACCTTCGAGGCCATCCGCGACCGCTCCGCCGAGCTCGCCCAGAGCGGCCAGGTGCTGCTGGTGACCACCTCCGGTTGGGATGTCGCCAAGGGCAGCCTGCAGCGCTTCGAGCGCCAGCAGGGCACCTTCCAGGCCGTGGGGGCGCCACTGCCCGTGTGGGTGGGCAAGGGCGGCCTGGCCTGGCGCACCGATGACGGGGCGCCCACGCCCCCGGCCGCCGGTCCCCTGAAGCGCGAGGGGGATGGCCGCGCTCCCGCGGGGCTGCTCAGCTTCGGCGACATGTGGGGCTGCGCGCCTGCCGCCCCCGAGGGAGTGCGGTTCCGCTACCGCATGGCCACCGAGTGCGAGCGCTGCGTGGACGACTCGGACCACGCCGACTATGCGCGCATCGTCAGCCTGCCGTCCCCGAACGCTCCCGTGACCTTCCGCTCCGCCGAGTATCTGCTGCTGCCCACGGAGCACTACCGCTACATGGTGGTGATCCACTACAACGACTTGCGGCCCCTCAAGGATGCGGGCAGCTGCATCTTCCTGCACGTGGCGCCGCCTCCGGGCGGAGGCACCGCCGGGTGCACGGCCCTGGCCGCAGACGACCTGCTCACGCTGCTGCGGTGGATGGATCCGGCGAAGCGCCCGGTGCTTCTCCAAGTGCCGGAGTCCATGCTCGAGACGACCCGTGCCACCTGGAGCCTGCCCCCTGAACTAAAGCAGGCTGGACGCTGATCCGAACCCTTTCCATGACGCTCACCCCCTGCCTGGAGTTCCCCGTGTCCCTCCGTCGCCTCAGCCTCGCCCTGCTCCTGCCCGTGATGACCCTTCACGCCCAGCAGGCGGCCCCCACCCTCCACGAGGCCCTGCTGGCCGCCCGCGCCGACCGCGCGGGAGAGCCCGGCGTGGCAGCGGCCTTCAAGCGGCTGGCAGATGCCCACGGGACGCCGCTCTACATCTACGACCAGGCCCACATCAAGGGCCAGGTGGCGAGCCTCCGCGCCGCCTTCGGACCCCGCTTCCCCAAGCTGCGGATCTTCTATGCCCTGAAGGCCAACACCAACCCCGCGGTCATCGACCTGCTGCGCGCCGAGGGCCTCGGCGCCGAGGTGGTCTCCGGCGGCGAGATCGAGTCGGCCCTGCGCCAGGGCTATGCAGGCACGGACATCATGTTCACCTCGTCCTCGAAGAACCCGCGCGAGATCCGTCGCGCCATCGAGCTGGGCACGGTGCTGAACGTAGACTCGCTTGATGAGCTGAATCAGGTGCAGGCCGAAGCCCGCCGCCAGAAGAAGCTCGCCCGCGTCTCCTTCCGCATCAACCCCGGCGTCGACCCCCACACCATCCACCAGATCAACACCGGCATCGCCGAGTCCAAGTTCGGCCTGCACCTCCAGGGCGGCATCGCCTTCAAGGCCTACGAGACCGCCAAGGGCATGCCCGAGGTTCGCATCGAAGGCGCCCACTGCCACATCGGCTCCCAGATCACCGAGACCGACGGCTATGTGCTGACCGCCCGGAAGATGCTGGGCTTCGTGAAGGAACTCAAGGACAAGCTGGGCATTCGCCTCGCCTTCCTCGATCTGGGCGGCGGCCTGGGCATCCCCTACCAGGATGGCCAGCACCTGATGTCTCCCGAGGATCTGGCGAAGGACCTGGAGCCCGTCTGGAAGGAAGGCGTGGCCGCCGCGGGCTACGAGCCCACCCTCTGGTTGGAGCCCGGCCGCTTCTTCGTGGGCGGTTCCGGCTACCTCCTGGTGCGCGTGAACACCGTCAAGGAAACCCCCATCAAGACCTTTGTCAACGTGGACGCCGGGTTCAACACGCTCATGCGGCCCGCCATGTACCAGGCCTACCACCGCGTCCGGATCCTCGGGCGGACCCAGGATCCGGTCAAAGTCGATATCGCGGGCGACGTCTGCGAGACCGGTGACATCCTGGCGGAAGGGCGCCTGCTGCCCCGGGCCAAAGCGGGTGACCTGGCGGTGATCCTCGACGCGGGTGCCTACGGCTTCTCCATGGCCAGCGAGTACAACGCCCGGCCGCTCCCGGCCGAGGTGATGGTGGTGGGCAACGAGGCCAAGGTGGTCCGCCGCCGGGGCACCATGAACGACCTCTACCGCAGCGCCAAGCCGGCTGCCGCACCCAGGAAGTAGCGATGCCGTCGAGCTGCCACCGAACCTTCCGCCGATTGGGCCAGGGCGCCTTGAGCCTCGCCCTGCTGCTGGGGCTCTCCGCGTGTCATCCGCCGCGGAACGCCCTCGCCGAGTGGCTGCCCTCGCCCAACTACAATGCCCGCCGGCCCCAGATCGTAGTCCTCCACCACACGGCCGAGCCCTCCTTCGATGTCTCCCTCCGCGTGCTCCAGACCCAGAACAGCGGCGGGCCCGTGAGCTGCCACTACCTCATCGGGCGCGCGGGTCGCATCGCGCAGCTGGTGGCGGATGACCACCGGGCCTACCATGCAGGCGGCGGCACCTGGGGACCCTATCGGGACCTCAACTCCCTCTCCATCGGCATCGAGCTCGACAACACCGGCTTCGAGCCCTTTCCCCAGGCCCAGATCGACGCCCTGGTGGTGATCCTGGAGGACGTGACCCGCCGCTTCAACATCCCCCGCACCCAGGTCACGGGCCACGCCGACGTGGACCCGGTCCGGAAGCAGGATCCCAGCGGCTACTTCCCCTGGAAGCAGCTGGCGGAGCGAGGCTTCGGCCTGTGGCCCGACGACACCCTCGGGGACCCCCCGGCGGGCTTTGACCCCTGGCTGGCCATGAAGACCATCGGCTATTCGCTGAAGGATCCCGCCGCCTCGCTGCGCGCCTTCCGTCGCCACTACCGCGCCCTCGAGGTCGGCGAACTGGATGATGTGGACCGCCGGATCCTGTTCAACCTCCAGACCAAAGTGCTGAAAGACGGCGTGCCGAAGTAGGTCCGCCATACAGGTGGTGCCTCAGCTCGATCTGCATTGAAAAAAGGATCACCACCAAGACACCAAGAAAAGCAGAACAAAGGAATGAAGCACGAAGACGGGGAGCCCGCGAAGCAGAAAGCTTCTACTGGCCCGTTGGTGGCCCTCCCGTCAGCCTGCTTTTCTTCGTGGTCTTCCCGTCTTCGTGGTGATCAGCTCTTGCCATTGTCTTGCCTGGTGTCTTGGTGGTGAATGCCTTTCTCTTTATGCCCTTCCTGATTGAGGAAGCGGGTCTGGCACCCCCAGGGCCGGATCCGTCACCAGCGGTCCCCGGGTCTTGCGGTAGAGCCACTCGGACTGGCCTGGCACCACGTAGTCCTTGAGCTCGCCGACACAGGTGTAGCCCAGGCGCTCGTAGAGGCGGCGGGCATCGTGGTTGAAGCCGGATACACAGAGGAAGACATTGGGGTGGTCGCGGAAGATCCGATCTTCCGTGAAGGCGATGAGCCGGGAACCGAGGCCCTGGCCGCGGAATACCGGGGCCAGGCAGATCGCCTGGAGGTAGCCGACGAAGGCGCCCTGCAGGTTGAGCACCAGGACCCCCGCCAACTGGTCACCGAGGTGGGCCACGTAGGTCTCCCGGCTCGGGTCCCGCAGCAGGCGCAGGCAGGTGGCCTGGTCCCGCCGCAGGGTCAGCCAGGGCTCCGAGCCAGCCATGAGCTCCGCGCAGGCTTCGAGGTCAGCCGGGCTGGCGGGGGGGCCGATGCGCAGGTCGCTCACGGGGCATACAGCAGGAAGCTGGCCCGGCGGCGCAGGAAGTCGGCGCGGGCCGGCTCCCAGCTGCTCACGATGTCCTGCCAGTCCCGGCCGGCCTTCAGCATGGCGATGCTGGCGTCATCCTTGAGCAGGGCGTTGAGCTTCGCGAGGTCGAAGGCGTCGCCGTAAAGGCGGCGCAAGGTGTGGGCGATGGCCAGGCCGACCTTCAGCGGTCGCAGGGCGTCGCGGTCCGTGAGGAGGATGCGGACGCCACCGCAGGCCTCTCCCTTGAAGACGCTGGCTGTGGGTCGGAACCGCTCAGGCACGAAGCGGACCCCGGCCAGACCGAGCCGGTTCAGCTCTGCGGCCAGCAGGCGGTCATCGATGAAGGGCGCGCCCAGGACCTCGAAGGGGGTGTCGGTGCCCCGCCCCACACTGATGGCGCGCTCCAGCAGGCCGATGCCTGGATAGAGGGCAGCGGCGTTCAGACCGCGCAGGTTGGGGGAGGGGTTCCGCCAGGGAAGGCCGGTGGCGTCAAACCACTGGCTGCGCTGCCAGCCCTGGAGCGGGATCACGGTGAGCCTGGCCTTGAGGCCGAGCTCAGCATCGAACATCCGGGCGAGCTCCCCGAGGGTCATGCCGTGGCGGATGGGGAGGGGATGGGGGGACGTGAACGAGAGCTCAGAGG
>Ga0194052_1000772_pt1 | contig 19717 bp, 17 predicted proteins | sample SepL226m_MetaG_FD_160117 | JGI IMG/M metagenome (GOLD analysis project Ga0194052, IMG submission 160117) | Anoxic zone freshwater microbial communities from boreal shield lake in IISD Experimental Lakes Area, Ontario, Canada - Sep2016-L227-6m | ecosystem: Environmental > Aquatic > Freshwater >...
GTTCGGGGCGGTGGGCACATAGACCGCGACCATCTCCGGCCCCCCGTCCATGGCCCAGGAGCAGTCCCGGCTGGCCACGAAGCCCAGGGTGTAGGACCCGGCGTGGGGCCATTCCACGAGCACCACGTCCTTGAAGCTGCCGCCCTGCCCCGACTGGATGGCGCCCATGAGCTGGCGCGTGGCGCCATAGATGGACTTGACCAGGGGGACATGCATCATCACGTCATCGAGCCAGGTGAGGAGCTGGCGGCCGACGTAGTTGCCCACCAGGGCGCCGACGAGGACCAGCAGCAGCAGCGTGCCCACCGCCGAGACGAGGGCCAGCCCCCAGGTCGGTGGGTCCGGCATCTGCATCAGGTGGGCCAGCCACGTCAGCGGGCCCCGGAAGATGTCCAGCAGGGAGTTGAAGATGCCCTTGAGGATCCAGAGGGTCACCACCAGAGGCAGCAGGGTGAACAAACCGGCGAGGAGGTACTTGCGGATCATTCGGTGTCCTCGGGGCCGGTCAGGTGGCTGTTTTCGGCCATGATGCGGGGTCCCACCACCTTCCAGAAGCCGTGGAAGTAGGAGACCGCGCTCCAGATCGCCAGGATCACGGCGCCCCAGAGCAGCAGGACGCCCATGCCCCAGAAGAAGGTGTAGGGCCGGTTGAGCTGGATGAAGAAGGAGAAGATCTCGTAGCGGGTCCAGAGGTAGAGCCAGTAGTCCAGGCGGGGCCCGAGCAGGAGACAGGAGATGGCCGCCACCTGGAAGCCCATCTTCCACTTGCCCACGGTGCCGGCGGGGATGGTGAGGCCTTCCTCGCTGGCGATGCCCCGCAGCCCGGTGATGGCGAACTCCCGCGCCAGGATGATGAAGGTCATCCACGCCGGGGCCAGGTTGAGCTCCACCAGCGAGATCAGCGCCCCAGAGACCAGCAGCTTGTCCGCCAGGGGATCCAGGAGCTTGCCCAGGGTCGTCACCTGCTTCCAGCGGCGGGCCAGGTAGCCGTCCAGCCAGTCCGTGATGGAGGCGATCCAGAAGACGACCACCCCGATGACCTCGTGGTTCGTCACCTTCGTCATCAGGACGACGACCAGCACCGGCACCATGAGGATGCGGGCAACGGAGAGGATGTTGGGCAGGTTCATCGGGAGGACATGGGCTCCTCCACCAGCCTACAGCACGGTCAAGCCGCCGCGCGAAAGGAGCTTCTGCCAGCCTTCATCAGAGACCTGCTCGAAGCTGGTGGGACCCTGGCCGCCGTGGGCTAGGCTCGCCGCCGAGACGTGGACCGGGATGCCCCGACCCCGCAGGCCTTCCAGGATGACCACGGCCCCCGGGTCCTCCAGCAGCTCCACGGCCTGGTGGGCGAGGCAGAGCCAGGGGGTGCCCGCCTCCAGCAGGGCCAGGGTCTCCAGCAGCAGGCGCCGCCCCAGGGCCCGGTCGCCCGGGGCGAAGGCGCTCCGCAGCAGCAGCACCGGCAGCCGGAGCGGGGCCGCGGGCACGGCCGGCGCCAGGGGGCGGGAGGCGGCTGCCACCTGCACCTCCCAGGGGTTGCCGGGCCGGGTCACCCGGACGATGCGACCCTGCTTCTCCAGGAAGCCCACCACGTTGAGGCGGAGCAGGTCCTCCTCGCCCAGGATGCGCATGGGCTCGCCCGGATGCTCCGCCAGGAGGGCCCGTAGCTCCAGCAGGGCCTGGAAGACCGTGACGTCGAGGAGTTCGAGGGTAAGAATGTCCATGGGAGGTGGCCTTCGCGTGCCAGTTGAACACCTGGATCCCTTGGCTTTCAAGGGCTGGCTTCACGCCGAAGCGCTTTCGGCGGGCTTTGCCCTGGCGGGTTTCGCCCCCTGCGACCCCTTCGCAGCCGAGGCAGCACGCCTCGAAACCTGGTTCCAGGAGGGCCGTGGCGCCCTCCTGCCCTACCTGGACCCCGCGATCCTGGCGGATCCCCGGGCCGTCTTCCCCCTGGCCCGCACCGCCCTGGTGGGCTTCTTTCCCTACGCCCGCCCCGAGGCCGTGCCCGGGGCCGCCCCGGGCAGCCTGAAGCTGAGCCGCTACCTCTGGGGACCGGACTACCACATGCTCCTGAAGCCCCGCCTGACCCGCCTGCTGGAGGCCGCCCAGGCCCGCTGGCCGGGGCTGGAGGGGCGGGTCTGCGTGGACACGGCCCCCCTGCTGGAGCGCCAGCTGGCCGCCCGGGCCGGGCTGGGCTGGCAGGGCAAGCACACCCTGCTCATCGCCGGCAAGGAGGGGTCCTGGGGCTTCCTGGGGGTCCTGCTGCTCTCCGTGGCGCTGCCGGCGGACGAGCCCTTCATGGCGGAGCACTGCGGCACCTGCACCGCCTGCCTGGAGGCCTGTCCCTCGGGAGCGCTGACCCCCTTCCTCCTGGATCCGGACCGCTGCCTGACCACCTACACCATCGAGACCGAGGCCGACCCCCCCACCGAGGTGGCGGCGGCCCTGGCCACCAGCCAGTGGGCTGCGGGCTGCGATGCCTGCCAGGAGGCCTGCCCCTGGAACCGGGCCCCGGTCTGGGGCGACCCGACCCTCTGGGGCGGCCTGAGCCCGCTGCATACCCGCCCAGCCAGCGAGTTGCCGCGCGGTGCGGCCCAGTGGCGGAAGCTCACCCGGAGGACCGCCCTGAGGCGCGTCCGGGACCGCCACTGGCGGGCAACCCTGGCCCGAATCGAGAAATCCTAAATTTTCATTGGAGTTATTCGGCTTTTTTTTCTATAAACAAGCTTCCGGCCGAAGGTGGCCGCCCCGATTCGAGGAGGCCCCTGGAATGCCCATGAAGCACTGGACGGTCCAGGACGCAACGGCGCTGTATGGCGTAAAAGAATGGGGAAATGGCTACTTCGGCATCAACGCCAAGGGGCACCTCGAGATCACCCCCACCCAGGACGATGCCCTCAGCTGCGATGTCTACGAGATCATCCAGCAGCTCAAGAAGAAGGGCCTCCGGACGCCCCTGAACCTGCGCTTCCCCCAGGTCCTGGCCCACCGGGTGGTCGAGGTCAACGAGGCCTTCCGCCGCGCCATCAACGAGTTCGGCTACGAAGGTGGCTACCAGGGCGTCTACCCCGTGAAGACCAACCAGACCAAGGAAGTGGTCGAGGAGATCGTCCGGGCCGGCAACAAGTATCACTACGGCCTGGAGGCGGGCTCCAAGCCCGAGCTGATCATCGCCCTCAGTCTGGACCTGCACCCCGAGGCCCTGGTGCTCTGCAACGGCTACAAGGACGAGTCCTTCATCCGCATGGCCCTGCTGGCTCGCAAGGCCGGCCGCAAGGTGGTCATCACCGTCGAGAAGATGACCGAGCTGCCCCTGATCCTCAAGGTGGCCAAGGAGCTCAAAGTCGAGCCCCTCATCGGCCTGCGGGCCAAGCTCAACGCCCAGGGCTCCGGCAAGTGGGAGACCAGCGCCGGCGACCACGCCAAGTTCGGCCTCACCACCCGGGAGATCCTGGACGCCATCGAGGTGCTGGAAAAGCGCGACCTGCTGGACTGCGTCATCGAGCTGCACTTCCACATCGGCAGCCAGATCACGGACATCCGCAAGATCAAGTCGGCCATGAAGGAGGCCACCCGCATCTACGCCAAGCTCCGCAAGATGGGCGTGCCCATCCGCTACCTCAACGTGGGCGGCGGCCTGGGTGTGGACTACGACGGCAGCAAGACCACCTTCAGCAGCTCCATGAACTACACCATCTCCGAATACGCCGCGGACGTGGTCTACACCACCAAGGACATCTGCACCCAGGAACAGGTGCCCATGCCGGACCTGCTCAGCGAGTCGGGCCGCGCCATCGTGGCCTACCACGAGGTGGTGGTGGTGGACATCATCGGCCTCATCGACACCACGCACACCAAATACACCGTGACCCTCACGGGCAACGAGCCGCAGATCCTCAAGGAGCTGGCCTACACGCGGGACAACATCTCCATCAAGAATTTCGCCGAGATGTACCACGACGCCATCACCCAGAAGGACGAGATGCTCACGCTCTTCAACCTGGGCTACCTGGGTCTGGAGGACCGCAGCAAGGGCGAGACGCTGTTCTGGGAGGTCTGCCGGAAGCTGTCGCGCATCCTCAGCAGCAAGAGTCTCAAGTACGTGCCCGAGGAGTTCCAGGACCTCAACAAGAGCCTGGCCGACAAGCTCATCGCCAACTTCAGCATCTTCCAGTCCATGCCTGACCACTGGGCCATCGAGCAGCTCTTCCCGGTGATGCCCATCCACCGCCTGAAGGAGAAGCCGGGCCTGTCCGCGACGCTCTGCGACATCACCTGCGACAGCGACGGGAAGATGGAGAAGTTCATCGACCTGAAGGACGTCCGCGACGAGATCCCGCTCCACGAGCCCCGGGGCGGCGAGGCTTACTACGTGGCCTTCTTCCTGACCGGTGCCTACCAGGACATCCTGGGCATGCGGCACAACCTCTTCGGCGCCCCCAACGAGGCGCACATCATGGTCCACGAGGACGACACCTTCAAGATCCAGCACATCGTCAAGGGCGACACCGTGGACCACGTGCTGCGCAGTGTCCACTACGACCCCGACGTGCTGATCCAGGGGCCCCAGACCAAGCGCAAGGCCAGCGCCAAGAACGATGCCGCCGAGGCCCTGCGGGCCCTGCTCACCGAAGAGCGGAAGCTGCACACCTACCTGGAGATCTGAGCGGCCACCCGCCACCAAGGTCGAAAAAATATTACTGGCTCCGATTCATGCCTTGGGCTTGGCTGCCGAAGGAGCGGTGAGCGCCCAGGCGCCCTTCCTCTCTTTTTGACCGGGACCGCATGCCTCCTGGAACCACCTCTGCTCCGCTCCCCCGGGCCCCCCTCTGGCTACTAGGCCTGCTTGGCTGTGCCCCGGTCTATGTGGCCTGGCTCACCACCTATCCGGAGCCCACGACCGGACACCGGATCCTGGAGATCGGCTACCTGATGCTGCTGCAGGGGGCGACGGCCTGGACACTCTGGAAGGCCTCGGCCCGACTGGACCTGCCGGAAGGCTACCGTTCGGCCACCCGCTGGCTGGCGGGGGCCTGGCTCTCGTCCGTGGTGGCCGGGCTGCTCTTTCCCTTCACCTCCAACCTCCAGGGTCAGCTCGCCAACCTCGGCCTGGTGGACATCTTCTACCTGTCCGCCTACCCCCTCACCTTCATGGGCCTCTACCGCCTGCCCAAGGCTAGCCCGCCCCTGCCCGGCTTCTGGCGGGTGCTCCTGGACAGCGCGGCGTTCATTGTCGGCGTCGGGGCTCCGGTCTGGGTCTTCGTCGTGCAACCGACCCTGCAACGCTCCCTGAATCTCGCTTCCGTCCTCAGTGCCGCCTACCCGCTCATGGCCTTCGTGGGGGTGATGGTCCTGAACAAGGTCCTGCTCCAGTCCGTGCCCTTCCCCTCGCGGTTAGGGATGAACCTGCTGCTGGCGGGCCTGGGCATCTCCTGGCTGGCGGACCTAGTCTTCGCCATGGAGATCGCCCAGGCCATGCAGGCGGGCATCCGCTACTGGGTGAACATCGGCAACGCCCTCGCCCTGGTGCTGACCCTCCTGGGGAGCTGGCGGATCCGGACCGACCCTGCGCCTACGCAGCCCCTCCGGCCCGCCACGGTGAGCCCCGTGCCCATGCTCACCATCCTCTTCGTCTCCATCGGCCTGGCCTACCTGCTTCTCCATGGCTCGGTGGATGCCGCCACGGCCCAGAAGATGCTGGTGGGGATCCTGCTGCTCATCGTCGTCCTGCTCCTCCGGGAATCCCTGGCCCTGCGGGAGACCGCCCGGCTCGCCGCCGAGGCTGCCACCGCCCAGGTCCAATCCCGCTTCGTGGCCCTGGTCCGGCACTCCTCGGATCTGGTCCTGGTCCTGGATCCGCAGGGCGAGGTGAGCTTCGCGAGCCCGGCAGCGACCAAGGTGCTGGGCCTCGCTCCCGAGGACCTGACCGGCCAGGATCTCAGGGATCTCATCCATGCCGACGACGCGGCGGCGACCACGATCTTCCTGAAGGCACTGCTCCGGCAGTCCCAGCCCCTCCTCCACCAGTGCCGGATGCGGCACACGGACGGCAGCTGGCGGATTCTTGAGATCTCGGGCAGCGATCACCTGGCCGACCCCGCCGTCCACGGCCTGGTGCTGAATGCCCGGGACATCACCGAGCGCCACCGGCTGGAGGACCAGCTGCGGGAGTCGCAGAAGATGGAGGCCGTGGGCCGCCTCGCTGGCGGCATCGCCCATGACTTCAACAACCTGCTGAGCGCCATTCTCGGCAACGCGGAACTGGCGGAGACCCACCTTCCCGAGGGCCACCCAGCGGCGCAGGACTTGCGGCGGATCTACGGGGCCGCCACCCGGGGCGCCGTGCTGACCGGCCGCCTGCTCTCCTTCTGCCGCAAGGACTCGCCCCAGTCCAAAACCATCGATCCGGGGGAGCTGATCCAGGGCGTGGCGCCGCTTCTGGAGGGCCTCCTGGGCGAGCAGGTCCGCCTGGTCCTGGATCTGGATCCCCAGGCCTGGTCCATCACCATAGACCCCAACGAGCTGGAGCAGGCCCTCCTGAACCTGGCCGCCAACGCGCGGGACGCCATGCCCGACGGCGGCAAGCTCACCCTCCGGCTCCGCAACCAGCGGGTCCAGGAGACCGTCATCACGCCCTATCTGCCCATCGACTCCGGAGAGAACGTGGTCCTGGATGTCACGGATTCCGGCACCGGCATGGACGAGGCCACGCTGCAACACCTCTTCGAGCCCTTCTTCACCACCAAGAGCCGCGGCAAGGGCACCGGGCTGGGCCTGGCCTCGGTCTACGGCCTGCTGAAGTCCGCCCAGGGCGGCATCGATGTCTGGTCGAAGCCCGGCGACGGCACCACCCTCCGTCTGGCCTTTCCACGGTCCACGGCCCCGGTGGCGGCACCGGATGCGCCCAGCGGGTCCGAGGCCCTGCGGGGCAGCGAGACCATCCTGCTGGTGGAGGACGAACCCGCCGTGCGGGAGTCCACCCAGGGGTGCCTCATGGCCCATGGCTACAAGGTGCTGGCAGCCCGGGACGCCGAGGAGGCCCGCTGGATCTTCCGGAGCAACCCCGCCGGCATCGACCTCCTGCTCACGGACGTGATCATGCCCGGCGACAGCGGCCCCGTCCTGGCGACGGATCTGGTGGCCTCGCACCCCTCCCTCCGGGTGCTGTACATGTCCGGCTACACCGCCAACGAGCTGGGCCCCCACGGCTTGGCCCGGCTGGATGCGCCCCTGCTCCGCAAGCCCTTCACCGTGGCCCAGCTCACCCACCGCCTGCGGGGCATCCTGGCAGGGCCGCCGGGGCGGGTCTGAGCTGAATCCGCAACCTCAATAAAATTAAATATTTTGCCACCAAGACACCAAGGGCACCAAGAAATGCACTTGGTCTTCTGCTTTCTCAGTTCTTGGTGTCTTGGTCTCTTGGTGGTGATCCTTTTTCTTTGAAGCAAGATCGGTAACCACCTCTGGGAGAAGGAACCACCTCAGCCGCCCAGGTAGTGCTCGGCGACCTTGGGGTTCACCAGCAGGCTGGCACCGGTATCCGCCAACACGACCAGGCCGGTCTCCAGGACATAGCCCTGCGCGGAGATCTTCAGCGCCTGGCGGACGTTCTGCTCCACCAGCAGGACCGTCAGACCGTCGCGGTTGATCTCGACGAGGGTGCGGAAGATCTCCTGGACCATGAGGGGGGCCAGGCCCATGGAGGGCTCGTCCAGCAGCAGCAGACGGGGTTTCGCCATCAGGGCCCGGCCGATGGCGAGCATCTGCTGCTCGCCCCCGGAGAGGTTGCCCGCATACTGCCGGGTCCGCTCCTCCAGCAGCGGGAAGAGGTTGAACACCCGCGCCAGGCTGTCGGCCACGCCGGCCCGGTCCCGGCGGGTGTAGGCCCCCAGGTCCAGGTTCTCCCGCACCGTGAGCGTGGTGAGGATGGCCCGCCCCTCGGCCACCTGGACGATGCCCCGCCGCACGATCTGGTGCGGGGCGAGGCCCGTGATGTCCTCGCCCGCGAAGCGCACGGAGCCCCCCTTGGGGCGCAGCAGGCCGGAGAGGGCCAGCAGGGTGGTGCTCTTGCCGGCGCCGTTGGCTCCCACCAGAGCGGTGATCTTGCCCTCCTCGAGCTGGAAGGAGACGCCTTTGACGGCGTCGATGTGCCCGTAGGCCACCGCAAGGTCCTGGACCTCCAGCAGGACGCTCATGGCAGCACCTCCGCCTCGTCGCCGCGGCCCAGGTAGGCCTCGATGACCTCGGGGTTGTTGCGGATCTCCTCCGGGGCGCCCTCGGCGATGATCCGACCGAAGTTGAGCACGGCGACCCGGTCGCAGAGGTTCATGACGAAGCGCATGTCGTGTTCGATGAGGAAGACACCATAGCCGCGGTCGCGGATGTTCCGGATCTCCTCCATCAGCACGGCCTTCTCAGACGAGTTCATGCCCGCCACGGGCTCGTCGAGCAGCAGCAACTTGGGCTCGGTGGCCAGGGCCCGGGCGAACTCCAGCTTCCGCTGCTCGCCATAGGAGAGGTTGTCGGCGGTGGACTCGGCCTTGTGGTCCAGCTTGACCCAGGAGAGCAGCTCCAGCGCCCGCTCGCGGGAGCGCCGCTCGGCCTCCCGGAAGGACGGCAGCGCGAAGAGGGCCGCGATGCCGCTGTAGTTCGTCAGGTGGTGCCGGCCCACCATGACGTTCTGCAGCAGGGTCATGTCGGGAAAGAGGCGGATGTTCTGGAAGGTGCGGGCGATGCCCAGCCGGGTGATCCGGTGGGGCGCAATGCCGGCGAGGTCCTGGCCCTCGAAGCTGATGGCGCCGGCCGAGGGCCGCAGGAGCCCCGTCACCAGGTTGAAGACCGTGGTCTTGCCCGCGCCGTTGGGACCGATGAGCGCGAAGATGGCGCCGCCCGGCACCTCGAGGTTCACGTCGTGCAGGACCTGTAGCCCGCCGAAGTGCTTCCCGAGACCACGGATGGACAGCATGCTCATGGCTTGCCCTCCCGGCGGGTGCGCCAGGCGCCAACCAGCTGGCGGAGGCGGCGAGAGTCCCACAGCCCTGTGGGAAGGAACAGCACCACGCCGATGAGGATCAGGCCGTTCACCGCCAGCCGGTAGGCATGGAGAAAGCGCAGGAGCTCCGGCAGCAGGGTGAGGATGGTGGCCCCCAGCACCGGGCCGATGAGGCTGGAGATGCCGCCCAGGATGGTCATGGTCAGGATGTCCACGGCGTTCTCGAAGCCGTACTCCCGGGGGCTGATGAAGAAGGTGGAGTGGGCGTTCAGGGCCCCCGCGAGCCCCGCCAGCACAGCCCCGAGCGTGAAGGCTGCGAGCTTGTGCCCTTCCACGTCGATGCCCATCATCCGCGCCGCCACCTCGTCCTCCCGGATGGCCTCGAAGGCCCGCCCCATGCGGGAGCGCCGCAGACGCGCCAGGGCGTAGCCAGCCGCCGCGAGGATCAGGACGATGTGCCACCAGGTGGTGAGCAGCGGGATCCCGTTCAGTCCCTCGGGGCCGCCGGTGATCTCCAGGTTGAGGACCAGGATGCGGGTCACCTCGCCGAAGGCCAGGGTCGCCATGGCCAGGTAGACCCCCGAGAGGCGGAGCGTCGGCGCCCCGATCACCAGCGCCACCGCCGCCGGGGCCAGGGCGCCGGCGGCCAGGACCATGGGGAAGGGCCAGTGCAGGTGCAGGGTCAGCAGCGCCGCGGTGTAGGCGCCGATGCCCATGAAGGCCGCGTTGGCCAGGGAGAGCAGGCCGCAGGAGAGGGTCAGCCAGAGGGAGAGGGCGAGCAGCGCGTGGATGCCCACCGTGAAGATGAGCGTGCTGTAGGTGGCCCAGAAGTCGGCGAAGGCTTCCATGTCAGGCCTTGCGCTCCAGCACCCGGCCGAACAGCCCCGCGGGCCGCACCAGGAGGATCAGGAACAGCAGGCCGAAGGCCACGGCGTCGCCCATCTGGGACGAGAGGTAGGCCTTGCTCAGCACCTCGGCGAAGCCCAGGAACAGCCCCCCGAAGAGGGCGCCGCGGATGTCGCCCATGCCGCCCAGGATGACCACCGCGATCCCCTTGTGGAGGATAGGCTGACCCATGAGCGGGGTGACCGAGTTGAAGTTCAGGCCGATGAGCAGGCCCGCCACGCCGCCCAAGGCTGCGGCCGTGAAGGAGGTGGCCATGAACAGGCCCTCGACGTTGACGCCCAGCAGGGCAGCGGCCTTCGGGGACTCGGCGATGGCCCGCAGGGCGCGCCCCTGGCGGGTGTGCCGCAGCACCAGGAACAGGGTCGTCATGAGCAGGAAGGCGATGCCCACGATGGCCAGCTCCAGAGCCCGCACGTGCACGCTGCCGAAGATGAACTCCCGGGTGGAGAGCAGCTCGTCGGGGAAGCGCTGGACCTCCACCCCGAACAGCCCCTGGGCGGCGCTGGTGAGGACCGTGGTGGCTCCGATCGTGGCGATCATCGGGATCAGGTGCGGCGCGTGGCGGGCCCGCAGCCGCTTCAGGATCAGCGCGTCGATGGCCAGGCCCAGGAGACCCGACACCAGCATGGCGGCCAGGATGCCCACGGCCAGGGGCGCCTTGAAGCGCGTCACCACGGTCATGGCCGCGAAGCTGCCGGCCATGAACATGGCGCCGTGGGAGAGGTTGATGACCTCCAGCACACCGAACACCAGCGTGAAGCCCAGGGAGAAGAGGGCATAGACGCTGCCCAGGGTGAGGGCGTTGACGAGTTGCTGTTCGAGCATGGGGCCTGGGGAAATCGCCTACTTGCCGGTGAAGAGGACGAACTTGCCGTCCCGGATCACGTAGATGAACGGCTTCTGGTCGGCGTCGTAGCCCGCGGGCTTGCCGTCCTTGCCGACCGACTGCCGGAACTTGAACGGGCCGGTGGCGCCGCTGAGGGCCACCTTGGGCAGCGCGGCGTGCAGGGCCTCTCGGTCGTTGGCCAGGTTGCCGGTGACCTTGATGGTCTTCAGGGCCGCGGCAGCGATGGTCATGGCGTCGAAGGCCTGGGCCGCGAACTGGTTGGGCTCTGAGCCGTATTTCGCCCGGTAGGCCTCCACGAAGTGCTGGTTGGCCGGGGTGGGATTGGTGTTGGCCCAGGGGCTGCCCACGAAGGTGCCCTCGCCCGCGGTCTTGGAGACCTCGAACAGCTTGGGTGAGTTGAAGCCGTTGCCGCCGATGAAGGGCACCTTCAGGCCGAGGCCGCGGGCCTGGACCATGAGGGTGGCCGCCTCCTCGGCAAGGCCGGAGCAGATGACGGCATCGGGGTTGGTGGCCTTGATCTTGGTGAGCTGGGCCTTGAAGTCCACGTCGCCCTTCACATAGGTCTCGGTGGTGGTCACGGGGATCTTCTGGTCCTCCAGCACCTTCTTGAAGACGTCGTAGCCGCTCTTGGTGAAGGCGTCGTCGTTGCCGTAGATCACCGCGACCTTCTTGATCTTGTAGTGCTTCACAGCGGTGCTGACGGTCACCGGCAGCACGTCGCTCTCCATCACCGAGTTGCGGAAGATGTAGGGCCCCATCTCGCTGATGCCGTTGGCGGTGTTGGAAGTACCGAAGGCCACCACCTTGGCGGCGTTGGCCACGGGGCCTGCGGCGAACATGGAGTTGGACAGGGTGGGCCCGAAGATCATCAGGACCTTGTCCTGGAAGATGAGCTTCTTGAAGACGTTGATGGCCTCTTCCTTCTTGCCCTGCTCGTCCTCGATGACCAGCACGAGCTTGTTGCCGTTGATGCCGCCCTTGGCGTTGATCTCGTCCGCGGCCAGCTGGAAGCCGTTGCGGATGGGCACGCCGTACTGGGCCGCGCCGCCGGTCAGGGCCTCCGCGACGCCGATCTTGAGGTCGCCGGCCATGGCGCTGACGGCCAGCAGGCCAGCCGCGGCAAAGAGGAGATGCTTGGTTGCTCGGTTCACGACAGCCTCCGAAGTTCGGTGATGGGTTGAAATCGCCAGGGTCTGGTGGAGTTGTCACCAAGGATACCAACAGGAGGGGGATTCCCGCAGGGCCAAGCTAATAAACTTTCCCTGGAACACTTAGGAAGCAGTCCAGCACGGCTCAGGGCGAGCTGTCGGCTCTCAGCTTTCAGCTCTCAGCTATCAGCCAAAGCAGGACCTGACCCACCCGGGCAGGCTCTCGGCGAAGGAAGGACCAGGAGGACTCAGGCGAACGCCCCTGAGTGGGTCGGCGCCAGCTGACAGCTGACAGCTGACAGCCGACAGCCGACAGCCGATAGCTGAGAGCCTCCTACCCAAGGTCAGCCTCCCCTGCCCCGCCGAAAGCTCCCACAATGGGCGCAGACCATCAAAGGGAGACACCCGTGGACATCCAGCGCGTCGGCATCGTCGGTTGTGGGCTCATGGGCTCGGGCATTGCGCAGTGCGCGGCAGAGGCCGGCTGCCAGGTCTGGGTGAAGGAAGCGGAAGAGACCTTCCTCGCCAAGGGGCTGGCCCGCATCCACGGCACCTGGGACCGGGCCGTGGCCAAGGGCAAGGTCACCGAGGAGCAGCGCAGCGCCTGGAAGCAGAACCTGCAGGGCACCCTGTCCTTCGCCACCCTGGCGGACTGCGACCTGGTGGTGGAGGCCATCCCCGAGCGCCTGGACCTCAAGCTCCAGACCTTTGCGGAGCTCGACCGCATCCTGGGCCCCGGGGCGATCCTCTGCACCAACACCTCCAGCCTGTCCGTGGCCCAGCTCGGCCCGGTGCTCGATCCCACGCGCCTGGGCCGCTTCGCGGGCCTGCACTTCTTCAACCCCGTCCCGGTCATGCCCCTGGTGGAGATCATCCGCACCCTGGCCACCACCGAGGAGACCCTGGCCACCCTGCGGGGCTTCGTCCAGGGTCTCGGCAAGACCGCCGTCATGGCCCCGGACGCCCCGGGCTTCGTGGTGAACCGGCTCCTGGTGCCCTACCTGCTGGATGCCATCCGCTGCGCCGAGCAGCGGCTCGCCACCCCCGAGGACATCGATGCCGCCATGAAGCTGGGCTGCGGCCATCCCATGGGGCCGCTGCACCTCAGCGACTTCATCGGCCTGGACACCATGCAGAGCGTGGCCGAAGTCCTCTTCGACGCCTTTGGCGAGCCCCGCTTCAAGGCCCCGTCCCTCCTGCGCCAGCTCGTCGCCTCCGGCCGCCTCGGCCGCAAGTCCGGCAGCGGCTTCTACCGCTGGGAAGGCGAGAAGCGCCTGGAGTCCTTGCCGTTGTAGGTCAAGCCTTTACCTATTTTATCTGTCTATCTCGGTATCGGCGCAGCCGATACCGAGCAGACCCCGAGACCCGTCGGTTAGTGGGGCAGCAATCCATGGGCATCAATGCCGCGGAGTGTGGCCGGAACCGTCGGCAGGCTCAGCGACACGGGTGCTTTCCGGAGCTCCTCGCGCCGGGCGGCCGCCCGCCGGGACGCGGCTTGGACCAGCTGGTCCGTGGCGACAAAGACGAAGATCAGGAACAGAACGAGCAGAACGGTCATGGTGACTCTCCCTGGCTAGTGCTTGATGTGGGCATCCCGGTAGTGATGGACGAACTCCCGGATCGATCCGCCGATGATCCAGCCGAGCAGGCCGATGGTGAGCAGGCCCAGCGAGCCGTTCGTGATGTTCAGCCAGAGCGTTTCCGAGTTCTTCCAGTTGGTCAGATCGAACATATAAACCTCCTGTGGTGCGGTTGGTGCGGGGAACTGCCACTCACGAAGACTCCAGGTCTCCACCGTGACGGGTGAGGAATACGGGTTCAGGCCGCGCGGTCACGGCCTCTTGTCGAACGCGGGGCGTGACCGCCACCGGCTCGAAGATCGGCAGGTGTTTGACGATGAAGGAGAAGGCGCTGAAGCCGAGCGCCGTGATCCCGAGCATGATGAAGATCTCGATCAGGGACGGGAAGTAGGTCTGCGCCGGGTAGGTCTCCAGGCCGGTGATCGCGGTGTTCATGCGGTTGAGGGCGAAGCCCACCACCACCATGAGGGTGGCGGCATACAGCCCCCGACGCGAGTTCCGGACCCGTTCCACGACCAGCAAGCCGAAGGGAATGACGAAGCCGATCAGCATTTCTGCATAGAACGCGAGGCTGAAGTAGGTCAGGGTGGTCAGCTCTTGTAGCGCACCCCGCGCCAGCAGGTTCTCGACCCGCACGACGAAGTAGAGGGCCAGGATGACGGCGATGACCTTGGCCAGATTGGCCCGGAGCCGGGTCGGCAGCAGATCGCGGCCGCCCCGCGAGAAGATGAGGGACTCGAGGAGGATCATCGAGATCCCAGAGGCCAGGCAGCTGATGAAGAACAGCACCGGCAGCAGCGGGGTGTACCAGAGGGCATGCAACCGGTTCGGCACGATGAGGTAGAGCGAACCGAAGGAAGACTGGTGCAGGGTGGACAGCAGCACGCCGAAGATCATGAGCGGCAGCGAGATGGCATGGATCCACTTGATGGGCCAAAGAATGTTGAATCGTTCGAGCACAATCGGGGCGAACTCCAGGGAGAGCACGGAGGTGTAGAGCATGAGACACCAGCTGATCTCGCACATGACCGAGTGCGGGTTCCACATGACCAGCGGATGCCAGAAGTGGTCGGGGCGACCCAGGTCGAGGATGAGCACCAGCACCACCAGCATGTAGCCGATGAAGGCCGTCAGGATCGCGGGACGCACGATCGGTTCATACTCCTTGGCGTGGAACAGATGGACGGCGGCGACGATGGTGAAGCCGGAGGCGGCGAGGCCGATCCCCAGGAAGTCGAAGCCGATCCAGAGTCCCCAGGGGAACTCGTCACTGAGGTTCGTGGTGGCGCCGAGACCGTAGGTGAACCGGGCAATGGCGGCGACGGTGCCAGCCAGGATCAGGGTGCTGGCGATCGGATGCCATCTTGTGATGCGGGGAAGCAGTCGGATTTTCACGGTTTGTCCTCAGGCCGGGGGGTCTCGCCCTTTTTCTCGGAAGCTTCAAAGGCCGCTACTTCGCTGCGCCGGTTGGTGATCCACCAGATGCCGCCGAGCATCACGCCACCCACGGACAGCACGTTGGGAACCTTGGAGAGGGCGCTCATGGTCAGCATGGGCATGGGGATCTTCCCCAGCCTGGAATCGAAACCCAGCTGTTCGAAGGGAACCGGGCTCAGGTACAGCATCGAGGTGCCGCCCACATCGTCCTTGCCGTAGATCCGGGGCACATACTTGGTCGGCTCGGCGCTGACCCGGCGGGCCGCCTCGAGCAGCAGCTCCTCGCGACCGCCGAAGATGGTCGCCCCGGTCGGGCAGGCCTCCGCGCAGGCCGGCTGGAGTCCCTTGGCCAATCGGGGTGCACAGAATTTGCACTTCTGGATGCGGGGCTTGGTGCTGCTCCACTCGTATTTCGGCACGTGATAGGGGCAGGCCTGCAGGCAGTAGCGGCAGCCGATGCACTTCTCCCCATCGTAGGCCACGGGACCCGCTTCCGCCTTGCTGAGCGCAGCGACGGGACAGACCGACACGCAGGTGGGCACGTCACAGTGCTGGCACATGCGGCGGATGTAGAGGTCGTTGTACTTGCTCAGGGCGGTGTAGGCGGTGAGCGAGAGGTATTTTTCCTCCCTCGGAGGCAGCTGGTTCTCTTCCTTGCACGCTCCCTGACAGACGTTGCAGCCGACACAGAGCGTCAGGTCGATCAGCATGGCTTTTTTTTCAGTCAAATTCCCACCCCACTTTTTTGTGGAATTCTTTGGAATTATTTGGTTGCTTGCGAGGCCTTTTGATAATCGACCTCAAAGTTATTTATCAATTCCCGTGCCACGACGAATGAAGGTCTCAAAATTGTCCTAATTGTTTATTTATAAGGCTTTATTCATCTTGTGCAACTCCGTGCAGCGGCGTCGCCCACTCCCCCCGCCACCCCCCGCAACAGATCCGTCAAATGCGACGGTGGGCAGCACCAGGCGAAGCCAAGACACTTTGTAAAGACTCTTCGATATTTTTTTTCCGTTCGCTGGTTATTCACACAGAAAGACCTACACTAATAGATGACCACGGTGTATTCATCGGCTGACGTGGAGTTCCATTGTCAATATTTTCTGAATCTTACACATTGCGCTTCACCAAGGCATCAGGCGCGCGATTGAAATTTGATGCGATCCATGGGAAACGGAAACGGGCGATCACCGCGCATGTTTTCGAAGTGCTCCTCAAGCGGCTGGAGATGAATGCGATCCTCGATACCACCCCGAATGGAGTCTGCATCGTCTCCTGTGACGGGGTCACCCGCTGCAATCCCGCCGCCTTCCGCATGTTCGGCGTCACCACCCTCGAGGAGCTGAGGAAGTGCTTCGGCCGGAGAGGTGAGGCGTTCGGCCTGCGCTGGCCAGGCAGTCGGCTCTCCCTGCGAGAAGAGGAGCGTCCCCTCACCCGGGCCCTCCTGGGCGAGAAGGTGACCGAGGTCCTTCTGGCCACCCACGCCGGCTCCGGCGAAGAGATCACCCTCCGGGTCACGGCCGCACCCATCCGCATCCGGGGCCGCATCATCGGCGCCGTGGCCATCCACTCGGACATCTCTGTGGCGGGCCCCTCCCTTGGCGACCGCCATGCTCTGGAGGAGCTCGCGCAGGCCGGCCGATCCTCGGACCTGCTCGCCCGCGAGACGCACCTCAGGGAGCAGGCCGAAAAGGACCTCCAGAGCGCCCACGCCGAGATCCAGGACCTGAAGAAGCACCTCCACGTGGAGAACGAGCACCTGTTCCAGGAGATCAACCACACCTACAACTTCGGGGAGGTGATCGGCCAGAGCCGCTGCCTGGAGGGCGTGTTCTCCCGGGTCGAGGCCGTGGCCCCGCTGGATTCGACGGTGCTCCTGTTAGGAGAGACGGGCACGGGCAAGGGCCTGGTGGCCCGCGCCATCCACAGCCGCAGCCTGCGCAGCCATCGTCCGCTGGTCATCGTCAACTGCACCGCCCTGCCCGGCAACCTGATCGAGAGCGAGCTCTTCGGCCGCGAGAAGGGCGCCTTCACGGGGGCGAGCTCCCAGCAGCTGGGGCGGTTCGAGCTGGCCGACAAGGCCACCATCCTGCTGGACGAGATCGGTGACCTGCCCTTCGAGCTGCAGGCCAAGCTGCTGCACGTCATCCAGGAGGGCGAGTTCAGCCGCCTGGGCAGCGCCCGAACGATCAAGGTCGATGTCCGCATCATCGCGGCCACCAACCGGGACCTCTACGAAGAGATCCGGCTGGGTCGGTTCCGCGAGGACCTGTTCTACCGCCTCAACATCTTCCCCATCACCGTGCCTCCGCTGCGGGACCGCAAGGACGACATCCCCCTGCTCGTGGAGTACTTCCTGGCCAAGCTCAATCGCAAGCTCAACAAGAACGTCCGGAGCGTCACCCAGGAGACGATGAGCGACCTCATGGCCCACGTCTGGCCCGGCAACGTGCGCGAGCTGGAGAGCGTCATCGAGCGAGCTGTGATCATCTCTCAGGGCACGACACTGCAGATGCTGGATCACTTCAGCGCCCCCGCTCCCGTGGTTCCTCAGGAGGAAGGGAAGCTGCTGGTGGATCTCGAGCGCGACTACATCGGCCAGGTGCTTCAGAAGACCCACTGGCGGATCGAAGGCGCCAACGGCGCAGCCAACCTGCTCGGCATGAACCCCAGCACCCTCCGCGGCCGCATGCGCAAAGAAGGCATCCGCCGACCCTGAACCGGCGCGGGTGGGAGCCAAAACAGAGGTTCTTCGCGCTTTGGCGGGGTGCTCGCCAAAGGCCGGGCAGGTCTAGGCAGGACTCCCCAACCTGGAGAGGCCCATCCCCTTCATCCCCTGCATCCCTGTTAATAAAGCAATAAGAAACAGGGATTAAGGGGATGAAGGGGATAGCCACCCCGATGGCGAGAAGGGTTCCCTAAGCCAGATGTCCTTGCGCTGCGGCGCAGGCGCAGGTGCTCCGCAGATACGGTCCATGTCGTGGCGCCTGGGTGACGATCTGTTTCCGGTGCCTAGCCAGGTTTCGGAGCCGGGACCTGGCGAAAACCAGAGTCGCCTTCCCCGGTAAAGCGCGAGGAACCAAAAAACATGGGCCACTGATCAAAAGCTTCCTGGCCACCGATGAACACCGATGAACACTGATTAAGAAATGATAAAACCCAGCGCCCAAAGGTCTTTGTTTGATCAGCCTTTCATCATCTTTTGATCGGTGTTCATCGGTGTTCATCGGTGGTTACAAAGCTCTTTCCTTGCGGCGTTGCGGGTGTTGTAGGCTTTCGGGATGCTGGATGTCCTGCTGATCCCCGCGGTGCTGCTGGTGGCCTTCGCGCTGCAGGCGGCACGGCGCGGTGCCCACCGGCTGCACAGCTACCTCATGACGGCGGCCTTCACGGTGGTGGCCCTGCGGATGGTGCTGCGGCCCCGGGCCTTCCCCCCGGGCCACCTGGAGACCGGTCTGGCGGTACTGGGCCTCGCGGGCGGCGCCATGATCCTGGGCCGCGGCGCCCTGGCCTGGCGCGAGGGCCGCAGCCGCAATCCCCAGATCCCCCGCTTCCACCGCGCCCTGGGCACCCTCACCCTTGTGAGCTTCGCCCTGGCCCTGGTCTTCTGGCTGCTGCGGGACAGGGCCTGAAGCAAATGAAAAGCGATGTAAGCAGAGGAAAGACGGAGGAGCGGAGGAGAGCTGAAAACAACCTGTCTGTCTTTCTCCGCTTTCCTCCGCTCCTCGGCTGTCCTCTGCGTTCCAGTTTTAGTTCGCCCCTGGCGACGGCACTACCAAGGGTCCTTAACGGTCTTCCCCGCCTCGGCGTGCTTGAGGGCCTTGAGGCCGATGTCATGCCGGACCTGGCGGCCGGGCCAGGTGACGGCGGGGAGGGCGGCTTCGATGGCGGCGCGGGCGGCGGCGAGGTCCGGGGCGGAGGTGGCCAGGTTCAGCACGCGGCCGCCGTTGGTGAGCCACTGGCCGTCCTGCTGGCGGGTGCCGGCGTGGATGACGGTGACGGCGGTCTCGCCGATCTGGATGGGCACGCCCTTCCTGGCGCCCGCCGGGTAGTCCTCGGCGGCCAGCACCACGGCGATGGCGGTGTGGGGCTTCAGCTTGAGCTCGCGGGTCACCAGGCGGCCCTCGGCCACCTCCAGCAGCAGCGCGGCCAGGTCCTCATCCAGGAGCTGCATCATCACTTGGGTCTCGGGGTCGCCGAAGCGCACGTTGTACTCCAGCAGCTCCGGGCCCCGGGCCGTCCACATGACGCCCAGGAACAGCACGCCCCGGGCCACCAGCCCGTCCGCCTGGAGGCCCCGCAGGGTGGGCTCCACCAGCCGGGTGCGCATCAGCTCGATGTCCTCGGGCCGCAGGAAGGGCAGCGGGCCGAAGGCGCCCATGCCGCCGGTGTTGGGGCCCTGGTCCCCGTCGAAGATGCGCTTGTGGTCCTGGCAGGCGGGCAGCAGGGCGTAGGCCGCGTGGTCCGCGTCCACGTCCGCTAGCACGTGCAGGGACAGTTCCATGCCCGCCAGGGGGGCTTCCAGGACGACGGTCTTACTGGCTTCGCCGAACTGCCCCGCCAGGAAGGCCCGGAAGGTGTCCAGGGCCTCGGCCTCGGTGGCGGCCAGCACCACGCCCTTCCCCGCCGCCAGACCGTCCGCCTTGAGCACGATGGGATAGCCGTGGGACCAGGTGCGGATCAGCGCCTCGCCCGCAGCCAGGTCCGTCACGGTGTGGCTGGCGGCGCAGGGGAGGTGGTGCCGCTCCATGAAGGCCTTGGCGAAGGCCTTGCTGCCCTCCAGCTGCGCCGTGGCGGCGTCCTG
>Ga0194052_1000776_pt1 | contig 19653 bp, 16 predicted proteins | sample SepL226m_MetaG_FD_160117 | JGI IMG/M metagenome (GOLD analysis project Ga0194052, IMG submission 160117) | Anoxic zone freshwater microbial communities from boreal shield lake in IISD Experimental Lakes Area, Ontario, Canada - Sep2016-L227-6m | ecosystem: Environmental > Aquatic > Freshwater >...
AATTATCCACCTTTGGCGTTGGACAGTTAATAATGGATGCGAAAAATCGGGGAGCGAAAAAAATAATTATTGGCATCGGCGGCACCGCTACCGTTGATGGCGGGGTAGGGATGCTTGTTTGTGCAGGTTGGATATTTCTAAATGAAAATGGCAAAGAAATTGAGCCGGTGGGGAGTAATCTTGGTGAAATAGCAAAGATAATCCCCGGGGAAAGGTTTGCTGGCATTGAGATAATTATAGCCAGCGATGTGACTAATTCATTGACGGGAGAGCATGGCGCGGCATTTGTATATGGCCCGCAAAAAGGCGCAGACCCGGAAATGTGTGAAATGCTGGACAAAGGCATGAAGAAATATGCAAAAGTTATGGCCTCGGTAATAAATTTTGACTACAATGATTCTCCGGGTGCAGGTGCCGCCGGTGGGATAGGATTTGCTTTAATAGCAGCTTTTCAGGGTAAATTTATACCGGGTGCGGATATCGTAATGCAGGTATCTGGATTTGATGATGCTATTTGCGGTGCTGACCTGGTGATTACCGGCGAAGGCAGAACCGACGCGCAAACGGCCAAGGGAAAATTACCCGCTCGGGTTGCCCAAAAAGCGCAACAAAATGGCATCTCGTGCATATTATTATCAGGTGCACTTGGTGATGGATGGCGACAGGTATATGATGTCGGCGTAACCGCTGTATTTTCGATTCTTGACCATCCGCAAAGTTTATATATGGCGATGAATAATGCAGAAGAACAGTTGAAAACAGCAACTGAAAACGCGGTAAGGTTATTTATTGCTAATAAAAAAATCGGGCCCGAATAATCTTTATTCGAACCCGATGCCAAAGGAGAAAGGAGTAGTGGATTTATAGTACCACCCGTTGTAATTAATTGCAATAGGTTTTGAAAGATTTTAATAACTTTTTTTAAATTTTATGAAAATATTTTTATTTTTACTATTTTTAATATTAATTGCACTGTCAGCAACGGCTGCAAAGGTAGCTTTACAGCCATTGTGGACGGCAAAACAGTACCTTGGCGAACCAGAGATTGAACAGGCTATCTTGCAGGCGACTAATGATATTCGCGAAAAAAATGGTTTGAGTAAGGTTACGTGGGATGATAAACTATCGGTAGCGGAACGCCAGCATACAAAAGAGATGGTGGAAGAAAACTATTTTGAACATTCGTCACCGCATGAAGAATGGAAATCGCCATCGCAGCGTGCATATCTATCCGGTCATTTGAATAGCCATGTCGGTGAAAATATTCTCTTTATTAAAAATCCTATTCAGCGAACTGCAACCGAGTTCGCCAAAGAATTCCTGCGATTATGGATGAACAGTCCGGGACATCGTGAAAATATCTTAACCAAAGATTGGACTCTTTTAGGGGTGGGGGTATACAAGAAAGATAAAGAAATTTTTGCTGGCCAGCTATTCGGCGAAGATTGGGCGGATGTAAAGAATGCGACCCTGCAGGATATAAATGGTGAATTATTAACGTATCGGCTTGAAGGAAAAGCGTTAGATGAAGATATGAAGTTGTGGTTTGATAACGTTTATTATGGCATAGCCACTGTGGAAGGCAAGAAATTTACCGGAGATATAAAAGTGCTGGCGAAAAGCGGAATACATAAAATTGCAGTTTCTAAGGGCACAATACTGATATGGCAGGCTGTAATTAATACAGATGCGGAAGAAACGAAATCAGTATCAGATATTGACGAATTAGGCACAAAATCGGTTGAAGATATTTCAGTATCACGTAATCCATATAATGGTTTCGAGTTAACCGCGGAAATAAAAGTGAAAAATATCGCAAAAGAAACATCATTGGCAAAAAACCACGTGATAATTGATACTGTCAATGCGAATGATAACGGGTTGGTAATGGTAAAACTATTGCTGCTTCCAGATGAAAAAGTCACTTCGATAGGATTGGCATTTGACACTAAACTAATTGAACTGTTTTACATAGACACTTCTAAACCATTAAAAAAAGCATTTCGGTCGTTGGATAAATGAGTATAAAATAATGCGTAACAGTTCACCTTTTACAAGCTTTAAATTTTTACATCGATTAATAGGATTTAAAGGATAAAATTGTTTAAGTAATTAAGCAGGTTCTTGCAATACTTGATTTTTCATTGTTTAAAATTGAAATTTTGAGTATAAATTAGGGACTGACACCGAGTGGCGAAGCCAGGAAGGTGTTTGTCCCATCGGGTTTCGCAAAAGCCTCCAAGACTTTTTCTTTATAAGCGAAAGTTCTGATTAATAAACTTTACAATTAGATATCTCACAACTTTTATATATATCAACTATTAAATCTTTTCAATCTTATTAATCGATGTAAAAAAGATAATCAGCAAAAGCTTCCATATTTCAACGTTGACCAGTTGGTCTATAAATTCTATAATACATCGGTTTACGCAGGAATTGAGAAAAAAATGCCGAATGTAAATCATAACGCCTTCCGTTTTTGCGGAAGGTATAAGTTTGTTTAATTATTCCGGATTAACCGGAAGAATTTAGTGGAGGTTTTCTTAAGTGGCTACAAAACATGTATACCTTTTTTCTGAAGGCAAAAAGGAATGGCGCGACCTGTTAGGCGGCAAAGGTGCTAACCTGGCTGAAATGAACAATATCGGTCTTCCGGTTCCGTTTGGTTTCACTATTACAACTGATACTTGTAACGAATATTACAAGAACAATTGTGAAGTACCTGTTAATTTATGGCCTGAAACTGAAGCAGCGATGAAGCAGATTGAAGCATTGGCTGGAAAAGGTTTCGGCGATGTTAACAATCCTCTGCTGGTATCAGTTCGTTCCGGCGCAAAGTTCTCCATGCCTGGCATGATGGATACAGTATTAAACCTTGGTTTAAATGATAATACCATCAAAGGCGTTATCGAAAAGACCGGCAATGCTCGTTTCGCTTATGACTCATATCGTCGTTTCCTGATGATGTTCAGCGACATCGTTCTTTCCGGCGATTATCCTGACCTTAAAAAGCATGAATTTGAAGTAATCTTCGACAAATTGAAACATGAATTAGGCGCAGCCCAGGACACTGATGTTGACGCTGCCGGCTTAAAGAAACTCTGCGGCCAGTACGAAGAATATTTCAAAAAAGTTACCGGTGAAGAATTCCCGCAGAACCCATACGACCAGTTGAAGAAAGCTGTTTTAGCAGTATTCAAAAGCTGGAACAATGACCGCGCTATCCTGTACCGAAATCGTGAAAAAATTGATCACAACATCGGCACTGCGGTAAATATTCAGATGATGGTATTCGGCAACATGGGCGATGACAGCGGAACCGGCGTAGCATTTACCCGCGACGCAGCAACCGGCGAAAACGTTATTTATGGCGAATATCTGATGAATGCACAGGGCGAAGATGTTGTGGCTGGTGTACGCACCCCGCTGCCTGTAAGCCATTTGCAGGAACAGAACCCGGAAATCTATAAGCAGTTCACCGACATTGCTACTAAATTAGAAAACCATTACAAAGATATGCAGGACATCGAGTTCACCATTGAAAAAGGCAAACTCTTCATTTTGCAGTGCCGCAGCGGCAAACGCACCGGCGTCGCAGCAGTTAAGATTGCTGTTGACCAGGTTAACGAAGGCCTCATCACTAAGGAACAGGCTATCAGCCGCGTTCCGGCAGAAGCTCTTGAACAGTTGCTGCACCCGCGCCTGATCAATCCTGAAAAAGCCCCGGCAATCGCCAAGGGTTTAAATGCAGGACCTGGCGGGGCAGTAGGCTGCATTGCTATAGATTCAGACGCTGCTATTAAGATGGCTGGTGAAGGCAAATCAGTAATCCTGGTTCGCAAAGAAACCAACCCGGATGACCTGGGCGGCATGTTGGCATCAAAAGGCGTTCTCACCCAGTTGGGCGGACGCACTTCCCACGCTGCATTAGTTGCGCGTCAGTATGGTATTCCGACCATTTGTGGCTGCAACGCTGTTAAGATTAACAATGCAGACCGCACCGTTATGATTGGCGAAGTAAAATTAAGCGAAGGCGACACCATTTCAATTGATGGCACCCTCGGTGAAGTATACGCCGCCGCATTGAAGACCGAACCAGCCCGCGTAACCGGCGACTTTGGAACCTTCATGTCATGGGCAGATGAATTTCGCGTATTAGGCGTTCGCGCTAATGCAGATACCCCGGAACAAGCAACTCAGGCTATCGAGTTCGGCGCTGAAGGCATTGGCCTTTGCCGCACAGAACACATGTTCCTCGGTGAAGAGCGCGTACCGCTGGTTCAGAATATGATTCTGGCAGAAGACGAAGAAGCACGCGATGCAGCACTGGCAAAATTACTGCCGATGCAGCGCGAAGATTTCGTAGGCATCTTCAAGGCGATGGGTGGCCGTCCGGTTACCGTTCGTTTGATTGACCCACCACTGCACGAATTCTTGCCGAACATCATTGACCTGTCCATCGAAGTTACCAAGATGGAATGCAAAGGCGAGACCAATACCCCGGAATATGCAGCGAAGAAAGTTTTATTGGCAAAAGTTCATGACCTGCATGAAGCCAACCCGATGCTCGGTCTCCGCGGCGTTCGCTTGTCAATCTACTTCCCAGGTATCGTGAAGATGCAGGTTGCTGCTATCATCGGCGCTGCCTGCGAAGTTAAGAAATCAGGCCTGGACGTTCATCCTGAAATCATGATTCCGTTAATCGGCATGATCACCGAGTTAACCTATGTCAAGACCCAACTCGAACAGGTTGCAAAAGAAACCATGGCTGCTGAAGGCATTGAAGTTGACTACAAGTTCGGCACCATGATCGAAATCCCGCGCGCCGCTCTTACCGCTGGCGAAATTGCTGCAGAAGCAGAATTCTTCAGCTTCGGCACCAACGACCTGACCCAGATGACCTTCGGTCTCAGCCGCGACGACGCAGCCAAGTTCCTGCCAGTTTATATTGACAAGAAAATCCTCAAAGTCGACCCGACAGAATCAATTGATACCGTTGGCGTTGGCCGCTTGATGAAAATCTGCGTAGAAGATGCCAAGGCTGTCCGTCCGAATATCAAATTAGGTATCTGCGGCGAACACGGCGGCGATCCTGATTCAGTTAAGTTCTGCCATCAGATCGGCCTCACCTACGTTAGCTGCTCACCGAAACGCATACCTGTAGCTCGCTTAGCCGCAGCACAGGCAGCAATCCTGGGAGCCGGCCCATCAGACAAATAAATCATAGCAATATGATGAATTAATAAACAACCCCGGTTATTTTTAGCCGGGGCTGTTTTATTGTAATAGCCCAATAAATCCATAATCCATCCCGTAGGGAACGCCGTCCCCGGTGTTCCGTTTTGATTAGTTTTGATTTATTTAATAGAAATCGTAAATTGATGGAATCTTTTCGTGATTTTCTGCGACTAACTAATATCGCTAATTCAAAGGAGTTTACACAATTTTCTGAATCAAATAATATATACTCAGCCAGCAACGGCGCGGCAAAATGTTAATACTTTGGAGCGCCGGCTTCCAGCCGGCGAGTATTTTATGCCAACTTTGCTTAATAATTATTGCCTATCTACACGCGCCGGCTGGAAGCCAGTGCTCCGTGATTAGTAGTGATTATTTAAAGATATCGACATTCTATATTGAAAATAGATGTGAAGCCGCAAAAAAGAGGCAGAAAAGTGAAATTAAAGAGAGTAAATTATGAAGGAACTGGAATTGCGTAGTCTGTCGCCAATACGCTTGGAGATGCCATAAATATGAAAAAGCAAAAAAATATTGATAATTTAATTGATGCATTTGATTTTCTTTGGAATGAATATAGGTTTGTGATTTTAAAGAAACAAGAGGACAATTATGGTTACTCCTTAGAAGCAAAAAATGATACAACTGGCATAAAATTAGAATATGAAGTTAGGGATCAATATATAAAAGTTGTAATCATTAAAATTATAAATGGAGAAATTGAGTATAATTTTTATGAAGCTCTTCGCGACAATAATTTAAAGATAAATGGATTCGGCTTAGATTGGATTTTAAGTTTTAAAAATCCTGAAGCAAATTATAAACCAGCTTATGAATATAAAGTTGGTAGACCATTTAGTGATGAAGTAAATGGTATTAGAAATTATATATTTATGGTGGCTGGTTTGTTGAAAGAATATGCAAGTAATATGCTACTGGGGGATTTCACTGATTTTGATGAACTTGATGTGATAGTAAAAAAATATTTTAAAGAATATGAAGAAATGAATAAATAGAACACAAATCCCGCAAACCCACCCACATAAATTCACCAATATTTTTGTTGTTAAAAGATAATTTCAATAATATACAAAAATATGGAAAAATAACCCATGATTAGAAAAGGGGAAGTGGGTTATGCTAATAGGTCATTTTAATGGTTTAATCGATAATCTTGTTTGTTACTACCTGTCAGCGCTATGCATTATCAGCATAACTGTCTGGATGATATGGGCGTATACACATAGTGACAAATGGCAGAAAATTATCAGTGATTGTATTGTGTACCTGGTAACGATAGTGATATCGGTATCATATATGATAATTTACCGGAATGTGCCGGCGCACCAGGCAAGCAACCCGTTATTTTTTGGCGCCGCCTGGTTTGCATTTGCGATTCTGACTATTATGGAATTTCTCTGGCTTTCTTACGCCATCGATAATGTCGTTCAGCAATGCCGACAGTCTTTCACGAATTTCTATTCAAATCCAACGGATAATTCGCGTAATTTACGATTAAGGTAAAGAATATTAAAATATTTTTTCAAGAAGCGGCTGAAAAGCCGCTTTTTTTATTGACCTTCTGTGTCCAATTAATCATAATCTAAATGCACAATTATGGGGTAGATATGAATAAATTAGAAATGCTGAGACGAATGATGGTTATACATCATTTTGAGATGAGAGTAGATAAATTATTTGCGGCGGGCGAATTAAGGGGAACATCGCATCTTGCCATGGGTCAGGAAGCGACTGCTGTCGGCGTTGGATTTGCGCTGCAGCAAGGCGATTATGTTGCCAGCAATCACCGTGGCCATGGCCATTTTATGGCAAGGGGTGCGGAACCGCGCCGAATAATGGCAGAGTTGTTTGGCAAAGCGGACGGGTATTCCAAAGGTTTGGGCGGCACCCAGCACATGGCAGATTTTTCACTGGGATTTTTGGGGATGAACGGCATAACCGGCGGGATGCTGCCGGTGGCAGCCGGTGCAGCATTCAGCGCGAAATATCGCAAGTCCGGTCAGGTGGCGCTGGCATTTTTTGGCGATGGCGCCAGCAACCAGGGAACTTTTCATGAAACTTTGAATATGGCATCAATCTGGGCATTGCCGCTGATTTTATTCTGCGAAAATAATTGCTACGCCATGAGTTCGTCAACGAAAGATATGGTAGGGGTAGAAGACATTGTTCATCGCGCCTGCGGTTATGATATATCAGCAGTAATGGTAGACGGCAATGATGTGATGGCGGTGTATGATGCCGTGATAGCAGGCCGCGAATTGGCGGCAAATGGCAAAGGCCCGGTGTTAATAGAAGCGAAAACATATCGGGTGGGCGGACATTCCCGCGGCGACATGTGCGTTTACCGCACCCGTGAAGAAGAAGCGGAATGGGCATTGCGCGATCCGGTGCTATTATTCAAGAATAAACTTATTTCAACCGGCGAGTTAACAGAGAATGATTATGAGCAAATGTTGAGCGAAGTTATGGAAACTGTTAACGAAGCGGAACAATTTGCACGCGATGGCGAGTTCGCGCAGTATTACACGGCAAACAGGTGAGTAAAATGGCAGACTATATGCTTAATGGACGGTATAAGTTAGAAGAGAAAGTGGGCGAGGGCGGCATGGCGACGACATGGCGCGGCCACGACACATTGCTGCACAGGCCGGTGGCGGTGAAAATATTGCGCGAACAGTATTCCAGCGATGCACAATTTGTCGATAAATTCCGCAAAGAAGCGCAGATAGCCGCGAAACTGACCCATGATAATATCGCCGGTGTATATGATACCGGAGAATCGCAGGGAATAAGCTATATCGTCATGGAGTTCATTAACGGCATGGACCTGAAGGCTAAATTAAGGCGTGATGGTGCCTGCAGCGTGCATGACGGGTTAATAATGGGCATGCAGGCAGCGTCTGCCATTGATGCCGCACATCGCGCCGGATTGGTGCATCGCGATATAAAACCTCACAATATTCTGGTAAATTTTGATGGCAAGATTAAGATAACCGACTTTGGCATTGCCAAGGCAACAACAGATACAGACGATACCGGCGTTATAATGGGATCAGTACACTATATTTCGCCAGAACAGGCGCGCGGCGAACAGACCACCCCGGCATCCGATATCTATTCATTGGGTGCGGTGCTGTATGAATGTTTCACCGGACAAACAGTATTTGATGGCGAAAACGCATTGGCAGTGGCGCATAAACAAATATATGACCAGCCAAAACCAATGCGCATGATAAAGCCGGATTTACCTTCAAGTGTTGATAATCTGGTGATGAAATGCCTGGCGAAAGACCCGAAGGATAGATTCCACACCGCGGCAGAATTGCGATTTGCGATTCAGCAGATTCTGAATATCGCTGATTCTGATAAAACAGTTATTATAAATCGGCAGGCAATGCCAAGTCCAACTGATGCTACCGTAGTATTGGGCAGGAAAAACGACCCGGCAGCACATATTACGACTCATCCTGTAACAGCAACACCACCGGAACGCAAAAAAGCAGATAAATCCGGCGGAATGTCTGGCGCAGCGATTGTATTGTTAGTTATTGTGCTGGCTGGCATCATCGGTTTCGGTGTTTATTTATTCCAACATCCTGATTTATTAAGTCAGCAAACACCATCAGTTGCACAAACATTAAAAGTACCATCAATCGTTGGTACCGGTGTTGAAGATGCTCGGATGGCGCTGACTAACATACATTTGTCGCCAATAGTAAAACAGATTGACAGCACTAAACCCGCAGGCGAAGTAATAAAAGTTGAGCCAATGCCGGGTACCGAAGTCGCAATAAATTCTGTCGTCACCCTGTGGGTGAGCAATGGACCGGTTATGCTGACTATTCCCGCTGTCAGCGGAATGTCTCTTGACGCGGCAAAACGTGAACTTAAAAAAGCGAAGATAAAGACTATAAAGGTCAGCAGCGAATTTTCAGCAGATGTGGTGCAGGGAAATGTGGTAAGGGTAGATCCGACTGAAGGCACACCAGTACAGGAAAGCCAGGCTGTTACCATTTACTTGTCCAGCGGCAGTGGTTCAAAGACTTTTGATTATAAACCCTCGGTATCAATCGCTGAAATATTGGCAGATCAAGGTGCCACAGATTCGGTTTATATTCGCATAGAGAAACAGGTGAATGGTCAGGCAGCAGACGTGTTGTTTGACGGTGTAGTGAACAGCAGTGACCAGATTCCGCCACAGACATTTGACATATTGCCTGGTGAAAAAGGCGTAGTAAGGTTGTCTGGCGGCAAGGATGAAACTGCTGATATGAAAACATACGAAGAAAAACCATTCGCATCATCAGTAATTAAATCCGCAAATACGTCAAAACCACCAGCGAAACCGACAGCACCGGCTACACCAGGGAATAATAACTAAGACAATTATCACCGAGTTTCTGGGTACGGGTTCGTTTTAATTTGCTTATTTCGTCCGGCAGTAATAATCGCAGGTCATGCTGTGCAATGATTATGCTGTCGGACGATGTTATTTGCGATGTTGATAAAGCGTTAAGCACATTCAAATATTCGTCGAGTTTGGCAAATGGCGGGTCAAGAAAAATGATATCGCAACTGGATTCCTGCCAGTTGGTGACGATTTTATCTGCTGGCGCAGTGATTAGCTTGCTTTTTTCCATGATATTAAAAGTGCGCAGGTTTTCCGTAAGAATTGCGGATACTTTCCGGTTTACTTCTACATAATAACAAAATCCGGCACCCCGGCTGATTAATTCAATCCCTACGCTGCCGCAACCGGCGAACAAGTCAATCACCCGGGCATCTTCGATGTCGTTCATCAGCACGTTTGCCAGCGCTTCCCGCACCATCCCGCTGGTGGGACGGGTTCTGTCGCCGCGTGGTGTCAGTATAGTTCGTCCGCGAAATTCTCCACCGCAAACCTTCATCTACAACACCTCAACCTTGCTGCCCAGCGGCATGGCAATGACACCTGTTTTAGTGAAAACATCAAACATCAGCTTTCCAGTAATAAATAACCCTTCGCCTTCCGCTATGCCAAATGGGCCGGTTACCCGGACGTTGCGGTTATGCAGCCAGTTGTATTTATTCCATGGCACCAGAAATTTATTTATGCCTAATTCCTCGTATTTTTTTATACCGGTCGTTACAGCGTCAACTATGTTGAATAGGCAGCTTTCAGTATCATAAGGGATTTTTGCCTGTCCCTGTAAAGAACCGGCATTGGGTAAAACTGCAGCTTGGAAATCAGAATTATTTACTATAACATTTATGCCCACGCCAATAACCACAGAGTTGCCATGGGTTTCAACCAGAATACCGCCGACTTTAAAATTATCAACGATAATATCATTCGGCCATTTTATTTGCGGTGCAGCATCACAGTTCTTCACGCCATCTGCTACCACTACGCCGCTGACAATGGCAAGGTGCGACGGTAGCGGCAATTTTGGGAAAGTATGAATGTAGCTGAATATTACGCTGCTGCCAGGCCAACTGTGCCATTTTGCGCCGCGTCTGCCGCGTCCATGAGTTTGGCTGTCGGCGGCGATAACGGCAGTGCCGTAAAAACCTGCCCGCAGCATTTCCATGGCATGGTCATTGGTCGAGGTTATCTCCTCGTAATATTCAACCTGGTCAATATTTGCATATCTTGATTTAAATAACTTTTCATTCATAGTTTAAACTCCCATTATATGTTGATAAAGATAATACAATCCCGGCACAGTTATAACACTGACAACAGTCGTTACAAGTATCGCCCGTGAAGCAAGGTCAGTATCTCCGGCATACCTTTCGGTGAAAATGCTGCTGCTTACCGCACATGGCATTGCCATAATAATAAATCCGATAGCTTTCACCATGTTGTCTATACCAGGGAGCAACAGTATACAACCCCAAAATAAGAGCGGAGCAAGCAGCAAACGACATATCACCGTGCCGATTAACGGACGATTATCTGATGAATTATGCACTTCTATACCGCCTAATTGCGCTCCGATGACAACAAGAGATAGGGGAATAGTCAACGCGCCAATCATAGTCATCGCCAAAAATGGTATGCCGATAATTTGCGAAATCAGGTTGGCATTTGGCTGGGAAACGGTGTCGATGCTTTTTATCCCGGGGATGAATATAACCAGAATGATACTTGTTATTGCCGCAATTAAACCGGGATTTTTCAATAATCCGCTGATGGTGTCCTTATCAAACTTCCCGCCTTTTAATGTCCAAACAGTGATGGTCCACAATGCGACTTGCGCACCAACATTGAATAATAATAAAATTGCCACCCCACGGTCGCCAAACAACGCCTTAACAATTGGTAATGGCAGGTATATCCAGTTTGCCAGCGAGATAAGGGCAATAAATGTGCGGATACTGTGGCGATGCGCGAATAATGGTGAGAATATCAATCCGATTGCCTCGCCAAGTATAATTATACCGAAGCCAATAATCGGTATTACCCAGTCGGTATGCAGTGATTGCTGGTCAACTTTTGATATTAATTGCGTGAAGGTAAGGCATGGCATGGCAAAATCAACGATGAATAACGCCAATTTTCCTGTTAGACTGCCATCAAAAATATTTTTTTTGCGCACAATATAGCCAATTGATATAACTAAAATCATTGCCGCTATTTGAAATAACACAACCATCCAGCCAGACATACTTACCTCTTTTTACAATAAATCTACTCTGATTTCTTTTATGATATTATCTTCTTTTGTCGATATACTGCGATTTGATTTTATAATTTTTTTCATACATGCGGTAATTTCGGTGTCGCCGATTTGCGAGAAGTTTGCGCTGAATATTGCCGCGTATTGTATTAATGGCCGGTTGCATGCCGTCGCGTAAAGGTACATTTGCGCGACATCACTTTCATTGGAAATAGCCCATTCGCTTTTCCATCCGGTTAACTTTGACAGGTCAGGAATCGCTATGCTTTTCTTACCATTCAGCCATCCTGTTGTTGACAACACATCCCATGCTATCCGCGTTGTTGAACCAGATGGGATTCCAGATAAATTAACTGAATAAAATAAAACATTCGGGTATGTCGGCAAAGTAACTTCCGGGGTGAAATAGCCGGAGTTTGCCACAGTTTTATATTCGCTATCCGCCATATCAGGAGCCAGGTAAACTAATTTATGATCTACTTTGCCAAAATACAGTTGTGTCTGCCTGCTGAAAGTCGCTTCTGAATATGCCATGTTTACCTGGTACATATCACCCGGCCACATATAATTTTCCGGCATTTTTGGATAACTGAATTCATACGGGTCAGTTGCTGATTTTTTGCTGAAACTTATCCAGGTGCCGTTGCGTGTTTTGTATCCCATATATCCAATCCGTGAAGATGTTGCTGATTCCTGCGGCATGTTAAACATTTTTACAGTGTAGTTATAAAGTAAATTGAATGTTTGGCTGTCGCTGCCCAAAATGATATTCATATTGCTGTCTGCTGATAAATCAATATTTCTGGCAATGAATAATCGCGAAGGTATCTCACCTGCTGTTGATGGTACCGCCACCACGTCGTATTTGCCGGCAGTAAGGTTAAAGTTAGTGCTGCTTACTTGATCCGGGGTGGAAACATTGTAAATATAACCGGAATTGCCAACATATACACCCAGTGAGTTCTCCGGTGATGTTACTCCACTGGTAGTAATGGATAATTTATATTTAGCAGCAGCAGTTGCACCAGGCAAAGTATATCGCAATCGCGGCAATTCACTAATGGTGGAATTGTATATTTGCACGAAATTCCCGCTGTCGCTTTGTGATGCTATGGCAATGCTGTATTTGCCGGTAGGATTAATTATAGGAAAATTGTATTTACCGGTTTCGGTGGAAGGTATAACTTTCCAATCGGTATCGCCATCTTTATATGCCACCCAGGCCGCATCTGTGGGTACGGTGCCGATAGTAGTTTGTAGGTTAAAGATAGTTATTGATTTTTTTTCTGATGAATTTCCGCCTCCGCAGCCAGATACTGTTAAAAGGATGACGGTGATAATGGTATAATAGGTCAGCCGGTATGTATTTTTATTAATCATCTCCGATACAATGATACATTATAGAGGCAATTTTTAACAGGAGTCATCGCATGTTTTTTCTCGCAGAGTTCCCGGTCCACGAATTATTAACACCGGAATTTTGGCATAATTTGTTTGCCAGTGGTAAATGTACGACCGCCGGTACTGAAAATCTATTATTAATGATACTTGCCCGCGCGATTGTAATTGCGTTAATTATCATCGCTTCTGTCATACTCAGTAGGATGATGAGTAAAATTGTGCAGCGTACTCTGGAAGTAGCAGCAGTGAAAACCGGGCATACCGGCAGAAGAGTAATGACTTTGCACGGTATTTTATCCTCGGCAATTTCTTATATTGTCGGATTTATCGGACTGGTTTCAGTTTTATTTGTATTCGGTCTTACCTGGCAAAATCTTGCTCCGCTTTTAGGTCTTGCATCTGTTATCGGGTTAGCCCTTGGTTTTGGCGCACAAAAGTTAGTTCGCGATATTATAACCGGTCTTTTCATTTTGGGTGAAAATCAATTTGACGTTGGCGACAATGTGACAATTGGCGGAGTAACCGGCGAGGTAGAAGATATTGGCCTGCGCGTTTCACGGCTTCGCGATGAGCAGGGAAGGTTATATTTTGTCGCTAATGGCGATATTTCGCAGGTATTCAATTCATCCCGCGGCAGATTGACGCTGAACCTTGAATATCCGGTTGCGCTGAATGAATCTACATCAGAAAACATCACAAAACTGCATATAATTGCACGCGAAGTTATAGCAGAATATGATAACCCGGATGAATGCAGCAATGAGCCGGTGGTTACTGGTGGCGACGCAACCAAAGTTAATGTAAAATTAACATTATTAATCCCAGTGGTAAACAAAATCGCTGTTGAAAATGCTATCCGCCGTAAAATTGCCCATTCGGCAGCGATTGGCGATATAAAATTAGCATAAGGTAGAACTGTGGCATTTAATAAAGTTGAAATTTGGCAGATGATGAAAGATAACGATGGCCATGACGTAATATTTTTACGTGATGATCGCGGCAAAATTCTGTCTATTTCAATTGGTACTTGCGAAGCAGCGGCAATTTGGATAAAACTTTCTCCTGATTTTGCAACATCGATAGTGCGCCGTCCATGGTCGCACGATTTGATAGTATCTTTTCTGCAAAAAGTGGGAGCGACAATCAGCCGGGTAGAAATTGATAATGTTGTTGAATCAACATTTTATTCAACCATACGAATCATGTATAAAAACAAAGATATTATCGCTGATGCGCGGCCCAGTGATGCCATTGCCATTGCATTGCGGGTAGGTGCGGATATTTACGTTGATGATTCTATAATGGATGAAGCAGGATTTTTTCCTGGAGAAAATAATATTTAGTGTTATAAAACAAGGTGGAATGTGGAATGATAAGGTTAGGCGTAATAGGTGGTACCGGTTGTTATGAATTAGCACAGGGTGGAGAGAAGATAGAGATATCAACACCTTATGGCAAGGTAACAATTACAGAAATAATTGAAAATGAAAATAAAATTTATTTTTTACCACGCCATGGCTTAAATCATAATGTACCACCGAATAAAGTAAATTATCGTGCAAATATTTACGCGATGTCAACTCTTAATGTCGATGAAGTTATTGCTACTCAAGCTGTAGGTGGTTTAAATCCTGCATTGCCTGCGGGTTCATTTGCAATTGCCGGGAATTTTCTTGATTTTACCCGCAATCGCGAATCAACTTTTTTTGATGGAACTGGCGGGATAGTACGCCATGTAGATGTAACGGATCCATATTGCATGAGAATCGCAGAAGGATTGAAAATAACTGCTGATAAAATAACCGGTGAAGATACAGAATTAAGTGCCGTTTATGCATGTATGGAAGGCCCGCGGTTTGAAAGCCGTGCTGAAATATCGATGCTAAAAAGTATGGGCGCTGATGTAGTAGGGATGACCAGCGTGCCTGAAGTGGTTTTAGCCCGTGAAGCGGGTTTGTGTTATGGGGCAATTTGCATTATAACTAATCTGGCGGCAGGCATTTCACCCGACAGGTTAACTATGGATGAAGTGACTGAAGTGATGCAATTAAAGTCAGCGCAATTGCAGTCAATAATATTAAATTATTCAAAAAACCGGATAGTCGGGGATTGTTCCTGTAAGGCTTGCGGATATTCTGAAGACTTGCATAAAATAGCAGAAATAAGGTAAATTATACCGGCACTAATGCCGATAAATATTTATAAAAAGGGAGAAATAAATAGTCACGTGAACAAATATAAGGCGAAAATTGGATACAGCGCTTTATTTGTTTTGATTCTGGCTGTTATAGCATTATTTTTCAAGAGCAATAAACAATGGTGCATACCCAACGACGATACATCTTTGCTATTATCTTTACATAATTTATTTTTTATTCCAATTCTTGTTTCAGCGTTTGTATTCGATCGTATCGGCACTACCATTATTGCATTGTTAGCAGCAATTGCATCAATTCTTACTTTTGCGCCACCCACAGAATCAGTTTCAAACTTATTCATTGCCAGCGTCAGTGTGCGTGTGGCATTCTTCATCGTCATCGGTTATATGGCTGGACGATTTGCTGAAATTGCCCGGGCAAATACTGCTGAATGGCAATCACTCCTTCAAGTTTCGCGTTCGATTAACAGCAAGCTTGAATTAGACGAAACCCTGGAAGAGATTATTGATCGCTCTGTAGCTCTTTCTTCAGCAGATGCCTGTTCAATTCAATTACTCGATACTAACCTTGATTTATACTATGCAAAAACAAAAGGATTATCTGACCAGTTTATTGAAGCCGGGTCAAAGATTATTCGCGATAATCCAGATATGAAAAAATCACTTTCCGGCGATGACGTGATAATCACCAGTGTACGAAAAGCAAATAATTTGAAGCATAGAGATATAATCCTTGAAGAAGGAATTCAGGCAATAATGAGCATTCCATTGCGTCATGCTGATGATATTGTCGGAATATTAAATCTATATCGCAAAAAAAGATTCGGCTTTAAGAAACGCGATAAGCAGTTGGCAGACGCATTCGCGGAACATGCAGTGATAGCAATTCAAAATGCCAATCTTTACGCGAATATACGTAATAACTATCTTGAAACTGTTAAAGCGTTAACCAGGGCAATTGAGGCGCGCGATTCCGTAACCCATGGCCATTCTGAAAGAGTAATGCGCATATCTGTTGCTATGGCTAAAGTAATGAAATTAAGTCCGCAAGATATCCAGACAATTGAATTCGGTTCCATGCTGCATGATATCGGCAAAATCGGCTTGGATGCGGAAATACTTGATAATTCTGAAAATATGACAATTGATGAAAAAATGATGCTGGAAATGCACCCGATGATAGGAAAAAGTATTATTGAGCCGGTAGAGTTCTTGCGTCCATGTCTGCCGATAGTCTTATATCATCACGAATATTGGGATGGCTCTGGTTATCCTGAAGGATTGAAAAACGGTCAGATACCACATCTCGCCCACATAGTCAGCGTTGCTGAGTCGTTTGACCATGAAGTAAATGATGGTGTAAAACGCAAGAAACCGCTGGAAGCCTTGATGATAATGAAAGGCGATAACGGGGTGAAATATGACCCGGAGATGCTGAGATGGCTGGAAAAAGCACTCAGAATGTTGGGAGATATCCCCGCACCGGCAAAGGACAAAATAGAAGAAACGGCAACAATAGCAAGTTAAATAAAATAGAGCGGATTTATCCGCTCTATTTTTTTTGTATGTATAATGCATTGACAAGGCAGGTTGATACTTATAATATAAAGTATAAGGTTAATATATTATGAATTTGTGCAATTTATCTTAAAAATGGAGATTTTATATGGGACCTGTTTTGAACGCATTAGCTTTAATAGGCATAGTTATAGTAACTGCAATTATACTCTGTCGTTATGGTCGAAAACCTGTTCGACCATTTTATGCTGTTATGGGTTCCGTCTTTTATTTTATTGTATGTAGTTTTTTGTTATTAACTTTTTTTCATACACGAAGTTATGATGGTTCATGGACTTCGTGTTGGCCATTAGAAAGATTGAATCGTGGTTTATCAGTTCCTATTTATCAGATATTAATAATCTTATCATGCATGTCATTGCTATTAATATTTTTGCAAACTTCCACGATTAAGATATATGTTTTTATATGTTGTGTTTTAATGATATTTATTACCGGTAAACATTTCTTTATGGTAACGAATGGTTCCAGTAAATATACTTATTCTCCAGGTCTTATAAATGACATCAGTTATGCGAGAACAGTTTCTATATATAAAAAAATGAGTATTGAAAGTATAGAGAATTTGACACAATATTATATTCATGAAAAATCAATTGTTTTACATGCTGGATGGATTAATGATATTGGAATAGAAAAAATATTACCGAAACAGGATTTTATTATTTTCTCATCTCAGATTAATCAATATGAGAAATGGTTAGAACAGTATGATGTCAAAACTGAATGGTATACGCCAATTACAGGTATATACAGAATTCAACCAGTTCCAGTAGGATTCTGGTATCCAGGTGGACGAATAAAGGATAATATGTAAGTATTCGGTAAACCCCATCTATTATAGATGATTTTTTTGTAATCCGAATATTTTTCCTGCGTATCAATCTCTTTTCCTCTTTATTTAATTTTTTCTAAAAAAAGGTTTTCAGCATAAAATAAAAAATTCTAATACTATGACTTTACCAGTGGCCGAAATGCTGAAGAAACATGGGATAAAAGAAATACTTGAGCGACTTAATGCTTTAGAGACTATAATCGTCACTCAAAAAGACACAATATCTGCTTTAGAATCCACTATTACTACCATGCAAGTTAAGATTTCCTCTCTGGAAGAAACATTATCTATGAAAGGCGCAATCATTCATAAGTTTCAGTCGATGCTTTTTGACACAAAATCTGAAAAGGGTACATCGTTGATTTCACCTATAGTGGATGTAGCCACATCGGTGCAGCATCCTGCTGGACAGCGTGGTCAGCGAAACGGTGCGCCTGGCCATGGACGACGACTATATGAAGAATTGCCGCCCCGTGAGGTCATTCACGAGTTGCCGGAAGACAAAAGACGATGTTTGGTATGTGGGAAATTATATGAAGAATGTGGCACAGAAGATGCCACCGAATTGGAATGGAATGTTAAGATTCAGCGTGTTGTTCATCGACGAAAAAAATATATTCGCACATGCCACTGTCCGACTCCTAAGATTAAGACCACGCCAACGCCGTCGAAATTGATTCCGAAAGGCTTGCTCGCGGTGAGTGCCATTTCCAATCTATTAGTGAATAAGTTTCTTCACGGACAACCCATCAACCGTCAGCTTAATGAAATTGAGTTGCTCTGCGGTGTGCGGTTCTCCCCCGGAACAATAGTCGGAGTTCAAGATAAAGTAGGTAATCTTCTTCGTCCTTTGTATGATGAAATATTGCTCCATTTGCGTGATGCCGATCACTGGCACGCCGATGAGACGCGCTGGATGCAGTACGGCGATGAAAATAAACACCGCTGGTGGCTCTGGCTGTTTGCATCCGCTGATGCTGTCACTTTCGTACTCGATCCTTCGCGCTCTCGCGCAGTTCCCCGACTGATGTTCGGATTGGATGACGATAAACCGGCGACCGGCACTATCAGTTGTGACCGCTGGAAAAGTTATCAGGGACTTCCCGGTTTACTGACCGCTTATTGCTGGGCACATGTCCGGCGCGACTTTACCGACTTTCTCAAAGGATATCCGCGCCGGTTAAATGAATGGGCTCAAGCCTGGATAGCGCGAATCGGTACACTTTACCATCTAAATGAACAACGACTTCTCTACGAACCCGGCACAGAAGAGTTTCTGTTGGCTGATGAGACGTTGCGTGAACATGTAACGGAGATGGAACGCAACCGCAGGATAGAAATGTTGGACACCAGTTTAAATAGCGACGCTTGCAAGGCACTTAAAAGTCTGGCGCGGCATTGGGACGGCCTGACGTTGTTTCTTGATAATCCTGCTATACCACTCGATAATAATGAAGCAGAACGTTTGCTGCGCACAAGCGTGGTAGGACGAAAAAACTTTTACGGCAGCGGTTCGTTGAAAAGTGGAGCTTTGGCAGAATGCGCTTATACCATCCTGCTGACAGCGGTAAAAAACTGCTTAAATCCGCTCACTTACCTGCGTGCATACCTGAATGCCTGCGCAGATAATGGTGGCAAAGTTCCAACCGATATTAGCCGTTTTTTACCATGGCAAGCAAGCGCAGAAGATATTGCTGCTTGGAAACTTTCCCCAACCGATAATTAAAAGGTTGGAGGAATGGGGTTTACCGAATACTTAC